>Ga0116230_10005519_pt1 | contig 12422 bp, 4 predicted proteins | sample S1TSphfallax_3_FD_88678 | JGI IMG/M metagenome (GOLD analysis project Ga0116230, IMG submission 88678) | Host-associated microbial communities from peat moss isolated from Minnesota, USA - S1T2_Fd - Sphagnum fallax MG | ecosystem: Host-associated > Plants > Peat moss > Unclassified | place: USA...
CATCACATGTTTCAAGTTCATATTAAGTGACATTTTATTTTGTGGTAATTCCAATGTTGGAATATACAACTCATGTCTATAAATATGTGTTTTGTGATTTTCATATGATCTATTTCACCCATAATCCATATAAGAAAAATAATATGTTAAAGTTTCATGAGAAATTTTTATTTTAAATGTAACACTATCTATAAATATTAAATGGTTCCAAACCTATGCACATTTGTCGTGAATCTGGCTTTTGTAATTATCAAATGAGATTGCTTTTCTTTTATTATATTCCTTTCCTTTTTATTTTCATATGAATATTATTAATTTTGATGCTTGAAATATTGTTGCAAATTTTATGGCAATAATATGTGAACTAATTCAAGGTCCACATTTTCTAATCTTCATGACATATTTCCAACTTCAAATTTCATATTTGATTTCATCATAGAAATTTAAATTCGAATTTGGAATTTGGAATGGTGGGTTGTGATCATGTTTAATTTTGTTTTCTTTGTATCAATAACGTGATTAAGAACATTAATTAAATAGATTGATATACATGAGATCTTCACATTACTTGTCAAATGACTTTTTCAAGTTTTTCTTTTGATCTTTTTCATTCTAATTTTTCATTAGGTCCTTCTGTGGTTGAATATGTCCTTTTGGGACTAAAATTAATTGTTTGAACCTTTAATGTTTCCATATTTGTTGTATATTATTAACATTAACCGTCCATTATTTTTCAATTTTTTATGTAAATATGGCGGTGCAAAATGTGATATGTGTCATGGAACTACTAACAATAATATCCTTCACTAAAGAATGTGAAAATTTGTGTCTATGAAAATGGGTGTCCCCATGAAGACTAGTCAAAATGATGTGACAAAATTGGATTCGTTATTCCAAAAAAATCTTTAAATCATGATTTAAAATTCGAAATAAAAATTTATGACGAATAATAATGTTTAATATATATTTTGAATATGTCATTTCAAATCATTTCAAGTTCTTTTAAGAGGTCATTATATAATGAAAACATTTATTACATTCCTTTAAGAATTCTTTGCATAGTACCTTACACTCACTGATTCATATCAAAACTTTTCCTTCCCGAATATAATATCATTTTTATAATTGAAGGTCCAAAATGGCATACATAAAGATCCATAAAAGTTATTCTATATGGTGGGATCTTTCTTGATTTTATAATATGATGAAGATTGTGTTATTTTGAATTTTTTTTTTTAAGATTGACTTTTGTTTATCCAAGACCAATCAAACCACTTTCTCTTTGCCAACACATCTCAAATAATTGAAACAGAAAAAGTATGGTTGAAAAGGTTTAACCCTCTTGAAGCATTATATTTTTTTAGTTTGTTATGAAGAATGTTTTAAAAGGGTTAAATTTGATCAAAATTTAAATAATTTGTCATACCTTGAAATGAACCTTGCAAATGAATGTTTTGAAGGTTCATTTTTTGGAACTTTTTTTCAATTGAAAATTATGTCAATAAAAATATAAGATCCCATATATTCGTTATTGGGTAAAAGTTTAATTCAATTGATTTTATAATTAAGTTATGTTTATTCTCAAAACTAGGATATAATTAATATAGGGTATGCATTAATCTCAAGTACTAGGGGGAAAATCCAAATATATATATATATATATATATATATATGATATGAAAACATATTTGCTTTTAAATTCACAAAATTGATTTTTCTTTTTGGTCAATAACAAAGAGTGTGTAAGTTGTGTATAAATCAAAAGCTTTTGTGTTTTGTATAATATGTGTGCATCTTAAGTAGCCTTTGGCAAGAAAGGGTGAAAAAAATAAAATTTCCTTCACATAATACCACCCATAAAACATTCTTTTTTATTCAACTAGTGTCAAATTTAAACATAGACTCTTCTCCCCACCTACAAGGTCCATTCTCATGATTTAAACTTGATTTCTTTAATGCAATTCAAATAAAATTGATGTGTGTAAATTTCAAGATTTTGACAAACTAAGTTTCAATTAATAACTAATAAATTCAAATTAATGTATCAAAGACATAATCTATATCATCTTCATAAAAAGGTGATTGGTAGGTTTGATTCCACATTTTTTATATTACTTATTTATGTACATATATTTATCATGAACTCATTTTAAAATTGTAATTGACTAAACAATAATCATATTGTTGGCACTAAATGATTTTTTGCAATCTAAATTCATCAAAATAATGGGAAAAAAATTATTACATTGAATCAATCCAATTAATTGCTTGCAAAACCATAGTCTATAACTTTGTGTATGAACATTCATTATACACACATTTAAAGTATATTCAAACTCAAATTATTTAAATGTTCAAACTCATAAAACATTTTAAATTTTGTTAATGTAACTTATTCATCATAATACATTACTTTCACAAATTTTGTGTATTGTATTTTCATTATTTTATTTCTCATTTGATAATAATATGTGCATACTGACCAACATTTTTTCAACTTATAAATCATTCCATATTTTTCACACTTCAATTTGTTAATGGGTTTGTAAGCATTTAATGTCATCTATTTTGTGGCGTAATGAATTATAGATTTACTAATTTTCTTAGTCTAACACTTGATGGATTTACACCTAGATATTAAATAAATAAATTCACACATTGAATAAAATTTTGCATGAACTTATTTGGATTATTACTTCATCATCAATGAAGCCTTTTTCTCCGTTTTCCATCATAGGTTTACATGGTGTTTGTACCAATACAACCTTCAAATGTCACTCCAAACTTACATCCATGGTAAAATATATCTAGAAAGGCCTACTCTTGTATTGGATCCATAGTTCTAACATTTGCAAATCCAATAATGATGAACATTGCACCCCTTTTATAAAAACTAAAATGTTAAAATTTGTTATCAAACTTGAGAATCAATTATGTTTTTTTTAACCTTCCATTGATCTTGTAACATTCTTAACAAGTTTAAACACCATGTGAATGATTCAAGAATATTGAACATCCTTCATATTGAATTCTATAATTTGTTTAATATGTTGAATCCTCCACAATCTTTGTAGTGAATAGTTGTGAGGGGGAAACATCATATTGACTATTTTAGCACCAATTCAAAGGGCGTATGTTATTTGACTTCAATTCTTGATATGCATGAAATGTAACCCATAAATATTGTTTTCATTCATATCCCAACTTTACATTTGTAAATTCTTGTTGGCATACCTTTCATGTTTAAAAGTAGGTGTTGTGATTGAACATTATTAATTCATTATGCCAAAAATGGCATTCCATGATTGGTCATTTTCAACTAGATTAGTCACATATGCAATCTGTAAATGAATCAAACTTGTCGTTTATGCCATTTTTTAATGATTATGCCACTTGTAGTCATATAGGACTAATCACAGAATGCCATTTGTGGCATAATGATTAGTTTTGCAAAAAGTTCAATTATTGTAATTATCATGTTTTTACTCCCCAAATTACTTTGATGTTTTTAAAGATGTATTCATTTTACCAAATTCATGATGACAATATGATGACAATGAGAAATAAAGATTGTTTTTCTTTGAGTCTGAACAATTATGTCTAACAAAAGTCTCATAATCAAAAATTCAAAAACATTTAATTCATATAAGCCATTCCATGATCACAATTTTAATCATATTCACTAAATAACATTGTTGGCTAATCAAAAAAAGTTCAAACACTTTAAATGCCTACCAACAATAGTGGAATTTGTATTCCCATTTCTTTTATTGAATAGTTGATTATAAACCCACAATCTGTAACTTTGTGTATTTGTTCAATGTACATCCACACTAGTATAACCACTCAATGCATTTATTCAACCATCACCATTTCCCAAATAAATATATCAAGATCATGATCATGACCTCATTTCACCTAACACACATTACTACCAAAGTGAAATGCAATTTACTAACTTAAATCACTGTGGGACTTTAAAAGTGAAATAATTTCATTACATTTTATTGATTTCACTATAATACCATTATGTAAACATCATGTTTCATTACTAGTTAACATAATTCACTATTACAATTTACTATAATAAATGGGTTTATTTCTATGTTTTTAAAAATATTTTATTTATGCTACTTTATGATATACCCTATATTATTTAAACTATTTTAGTTATTCTAACTTATATTTTATGTTATTATAGGTTATTATAAATTATTGTACCTTAAATTATTATATGTTATTTTACTTTAAGATATCTTAATTAATTTATTATAAATTTTGAAGTCATTCTAAATTAAATTATTCAATTAACTTTAGGCTATACCTTAGGTTTTTTTTTTAAATTAATATATGTTATTTCAAGTTATACTTTAAATTATTCAAGGTTGTTCTACTTTATGTTATTATAAATTATTTTATTCTAAGTATAATAACTTAGAATAATCTAAAACAAAATATAATGACATAAGGTAAAAATAACTCAGAATAGAAAATAATAACTTATGAAAAATATTTTTAAATACCTTACAATATAATAATTATGAATAGCCTATGATATTATAACATAGAATATCAAACAATAATTTATAATACAATAATCACCAATAGTTATAACATAACATATAATAACCAACAAAAACTTATAATACAATAATCATTAATAACATAACCATCAATAACCACCAATGGCTTACAACGGAATAACCACCAAAAGTCATTAATAGAATAACCATCAATAGCCATTAATATAATAGCCACGAATAACCACTAATATAATAATAACCAATAGCCACTAATATAATAACAACCAATAGCCACTAATATAATAACTACCAATAACCACTAATATAATAGCCACCAATAGCCACTAATATATTAATAACCAATAGCCACTAAATATAATAGCCGCTAATAACCACTAATATAATAACCAATAGTAAGCACCAATATCCACCAATAGAATAGCCATCAATAGCCATTAATAGAATAACCATCAATAGCCATTAATAGAATAACCATCAATAACCATTAATAGCCATTAATAGAATAGCCACCAATAGCCATTAATATAATAACCATTAGTAAAGTAGCCACCAATAACCATTAATAGAATAACCACCAATGGCCATTAATATAATAACCACCAATAGTCATTAATAGAGTAGCCACCAATAGCCATTAATAGAATAACCACCAATGGCCATTAATATAATAGCCACCAATAATCATTAATAGAGTAGCCACCAATAGCCATTAATAAAATAGCCACCAATATAATAGCCACCAATAGCCCCCAATAGAATAAACCCCAATAGAATAATCAACAATATATTAACCACTAATAGCCACCAATAGAATAACTACTAATGGCCATTAATAAAATAACCACCAATAATTATTAATAGAATAACCACTAAAAACATTAATAGCCACAAATATAATAGGTACCAATAGCCATTAATAACCACAAATAGCACTAATAAAAGAACAACCAATAACCATATATTAAAATTGCTTAGGATTGCCAAAAATAATCTAGGGTGAAATAATGTATAATAGATGAAAATAACTTAAGGTGAAACAACTTATAATAACCTAAAATTGCCAATAATAACATTAGGTGAAATAACCTTTAATAACCAAAAATTACTTATAATAGCTACAAGTAGTTTAAACTGAAATAATTAACACTGGGCCAAAAATAACATAAAATAACCAAAAAACCTTACAATAGTTTAAAATAGCCTAAGGTGAAATAAAGCTAAAATAGTCAAAAATAACTTAGAATAACCAAAAGTAGCCTACGATGAAATAGCCAAAAATAATAAAAAATAAATGAGAATAGCCATAAATAGCCATCAATAATGTAGGGTGAAATAATTTAAATGAATGAAAAATAGTCATATAATAATTGAAAGTAGTTTAACATAGGTTGTATTATTATATTAACAAAAAAAATCCATTATTATTTTTAATTCAAAAGAATGGTCATTGAAATGTCTACTTTTTTTTTGAAATGATTTTAAACTTTCAAAAATAAAATAAAATAATGTACATTATTTTTTTAAATTAAAATAAAAAACTCAAATCATCTCATTTGAACAAAATCTCATTAAGATATGAATTTTCAAAGTTTATGTTTTTGTAATGTTTAAAATGAAGTATTTGATAAATAAATTTTAATGTAACATATTATCACTTCAAGTGGGGTGGCTTGATGGTAAAAATGTATGCCTCCATTCCAAAGGTCAAGGGATCAAACCTCATGGGTGGTGTTATGTGTGGTCAACAATGGTATGTTGATTGAATATTCTCCTATTGAATTCTTAGAATAAGTGCCTATGTTGATTATGTGGCGTACTTACCTACCTAGGTTAAGTTTTAAGTTAGTGTAGGTAGTGACACGTGTCAATAAATAATAGGCTTTAAAATCATGAAATTATCAATAATATTATATATTAAATAGTTAAAATTTAATTGATTTCCATGTTGGTTAGTTAATTAACCAACAAGTGAATGGTTTAATAAATTTGTATTTCATTAAAGAATAATCTTGTTTTACTATGTACTAGTGAAACAAATCGTTGTTTGTAGCAATTGGTCTTAGTTCACTAAAGGGTTAAACAATTTCAATAGGTAAAAATGTCTAAATTCACTCAAAATCTAGTGAAACCTAAAATGAACTAGGACGCATTTTGTAGTAGTGACACACAAGGTCAAAACATGTTCTTTTGATTCCATCTATGAGTAGGCTACTAATCGTTTAAGACATCCATGATTATATGACTATGTAGTTGATTAAAACTTGTCATATTTTTAAATGTCTTTTACAACTATGACATTTGCAACTACAACCATCAAAACATGGCTAGTAGGCTATTATACTAACTTATTGGCCTAAACTAGTAAGCCTAGGGTTTGTTAAGCTAAAAAGTTAACCTATGTGCTAAATATGTATTTCTTAACCAACCTAGGAATGCAAACTAACCTATCTAGCTAACAACCTAGGCTAGGTTAGGTACTTAAGTTAAGCTAACAACTTAACATAACATAATTAACCTTATAGAACTAGGTTGCAATTGTGAAGATTTGAACCTTTCAACTTCCACATTAAGGGATGGTCCTTAACCATTACACCACTTTTTTTTCACGTGATAAAAGTTGTCACCATATTATCATAAACAATTGTTTATTAATTTACTTAAATAACCTAGTTACCTAACTTGAATACCTACCTAGTAACATATAATGTATTTAATAACCTAATAGGTACCATGGTAGGTTTAACCACTTAACTAAAGGAGGTACTTACCTAGTAGGTAGTATGTACCAAGGTGGGTAGGTAATTAATGCATACCCTAGGTAGGTTTCTACCTACTACCTTATGGCCAAATAGGTACCAAGGTACATATTTACTTGGGAAACTATTAGTAGCTACCTAGTAACTAAGTAGGTAGCTACTAATAGCTAGGTACTCATGGGGTAGGTACATACAAATAGGTACCTACTTGATAAATATGTATTTAAGATAGGTACCTAATACTAATATTAGTAAGAACTTACTGGGTACCTAATAGGTACCTTGATAAGTTTAGCCACCTAATTAAAGTAAGTACCTACCTAATAGGTAGTATGTACCTACAAGGTAAGGTGGGTTTAAATAAATAATAGGTATGTACCTATCTAAATTAGGTACATACCCACTAACTAGTAATCAAGGTAGGTAAATATGTTACCAAGGTATACTCACTTAGGTACCTATTAACTAGTAGCTAGGTACGTAGTGGGGTAGGTTAGTACTATTTAACTAATACATATTTAAAGTAGGTATGTGCTAGGTACCTATTACCTAGCTAATGGTTACTAGCTAGGTACCTAGTTAATTGTTATTTAACTAAGGTACTACCTACTTAGGTAGTACTTAAATTAGATACATACTAACTAAATACCAACTTTAGATACCTACCTTGTAGTCATGTAGTCATAATGTAGTTGTAAATATGATTGGAGGCATATGATTAATGGACATATGACTACATGACTAAATTAATACATAGCTAAAAAGTGTCCTACTCATGAAGACATGTTTTGTTGTTGTGACAATTGACTCCACAAACCCAAACATAAAAAAATAACCCTAATTATTATTGTGACTTTAAAGTAATGGTCTCCCATTGCATAAAATACTTAAGTGCATCATTAAAAAAGGATTTGTTGCAAAATTTTGCAACTTGGTGAATTATTTTTCAAAAAATGAAAAAACAAGAAAAATTGGTTTTTTTTAGCAGATGTTTACCATTTTTTGAAACAAGAATAATTAAATTAACCACATCTAGACTTAGCCACTTCCTAAGTCTCCATTTGTAAGAACATTTTTGTAAAAATGTTATAGCCCACCTAGAATAGTTGCCATTTAATGCTAGTTAATGTTAAGGATCCTTGCTAATGAACCTATTTGAGGTTTTTGGGGAAAAATCCCCTTCATCACAATGGTTCATAATACAACAACCTTTTTTTATGACAAATTACCTGAAATTCTATATAAATGACCTAGTTATATTCTTGAATTTAAAAAACAAGATTCAAAGGATTTTGATAATATTGGAAATTTACCAATTTGAAATGATAATTTTTTTGGAACAAGATCTCAATTTTAATTGAAAAATCATATGATAATTGAAGCTTCAAGTAGTTAGCCTCAAAAGCGAATAACTTCTATTCTAAAATTAACTAGAGCACTTGGTTTTCAAAATATTTTATATTTATATTTATATTTTTGTGTATTATGAAGGACATTGCAATTTTTGAAATTTAATAATTTAACTAACATGATTGTAGTGGAAATATGCTTCATTCTTTTAGATGTTTTATTATTAGTTGTACTTTTTCGGGGCCATGAACAATCAAACTTTGATTTGAGTTCTACACATTTATTTGTTGAATGGAACAAAAAAATTATGATCATATTTACTAAAATCAATTAAAATTAATTAAAACTCAAATATATCTCTTTAAAATATATAATATATAAAACATGTATTTCAATGTGGGTATATAAGATCATTATTACCTAGATTTAGTAACAAGTAACCTAACATGTTATAGGTTTAGGCATGTTGTTATACTAAATAGGTGATTTAACCTAACATGTAACATTAACCTAACCGGTTACATGATATGACAAGTAGCATTATACTAGGTTAATAGATAGGTTGACATGGTGTAAATCAATCAATAATTTGCATAATAGGTCGGTAGAACATGTAATGAAACAAGTGGTTAAATAGGGGGTAGTTTTTAAATTTTTGGGACTATTAGTACTAACTAATGACTATTTAAATGGTCTATTACGATTGTTTGAATTTTGAATTAGTTAGTATAAGACTAAAAGAACAAACCTATTTAAGATGACTTTTTTTGTTATTTTGATTTTGTGTTTCTCTTCCAATGAGAACATGAAAACATATTTTATCTTTTTGAAATATTTTATTTGAAGCTATGTGTAATTTGAATACATGTTAGTATAAGAATTGTAGATATAATTTGTTTAATTCAAGTACATACATGTTTGTTGTTTAAATAACTTGTTGCTAGAAATTCAAAAGTTGAAAACTTTTAATGGGCAAATAATACAATATTGATTCAATAGTTTTGACCATGCCATTATAGATAAACAAGGATTTGAACAATCCTTCAAGTACTTGTAAAATTAATTGTTTGATTAATTAATTGAAAAAAATAATTAATGAATAAATTATGGGCAAAACATTCTTTTGCTTTATAGAAATATTGAAAAGGTGAAAATTTTGGGCCAAGGTGGTCAGTCTCTTAAAATGTTACAAGTGTGCTCATATGTGATGAACATATCTTGCAAATAGGATTTTTTTTTGTGTTTCATGTTTAATAAGAAAAATTTCACTAGTTTTTTTCCTTGCCATTCAAGGTACCATGACCTTTGTGGTGATGATTCAAACCTCTCGGCCCTTTGAATGGACCTTGCTTGTCTGGCATATTACCTAAATAATTTAAATATTGTGTTTTTGGTTCAAAAAAATTATTTTCTATTTGCATTCCTACAATGTTTGAATTTTTTCATGATTTTTGGAATTATTGGGTTCAACTCTCTTGTGTTTGAATTATCCCCAACCATTTTGAGTTGCAAATTTAACCTTGCGCAAATGCACATTGGAAAGGTAATCTCATTTTTTCTTTCAATTTTTTCAAGTTCTTAAAGTTTCTAAAAAATTTAATTTCTTCCTACATGGAAATTTTTTAAAAAATAAAAACTTATGGAAACTTGAAAAAAAATCTATTTCTTCCAATTTCAAAAGCTTATTCAAGATTTTCTTCTTTCTTTTTTTTTCATTTTTCATCTTTGTTTCCATTTTCCTTTTCTATTTAGTTTTTCAATGTTCCACTAATTTGCTATTTTTGGTGAAATTTTTAAAACATTTTTCTCATTTTCAACTCATATCCAAATTTTTTTGGTGATTACTTCTTCTATTGAATTTTTTGTCCAACAAATATTTGTATACATTGGCAAAATTTGCAAAGATTTTTTTCCTTAATTTTGTTTTCATTTTTTTAATTTTATTTGTTTTCAAATTTTTATAGTCTTATCTTTACACTTTCATAATTCAAACTTTCCTTATTCAAACTTTCATCTCTTATGCATCCTCCAATTTTATTATATTCCCAAATTTCAACATTTTGATTAAAGCTCCTTGGTTCAATTCCAACCTACATTTTTATTATATGCTTACCTACGTGTTCTTATAAATAATTAGGCATTAAGGTCCCAACAACAAGGGGAAAGAGCACTCCACAATCCCCACAATTGCAAAGACCCTTACTAAACCCTCAATTGTAAAAACTTAATGTCAACCGATTTTCCCACCAATTTTGCAGAGGAGAATCGGATGGTCATTCAATTTTCCAAAAATCAGTCCTTCATGACATAATGAAACAATTATTGAAACCCAAGCTTTGTTAAGACGAATGTGATCAACATTGGATGGTTGCCCAATGTTTATATACACCTCAAATGAATATGAATAAAGAGCAATTGCATAATCCTCGCCACCATTTCAACATGAAGATGAACATCAACTGGTTGCCCAATGTTCATATGCACTTCAAACAAATATGAAAAGCAAGCAACCATCTGATACTCACCACCATTTCATGAATAGGTGAGTACGAAATGACTACCCAAATTTCATACCCATTTTAAGTGTAAATGAAGATCAAGTGACCTTTGATATTCACTTTCCTTTGAGATGCATGTGAACATCTATTGGTCACTCAATAGCCACTTTCACTACAATTGAAGGTTGGAATTGGGTGGCCACTCGATACTCAATTTTACTTGAAATGTAGGTGGGTATCAAGTGGTTATTTAATATTTATCCTCATTTAAAACATAAATGAACATTGCATGGACGCCCAATGCTCACATTAAATTGAAGCGAAGGTGAGTATTGAATGGCCACCCAATATTCACATTCAGTTGATGTAACATCAAACATTGAACAATTGCCCAATATTCACCTACGTTTGAAATGTGGGTCAAAATCCAATGGCCATTCAATATTATGATTTGTTTGAGATGTAGGTAGGCATCTTTCACATGACATCTTAGATATATAGTAATTGCTAGTAAAGAAAAAACTAATTCTTGATTCATATGTTTAAGAAAAAATTGCAAGTTGAATACACATAAGGCCTATTGAGGAAGGTAATTAAAACCTATTTTAGAAAGATAAAAATTTATCAAAACAAGGACCTTGGAATTTGGGAGTTCCACCCCAAAATCACTTCATGGGGGCCCTCTTTGTGTGATAAGGATGATGACCCCAAGTTTTTGTTCAATTGTGTGAAGCTTGGAACCAATGACTATGTGAAGAATGTCTTTGTTTGAAAAATGTTTGACTATAATGAAAATGAATCAAAAGTAATTGTCCTTATGGGTGACCTTCATAAGGATCCTAAAAAAATGGTTGGAATCCTTAGTGATCCACAAAATTTGGCAAACAAAACAAACTTTTCAATAAATGTCAAAGTTGGGTTCAATGTGAAAAGCATTGGTGGACTTATAGGTGAAAACATATGTTCACAATTTAATGTCGTTAAAAATAAACTACAATTGAAAGTAAAGAAGGAAAAAATGGTGCAACTACCAACCATTACAGTGACACAAGTGGAAACACTATGAAAAAAATGGGTGTTTGGCAATTGGCCTTGCAACTCAATTTTTGACTTGCAATGACCATTTACAAATCACTATATTTGTATGTTGTGAGTGCTATCGGACAAGTCACATGAATTGCAAAAATTGCAACTCATCATATATATACATCGTGTAATTCAATTGTAAGTTTGTTGAAAAAACTCATTTTCAATTATTGTGCAACTCCATTACA
>Ga0116230_10005522_pt1 | contig 12419 bp, 7 predicted proteins | sample S1TSphfallax_3_FD_88678 | JGI IMG/M metagenome (GOLD analysis project Ga0116230, IMG submission 88678) | Host-associated microbial communities from peat moss isolated from Minnesota, USA - S1T2_Fd - Sphagnum fallax MG | ecosystem: Host-associated > Plants > Peat moss > Unclassified | place: USA...
CTGAGTTTTGCTTGCGCCCAACTGAAGCTAAAGATGCACATCTTCGATTCGTTCGAGGGGCTGCCCTCAGCGGCGGGATCGGGTTATGCAGCTGGGGCATATGCCGGCAGCCTCGATGAAGTTCGCGACCATGTGGCGCGCTTTGGCGTCATCGACTGTGTCACCTTTCACAAAGGTTTTTTTGCCGACACTTTCCGTGAGTGGCGGCCGCCGGCACTGATGTGCTTGTGGATGGATGTGGACCTTGAGGGGTCGGCTCGTGATCTGATGGTGGTGGCTGATCGGCTCGATCCACGCGGCGGCCTGTTCAGTCACGAGTGCAGTCCAGCTAACTTTCAGGCCGGGAGGATCATCGCGTATCCGTCCCCCGATAATCCGATTTCGCCAATGCTAAGCCGATTTGAGGAAATGGGGCGTCCACTGACGGGGAGATATGTTGCCGGCTATACAGGCGCGTTTTGGCCAATCGATACCGGCATTCCCGTTGCGGCAACGGAGGTCATCACGGATCTGGCGGGTAGTTTGCCATAGTCCTCCAGCCCTATCGGACCTGCTGCAAAGGGCTGCCTTAATTTTGCATACCCTGCGCCGAATAGTCGTTCGGTCTCCCGCCCCAGATTAAAATAGAATATTTGCCCGCAGGTGGTAAGCCCTTCTTCTCCGGAAAGAAGGTGCTTCAAACAAACTCGCCGCACCGGCCAATGCAACTTGCAATTGACTTTCCCCGCACATCTGCCTTCGTATGCCGAACAAGCGGCCCCAGCCACTAACATTAGAAGGCACAACCACCCATCATGGCGTCGCTGACAGAGATTGAGCCGCCGGCCGCCGACTCGGCCTTGGAGCCGCTGATCCTCCGGGACCAGCTGGCCGCGGTGCGCCGCTCCAGCATCACCGCCCTGCAGATCCATATCTTCCTCGGCGTCATCATCCTCATCGTCGCCTTTCACTCCGGCCATCGCGCCGCCGGACTCGCCTGGTTCGGCATCTCGATCCTGGCCTCGGTTCTGCGGGTCATCCCGAATCTCGTGCCGTTGACCTCGATCGCGGAAGGTCCTGGTTTCGGCCCCGGCACCGTGCAGGACCATCTCGACCTCACCGCGCTCCCGGTTCTGGCATCGGGCCTCATCTGGGCGCTGATCCCGGTCCTCTGCGCCGGCTACACCGCCCCGAACGCCACCTTCTACCTGGTGGTCGTCGCCGGGGCCACCGCCGGCTTCGTCGCCAATAGCTCCGCCTATGCCCGCATCGCCATCTGCTTCATCCTCCCGCCCTTGCTGTCGGTCGCCTTCTGCCTGGTCTATTTCTCGGAAAATTTCGACCGTCTCTGCCTGGCCGCGATGGTCCTGGTCTACATCGCCGCCCTGATCCGCATCAGCTTCCAGAGCGAGGCCGCCTTCCGCGATTCCAGCCGCCTGAAAAACGCCGCGACCACGCTCGCCCAATCCCTGCGCGAAGCCAATGCCCGCTCGCTCGCGGTCGCCGAGGAGATGCGCTTTCGCGCCAATCACGACGATCTGACCAACCTGCTCAACCGCTCCGGCTTCATGCAGGAAGTGGCCGAGCGCTCGGCCAAATTCCGCTCGCCCCTCTGCCTCATGGTGCTCGACCTCGACGGCTTCAAATCGGTCAACGATCTGTTCGGCCATCAGGCCGGAGACGAGGTGCTGATCGAAGTCGCCAGGCGCCTGCAGGAAACCCTGACCGACCAATTCGTCATCGCCCGCACCGGCGGCGACGAATTCGCAATCTTCTATGAACGCAACGCTTCCGCCCACACGCCCTCGGCTCTGGCCACCCGATTGATCACCGCCATCGAGCTGCCATTCACCGCCTTCGACGCCGGCCGCATCGGCGCCAGCATCGGCATCCATGTCACCGTCCCAGGAAGCCGGCATTTCGACATCGCCGAAATGCTTACCTGCGCCGATGAAGCGCTGTACGCCGCGAAAAACGCCGGCCGCAACCGCTATTTTCTGTTCGACGACAGCCTGCGCCTGCGCCGCGAGATGCGCCGCGCGGTGGAGCGCGACCTGCGCCACGCGCTGGCCGCCAATGCATTGGAAGTCTGGTACCAGCCGGTCTTCGGCCAGGACGGCCGGCAGTTGATCAGCCTGGAAGCCCTGCTGCGCTGGAATCATCCGAATTTCGGCTGGATCCCGCCCGAGGACCTGCTGGCGATCGCCGCCATGACCGGGCTTTCGGAACCGCTGATCGGCTTCATCCTGGGCGATGTCTGCACAATGATCGGCCGGCTGCTCGGCCTCAATCTCGACCATATCTGGGTGGCGATGAACATGTCCCCGCGCGAGGTCTCGCGCATCGCGATCGACGAACGGGTGCTCGCCAAATTGCACAGCCTGGCGATCCCGCCGGCCATGCTGGAAATCGAAATCACCGAGGAGACGGCAATGAACACGCTGGCCGTGCAGGACAAGCTGAATCGCCTCTCCGCCGCCGGCGTGCGCATCGCGGTCGATGATTTCGGCGTCGGCTATTCCTCGCTCGCCTCGCTGCGGCATTTGCGGGTCAACCGCATCAAAATCGACCGCTGCTTCGTCACCGGCATCGCCGCCTCGGCTTCCGACCAGATATTGGTCCAGACCATCCTGAAACTCGGCCAGTCGCTCGGCCTGGAAGTGGTGGCCGAAGGGGTGGAATCGGCGGCGGATCTGCAATTGCTGCAAGCCTTGGGGTGCCAGCGCCTGCAGGGCTACTACCTGAAATCCCCGGTCTCACATGAAGAGATGCTCGGCTGGCTCGAAAAAATCGATGCCGGCCAGACGCAGCTGCAATCTTGAGCCTGACGCCGCGCACCCGGCGGCTGCGCAACACCGGTGTCGCGCTGCTGATCATCGCCGGCAGCGTCAACTATCTGGACCGCGCCGCCCTGTCCGTCGGCAACCCGGAAATCCGCCACGGCCTGCACCTCTCCTTCAGCCAGATGGGCCTGCTGCTCTCCGCCTTCGCCTGGGCCTACGGCCTGGCGCAAATCCCGGCCGGCCTCGCGGTCGATAAATTCGGCGCCCGCCTGGCGCTCGGTGCCGGCATGCTGCTCTGGTCGATCGCGCAGATCGGCGCCGGCTTCGCCACCTCGCTCGCCCAGTTCGTCACCGCCCGCGTCGCGCTCGGCCTCGGCGAATCGCCGATGTATATCGGCGGCACCCGCATCTGCGCCGATTATTTCGCCGCCAAGGACCGCGCGCTGCCGATCGCTTTGTTCAACTCCTCCTCGGCGCTGGCCCCGGCGCTGGCGCCGCCGCTGCTCACCGTGCTGATGCTCGCCTTCGGCTGGCAGGCCATGTTCATCCTCGCCGGCCTCGCCGGCCTCGCCGTCGCCATCGCCTGGTTCGCCCTCTATCGCAGCCCGGCGGATGCCGACATCCCGGCCGAAGACCTCGCGATCATCCACGCCGATGACAGCCCCGGCATCGCCCATATCGGCTTGCGGCAGGTCTTCTGGCTGCTGACATTTCCCACCAGCTGGGGCATGTTCCTTGGCTTCTTCGGCGTCGTCTATGTCTACTGGCTGTTCGCCACCTGGCTGCCCGGCTATCTTGAGGACCAGCGCCATCTCAGCATCGCCAGCGCCGGCATCGTCTCCGCCATCCCGCTCGCCGCCGGCTTCCTCGGCGCGGTCGCCGGCGGCGTCATCTCCCGCCGCCTCGGCCGCCATATGGACGCCATCTCCGCCTGCCGGCTGCCGGTCATCATCGGCCTGATCGCCGCCGCCATCCTCACCTTCGCCGCCGCCTTCGCCCACGCCACCTGGCTCGCCGTCGCGCTGATCTCGGGCGGCCTGTTCGCCGTCAACATCGCATCCAGCTGCGGCTGGGCGCTGGCCGCCGTCATCACCCCGCCGAATACGGTCGCCACGCTGGAGGCCATCCAGAATGTCGGCGGCTCGCTCGGTGGCGCGCTCGCGCCATTGCTCACCGGCGCCCTGGTGCAAACCCTGGGCTCCTTCCTCGCCGCCTTCGAACTCGCCGGCCTGATCGCTTTGGTCAGCGCGGGGTTTTATTGGGCGATGACACGGAGGAAGATTGAAGCGGTCGCTTTTTGAAAAAAGCTCCGCAAAAACGCCTTCGACCGGAGCCGGGATCTTGCAGCGCCAACGGCCCAGATCAAAGAGAGTTTTTTGCTTCTTTTTTTCAAAAAGAAGCGCTTTTACTTGGCTAACCTGATCCCGCTGAACTGCCACCGCGCATGCGCCGGGAAAAAATTCCGGTATGTCGGCCCCGAATGGCCCTTCGGCGTCGCAATCGAAGACCCTCGCAGCACATACTGATTGACCATGAACTTGCCGTTATACTCGCCAACCGCGCCGGCCGCCGGCGCGAAGCCGGGGTAGGGGGCGTAGGCGCTGCTGGTCCATTGCCACACCGCACCAAACATCTGCTCAAGCGCAGCGCCGGATTGCGCCGCGGCCTCCCATTCCGCCTCGGTCGGCAACCGCGCCCCGGCCCAGGCCGCATAGGCCGCAGCCTCAAAATACGAAATATGCGAAACCGCCAGATCCGGCTGCAACGCCACCGCCCCCTGCAGCGTAAACTCCGCCCAGCCATCCCCCGCGCGCCGCCAGTAAAGCGGGTGCGCAATCCGGTTGCCCTGCACCCAGTCCCAGCCTTCGGACAGCCAGAACTCCGAACGGCCATAACCGCCATCGGCAACAAATTCGGCAAACTCCGCATTCGTCACCAGTTTCGAGGCCAGCGCATAGGCCTCGGTAAACTGCCGGTGCCGTGGCGTTTCGTTATCAAAACAGAACCCGCCGCCGTCATCCCCCAGCTCGACCACGCCGGCCGGAAACTCCAGCCAACCGCCCGCGCCGCCTTGGCCAGCCTGCGGCAGCCGCAACCCGTAAGCCGGCGCCAGCGGATTCAAACTCAATAAATGTTTGACATCCGTTACAATCAATTCCTGGTGCTGCTGCTCATGCTGCAATCCCAGTTCCACCAGCGCCAGCATCTCGCGATGCCCCGCCGGCCTCTCCAGCAAGTTCAGCATCCGCGCATCCACATCCGCCCGATACGCCAGCACCTCGCTCAAGGACGGCCGCGTCAGCAACCCACGCTGCGCCCGGGTAAATTTCTCGCCAACCCCGTTATAATAGGAATTGAACAACACCCGGAACGCCGGATCGAACGGCCTGAACCCCGCCTCGAACCGCTCTAGAATGAACGTCTCGAAAAACCAGGTGGTATGCGCCAGATGCCATTTCGCCGGGCTCGCATCCGGCATTGACTGCGCGCCGCAATCCTCGGCCGAAAGGCCGGCCGTCAGCGCAACGGAATGTTGGCGTGTCGCACTGAAATGCCCGCGCAGCCCGGGTGCCGCCGCCTCGGCAGCGCCTTCAACATGCTTTAGCATGACATACCAGAAACGAATTCCGCGCATCCGTCCAGCATCTGGCCTGCCCGAAACCCGCCTCGCCCAGCAATTCCAGGAACCGTTCCCGGGTGTATTTATAGCTGTTCTCGGTATGGATGCTCTGCCCCGCGGCAAAACTGCGCTTGCCGCCCTCCCACCGCACCGTCACATCGCGCAGCGCCTGCAGATGCATCTCTATCCGGCTCTCCTCGCGGTTGAACAGCGCCCTGTGTCCCCAATCCCGCAATTCGAAATCGGCCCCCAGAATGGCGTTGACCTGCAGCAGAACATTACGATTGAACGCCGCCGTAACCCCCAGCGCATCATCATAGGCCGCTTCCAGCCGCTCGGGCGCCTTCACCAGATCAATCCCGATCAGCAACCCATCCCGCGCATCAACGCAGGCCTGCCGAAGCCGCTGCAAGAACCGCAACGCCTGCTCCGGCGCAAAATTCCCGAGCGAGGATCCGGGATAGAAAAACAATCGCCGCTCGCGCCGCACCTGCGGCGGCAGCTGCAAGGCCTCGGAGAAATCCATGGCCACCGGCAGCATCGGAATCGCCGGATGCTCCGCCCGCAACGCCGCCACCGCCGCCTGCAAAAACTCCGCCGAAATATCCACCGGCACATATTGCCGCGGCCGCAACGCGCCGAAGAATTTCGCCGCCTTCGCGCAATTGCCTGCGCCCAGGTCAATCAGCGTCACATCGCGTCCCGCAGCCGCGGCAATCTCGCCGCGATGCGTCTCGAAAATCCCCGCCTCGCAGCGCGTCAGATAATATTCCTCCAGCAGGCAGATCGCCTCGAATAATTTCGAGCCCAGCGGATCGTAGAAAAATTTCGGAGAAATCTGCGCCTGGCGCTGCGACAATCCCAGCGCCAATTCGGTGCGCATATCGTCGAGATCGAAGCTGATCGCTGCGGGCACCGGCTGACGGTCTGCTTCCAGCTCTTTAATCAACCCCATCGGCGCACCCCATCAAACTGCTCGGAAAGGTGGGGTCCTGGCCGGCAGGCTGCAAGGTCTGGCGGCCAAGGCCCGCCATGCCCGCTCCATAAATCGCGGTAAGCTATCCGCCATCCCGGCCGGAATCACCGCCGCAAAACACGCGATTTTTCGTTGCCCTAGCGGTTCAATGGACTTTTACCGCTTTCTTTTCCTTCGCCGTTTTCCGGCCCAGCCGCTCGGTAATCCGCTCGGCCACGACAAAGAGCGGGCCAACGAACAGCACGCCCAGAATCGCCGCCAGGATCATGCCGCTGAACACCGTCGTCCCGATCGATTGCCTGGCCGCGCCACCCGCGCCGGTTGCAAACACCAGCGGAATCACCCCGACGATAAAGGCCAGCGCCGTCATCATCACCGGCCGGTAGCGGCTGCGCGAGCCTTCCTCCGCCGCCCGCACAATATCGGCCTCGCCGGTCCGCAACCGGTCCTTGGCGAATTCCACGATCAGGATCGCATTTTTCGCCGCCAGCCCGATCAGCAGCACCAGCCCGATCTGCCCGTATACATCCAGCGCCATGCCGCGCAGGCGCAACAAGATCAGCCCGCCCAGCAGCGCGAACACCACCGGCAGCATCACCGCAAACGGCAGAAACCAGCCTTCATACAGCGCCACCAGAAACAGGAAGGAGAAGATCAGCGCGAAGATGAAGGCATCCGCCTCCTGGCCGCCGGCCAGAATCTCCTGATAGGTCAGCCCGGTCCATTCATAGCCGAATCCCTTGGCCAGATGCTTCGCCGCCGCATCCTGCATCGCCGCAATCGCCTGCCCGTCGGAATAGCCGGGTGCTGCGCGGCCATTGATCAGCACCGCCGGAAACTCATCATACAACGTCGCCGCATCGGCGCCCGCCACCGTCTTCACCGTCACCAGGCTGGTCAACGGCACCGGCACGCCGCTCGTGCTCTGCACGTATAAATTGTCGATATCGGAAATCTTGTCGCGGAATTGCTGGTCGGCCTGCACATCCACCTGGAACACGAAATTATCGTAGTTGAACAGATTGACATATTGCGACCCCAGATAGGCCTGCATCGTCTGATACACCGTCTGCGGCGACACCCCGAGCAATTCCGCCCGATCGGTATTCACCGAAACCTCAACCTGCGGCTCATTGGCGGAGAAGGCGGTGAACATGCCCTCCAGCCGCTTGTCCTGATTGGCCGCGAAGATCAGCCCGCGCGCCGCCTCGCCCAGCTGCTGAAAGCTCTGCCCGTTCTGCGCTTCCAGCACGAAATTGATGCCCCCCGTCGGGCTGATGCCGGGGATCGATGCCGGGTCGAACATCGCGATGGTGGCGTCGGGATTGGCGTTGAACCCGGGCTTCAGCTTCGCCATCAGCGCCATCGCACTCTCATCGCTGCCGCGCTGGCTCCAGGGTTTCAGAATGACGATCATGAAGGCATAGCCCGCCTGCTGCGCCTGGCTGACCGAGTTGACGCCGGAAATGCCCAGCACATGTTCAACCCCGGCGGTCGCCTTCAGGGTTTTTGCCAGCCCGGCCACCACCTTCTGGGTCCGCTCCAGCGAGGCGCCGTTCGGCAATTGCACGCTCATCAGGAAATAGCCCTGATCCTCGGCCGGCAGAAACGAGGACGGCGTGATGCTGAACACGCCATAGGCGGCGATGCAGGCAAGCCCCAGCACCGCGCCCGCCACCAGCAGCCGGCGCGACAGCCACAGCACCGCATCGCCATATTTATCCCGCGCGAAATCGAATCCGCGATTGAACCACAGGAAGAGTTTGAACCGCGCCTTGCGCGGCGGCTTCAGCATCAGCGCGCATAGTGCCGGGCTCAGCGTCAGCGCATTGACCGCGGAAATCACCACCGAGACCGAAATCGTCGCGGCGAATTGCCGGTACAGCGCCCCGGTGATGCCGGAGACAAACCCCACCGGCGCGAACACCGCCACCAGCACCAGGGTCGTCGCGATCACCGGCCCGGTAATCTCCGCCATCGCCTTCTCGGTCGCCTCGGCGACGCTCAGCTCCGGATGCTCCTCCAGATTGCGCGTCACATTCTCGACCACCACGATCGCGTCATCCACCACCAGCGTGATCGCCAGCACGATCGCGAACAGATCGATGGTATTGGCCGAATAGCCCAGCGCGTACAGCACCGCGAAAGCGCCGATCAGCGACACCGGAATCGCGATGGTCGGAATAATGGTCGCCCGCCAGTCCTGCAGGAACAGGAACACCACGCCCACCACCAGCACCAGCGTGATCGCCAGCGTGCGCAGAATATCCTCGATATTGGCGACGATGAAACTGGAATCGTTGAACGCCACGGTATATTGCAGCCCCGGCGGAAATTGCGGCGCCAGCTTCTTCATCTCCGCCTGCACTTCCTGGCTCACCTGCAGCGCATTGGCCGTCGGCGCCTGATACACCGCAAGCAGGGCCGCCGGATATTTATCGAACGTGCCGGAGGTGGTATATTGCTGCGATGCCAGCTGCACCCTGGCGACATCCGACAGATGCACGATGCCGCCGGCCGCATCGGTCCGCAGCACGATATTCTTGAACTGATCGACGCTCGTCAGCTCGCCCGGCGCCAATATGGTCAGCTGCTGCTGCTGGTCGGCGCCGGCCGGCGGCTCGCCGATCTGCCCTGCCGCCACCTGGATGTTCTGCGCCTGGATCGCCGCGATCACCTGCGCGGTGGTGATGTTGAGCCCGGTCATCGCCACCGGATTCAGCCAGATCCGCATCGCATATTGCCGCTGCCCGAAAATCTGCGTGTTGCCCACCCCCGGCAGCCGCGCGATGATCTGCTGCACCTTGGTGTACAGATAGTTCGAAATATAGAGCTGGCTGTATTTGCCGCCCGGCGAGAACATGCTGAGCACCAGCACCTGCGTGGTCGAGGCGGCGCGCACGGTGATGCCTTCGCTCTGCACCTCCGCCGGCAATTGCGCTTCGGCCACCTGCACCCGGTTCTGCACATTCACCTGGTCGATATTCGGATCGGTGCCGATCGCGAAGGTCACGGTCAGCGAATAGGTGCCGGAACTCGCTTCCGAACTCTGCATATAGATCATGCCGGGCGCGCCGTTCACCTGTTCCTCCACCGGCTCGGCGATCGTATTGGCAATCGTCTGCGCGCTGGCGCCCGGATAGGTGATCGAAATCGTCACCTGCGGCGGCGTTACATCCGGATATTGCGCAATCGGAATAACCCGCAGCGCCACCAGCCCGGCAATGGTGATGACGATCGCGATGACAATCGCAAAATTCGGCCGCCGGATGAAGAAGCTTGAAAACACGCTGCCGCCTATTGCGCGGCGGTCTCGACGGTGGGGCTGACCACTTCGCCGTTCTTCACCTTTTGAATCCCGTCGACCACCACCTCCTGCCCGGCCTTCAGCCCGGAGCTGACGATGAAATTCTGGTCGATCTGCTGGCCGAGCGTGACGTTCGCCGCCACCACCTTGTCGCCGGCGCCGATCACCAGCACGAAGCTGCCATTCTGGTCCGCCTGCACCGCCGCCGCCGGCACCAGCAGCGCCTCCTGCGGCGTCGCCGGCGCGGTCGAGACATTCACATAGGCGCCCGGCAGCAACACGCCCTGCGGGTTGGCAAAATCCGCATACACATTCACCGTGCCGGTATTGCTATCGACCTGATTATCCAGAAACGCGATCTTGCCCTTGATCGGATACGGCGTGCCGTCCGGCAGGTCGATGCTGATATCGAATTGCTGCTCGCTCGGATCATTCTGAAACGCCGCCAGAATCGGGCTGTCCGCGCTCACCGAAAACTCCACCCTTATCGGGTCCAGCTGGTTGATCGTCGCCAGCGTGCCGGTGCCGGAAGAGACCAGATTGCCCGCGGTCAGCGCCACCGCGCCGATCCGGCCGTCAATCGGCGCGGTAATCCGGCAATAGCTCAAATTCAGCTCGGCCGTCGCAACATTCGCCTGCGCCGCCAGCACATTCGCCGCATCCTCACTGCGCGCCGCGATATCGGCGTCCAGTACGGACTGCGCCTCGAACCCGGTTGCCCGCAAAGCGGCGGCGCGCGAATACACCAATTGCGCATTGGCAACCGCCGCCTGCGCCGAAGCCAATTGCGCCTGCGCCATCAGCAAGGCGGCCTGATATTGCTCGGGCTGCAGGCTGAACAATAACTGCCCGGCTTTGACCGTGCTGCCCTGCTGAAAATTCACCTGGTCGATATAGGCCGTCACCCGCGCCTCGATTTTGACCGACTGGATCGCCACCACATGCCCGATATTGCTGAAACTCGGCGCGATATTCTGCGTCATCACCGGGCTCACCCCGACCGCAGGCGGCGGTGCGGCGAGAGCAGAACTGACAATCAGAAAAAACGGGACGACGTTGAGACCAAGCTTTCCGAAATCGCGCAAACCGCCCCCAACATTCCACGCCGGTGAATCGCCCATAACTAGGCAACGCGGCGTATCAATTCCGTAACCGAACATGACAAAAAGTGCCAGAACACAGCTCTTTTTCTGGCCAACCAACGCCCCAGTCCCGCAGGGTGGGCAAGCGCGCAGCGCGCAACCCACCCTCTCCGTCCGGGCGTGCCGATGTCCTGACCACAACCCATGCCCGAAATTCAAAAAAATTTTGCGGAGCTTTTTTCAAAAGCGACCGCTTCACTTACGCTGCTTTCGCCCCGCCTCATCCAGCGCCGCAAATTCCGCATCCGAGAGTTCAATCCCCACAGCCGCAACATTCTCCTCCAAATGCTTGACCTTGGAGGTCCCCGGTATCGGCAGCATCACCTTGCTGCGCTTCAAAATCCAGGCCAGCGCCATCTGGCTCGGCGCCGCGCCATGTTCCTTCGCCATTTTATCCAAAAGTGATCCGGGCTTCGCCAGATCGCCGGAGGCCAGCGGGAACCAGGGAATGAATCCAATCCCATGCTTCTCGCAATAATCCAGCACGTCCTCGCTGCCGCGATCCACCAGATTATACCGGTTCTGTACCGTCGCCACCTTGAAGACTTTCGAGGCGGCTTCGATATCTTCCACCGAACATTCGCTCAACCCCGCATGCAGGATCACGCCGTCCTTCAGCAGCGATTTTATCGCCCCGAACTGCTCGTCGCGCGGCACCTTCGGGTCAATCCGGTGCAGCTGCCAAAGTCCGATCTGCTCCAGCCCAAGATTGCGCAGGCTTTTATGCGCCTGCTGGATCAGATATTCCGGCCGCCCGACCGGCGCCCACACATCCGGCCCGGTCCGCGTCAACCCGCCTTTGGTGGCAACCAGCATGCCCTTATACGGGTGCAGCGCCTCGCGGATCAGCGCCTCGGACACATCCGGCCCATAGGAATCCGCGGTATCGACAAAATTCACGCCAAGCTCCGGCAATCGCCGCAGCGTCTCGATCGCGCCCTTGCGGTCCGCCGGCTCGCCCCACACGCCCTTGCCGGTAATCCGCATCGCCCCATAGCCAAGGCGGTGTATCGCAATCTCCCCGCCGATTTTGAACGTACCGGACTTCGTTGCATTTAACACAGGCATTACACTTCCTTCACAATGATGCAGGCCAGCCGCGCTGCAACCAGCATATCGTGTGCCGCATGCGGTTTGCCAAATGCGCCAGCTAAACTTTGCGTAATCAAACGGCCTTATCGCGTAAACCCACTTTATATTGCAGCGCGCAAGCCCAACTTTGTCTCGAACCTTCGCGCTGCCAGATTCGGCGCCTGATGTTGGGAGACCGTGTTTGGTGGACGATCCGCAGATGCAGGCAGGCGCCGGCGACGAAGCCGCGCCGCCCGAGTCAAAACCCGACGCCAAGGCATCCGCCAAGCAAGACGACCCGGATGATAATAAGCCGGACGATAAACCAGACGATAAAAAAGACCAGAAGCACAGCAAGCTGCCGCTGATCATCGGCGGCGTCATCGTCGCCGTCGCGCTGCTCGCCGCCTTGCTCTATTGGTTGCTAACCCGCAACGAAGAATCCACCGACGATGCCTATACCGAAGGCCGCGCCATCTCGATCGCCGCCAATGTCTCCGGCTACGCAACCGCGCTCTACGTCAACGACAACAGCTACGTC
>Ga0116230_10005523_pt1 | contig 12419 bp, 4 predicted proteins | sample S1TSphfallax_3_FD_88678 | JGI IMG/M metagenome (GOLD analysis project Ga0116230, IMG submission 88678) | Host-associated microbial communities from peat moss isolated from Minnesota, USA - S1T2_Fd - Sphagnum fallax MG | ecosystem: Host-associated > Plants > Peat moss > Unclassified | place: USA...
GAATGATTTGGATTTTAGAATTAAAAATGTTTTGTTTGAGGCAAAGGTGTTCAATAGGTATGACACTTTTAATTGAATTGCAAATAAATTCATGGAAGATTTGTTAAATATTTAATAGTATGATCCATGAGCAGTATTTGCAAAAATGCATGTTTATGAAGGTCAAAATTTTTACATTGAGTCAAAGTTCAAAAAGAGATTTGAAAAAAATGACATGCATGTTGTCATTATAATTGAGTTGACAACCATTGTGTCATCAATCATTGCTTTTGAACTTGGTTCTTATGTTTTTCCACCTAGATTCCATCAAAGAATTCAAAAGTATTTTTTAAAATTAAATCATTGCTACCATTGTTATTATCATTTTTGGTGTAAGGGGAAGAGGGGATAGTAAGGGTGAAAGACAATTGTTGATTGTAGATGTAAAAGGTGAATTTGATTAAGATGTTCTTTATTTTCGCACACAATGGAGGCCAATGGGCTATGGTCTTAATCAACCAAAGGAAATCAATATTTGAAGGCACAATAATACATAATTTTCACAAAGGTTATTGATGAAATTCCTTGAGCTCACCTTTTCAAGTTCCATAACAAGTAGTTAACTCCTTCACTTGCATTAAGGGAAATAAATTTATTTCCTTTCATTTTCATCAAATTATTTTTGAATTTTTTTCAAATTCAAAGAAAAAATTGAACAATGTCAAATGTTCATCTATAGGTCATTTATATTAAAAAAATAATATTATTTCCTATAGACAAAACTCAAACGACCATTCGATTCTCCATTCTCCTTGGGAAGAAAATAGTCAAGTAACCATTTGACTTTCCTTTTTCCTTGGGATGAGGAAAATTGGGTGGCCACCTAATTCTCCCCCTCCCAAGGAAAAATGTCTCCTTAGGACAAGATTATGGTGGCCCAATTTTCCTCCTTGCCCATAAGAATTTATTTTTTCCAAAAATAAATTTTAAAATTAAACTAGAACAATCATTTTATTCTTCCCCTTTCAAAATGAAGTATCCACTTGGGAAGATACAAATCGAGGAGTTACCCAATTCTCCCTCTTGCTAGGAGGAAACAAAATTCAAAAACATTATTTGTTATGGGGTGTAGTCACACTAATAGGAACCATAACAAGTGTAACCAATGTTTATTTTTTCATGTTTAGAAGTGGTAATTTAATTTGGTGTTGAAACTATAATATTTTTTATATATTAAGGTTCATAATATATCATTGGAACATGTGAATTAGTTTGAAAGATGTCTAATGAATAGTAAACTTTCAAAAGCACTCATTAAACATTGTAACACATGTTTTTTAACATTAAAAAGATTTATTCATAGACTTCAAAACTTTTGAAAATTGCATATATTTTGAAATCTTTTACATAAACCTTGACATAATAACATAAAGAAAATTACAAAGAATTTTGAATTTTTTTGAATACTTAAAAAACTATTATTTTAAAAATATTCCACCAAAAGCAATCCCAAAAGCATGTAGGTGTATTTCATGTTATCTTGTTTGCACCCTATGTATTCACTACAACCAGACCATGTCTTTTTCACTAATGAAATTTAACTAACATGATTGTAGAGTCAATTTTTTTTTTTAACCACATAATTAACCAAGTCCATTTTGACAAACCACAAAAGTAGTTTATTATAACTAATTTGAATTTCATTTTAGTCAAAACAAACATTGTAACTTCATACATGGACTTTATGTAGTGGTTACATGTAATCAACCTACTAGCAATGTGACTAAAATTAATCAATTAATTTGCACATGTAATCAAAGTGATATATATATATATATGATTAAAATGAGTCATTTATCTAACGTTTGTACAAATGTGATTAATGTTAGTCACTTTTATTACACATGTATTATTAACATAGGTTGAACTCACTCAAAAAAAAAACAAGCATATAGATCTTCCTCACTTTCAAGTTTCATATTTTTTTTATTACTTGTCCATCTTCAACGATTTAAAACACTCCAAATGCATTATCTTAAGCTTCACAAAATTTCTTTGAAATGTAAAAATAAAAAAAAATGTACAAAAAAATTAAAGTTAAAAACGCAAGTTGGACTAACATGTGGTTAATTTTGCAAATTACCCCTTCCATTTTCAATGAACATAATTTGTTCATTCCTTTATCAAATTAAATTTTTTTTTCACCTTTGAATTTCTCAAGAGGAGAATTATAAAAAAAATTTAAACATGAAAAAAAATGGAATAATGTGCAAAGAACTAAAAATAAAAAAAAGGAAATGAATTTTTAAGTCATTAATTTGTGCTTGAATCACCTCATTTCAGTTTCAATGAACATATCTTTCTCATTTTTTCATCAAATTGAGAAATTTCTATAGTGTTGGATGTGCCAAGAGGAAAATAACAAAATGTTTTTGAATGTCAAAGGTAATAAAACAATGTAAAAAATTTTTTAATTCAAAAACACAAACTAAATTGTTTTGTTGAATTTTTGCAAATCGCCTTCTTCACTTTCAAAGGGCATAATTTGCTCAAATTTTTATTGATTTCAACATTTTTTTGTACCATTGGATGCACCAAGAAAAGAACTAAAAAATTTTGTTTGAATATCAAAAGAAATGGAGCAACATAAAAAGAGTTTAAACTCAAAAACGCAAACTAAACTATTATGTTTAATTATTCCAAATCAGCCTCTTCATTTTCAAAGGCCATAATTTGCTCATTTTTTTAGTGATTTCAACATTTTTTGTACCATTGGTTACGCCAAGAAAAGAACTACAAAATCGTTTTGAAGCTTAGAAGCAATATATGGATGTACGAAAAGTTGTAAAATCTTGTTATTAAGTGTTTGATGGTAGGTTTAATAAATTAAAAACTTCGTGTGATCAAGTTGTTATTTGAAAAAATATATCCCATATTGTTTGGTCATCAATCTCATTTTGAAAAGTATATAATCAAGGGCATTAGCACTTAGAGTCACATTTTAAAATGTCCAAGTTTTTTAGGTTGAACTTATTGCAAGGTTTAATTTTCGAAGAAAAAAAATTGAATTAAAAGAATATTTGATTTGAATATAATCCAAAAGGGAATTGATACATTGAAAATATTTTTTCAATAAAAATAAAAATATTTTAAAAATATCATTTAGATTATAATTATTCTATAAAATAATCATATTTAGTCACATATTTAGTCACAATGAACATGCCATGTCATTACATTCATTCACACGATAAAAAAAAATGGACATGCCACATCATTAATTCAATCACATAGTTTGTTAAAATGGACATGTCACATCATTAATTCAGTTGTACATTTTGTTAATATAGACATGACACATCATCAATTCAATCACACAATTTGTTAGAATGGACATGCCACATCATTGCATTTAGTCACACAATTAGTCATATCAAATATGCCATTATGGCATTGTGTTAATGTTTAGTCAGCTTACATAAATGTATGTTTTATTAACATTTATTTGTCTTAAATGACTGGTCCTTTTTAACTTGTCCCAAAATTGTCCAAGGTTGGTTTTGACAAAAAATCCAGTGCAAAAGGATTACAAAATGGACAAGTTATGTAATAATGATTTATTAATAATTATGCATCACATTCCTTTTTGCTAAATGTTATGTGTAGGGTTATTAAAATTAACATGATGTGCCCATTTTGCATTGGATGTCATGTCAACATTCATCTTGATGTGTTGGTTGTGTTCATCAATACTGATGTAAGAAAAAAATTATTTATATTTGGTTGCCCCTATTACATATGGTGATAAAAAATGAATTCAGCTATAGTAGGAATAATGATCAAAAGCCATTTTTCATTCACCAATCTTGTGGCGATTGAAATGTTTTAGTTGCCATTCTTATGGTGATCAAAAATTGTTGGTTGCCAATCGTAGAGCGAAGGAAAGTTTTTCATTGCTAATGATTGAAAGTAATTTGTTGTTAATTGTGTGGTGATTGAATTTGTTTTTGGTCACCATATGTAAGATGATTGAATTTTCATTCTCTCGTTCAATCAATGGTGGATTGATTTCCACCATTGATTTGGTGACAAAATTTGTTATTGCTTGGTAATAAAAACCAAGCCTTGCGATTTCAATTCATTTTCTCCTTTGAGTTGTGTGGGCATTGTGTTGTTTAATAAGTAACCATTGCCACATACCTTGAAAGGAGGGGTGAAATCTTTAAGGGTGTTTGAAGTTTCAAATCGTCATATTACATTTGTAATTGGTGTTGAATTTCAATTATAGCCCTGAAGGTGAAGTCAAATCCTATCTATTAATTAAGCTTATTGTTTTTGCATTTTTTTGGTGGAAGGAAGGTGGAACATGTGGAATCTATGGTATTTGATGCCATAGGACAAGCTAGATAAGGTGGAATATAAGTTTTGGCAATTTCATTTCATATTGCAAGGATAAAATGCTCCCATTTGAGGTATTGATATGATGGCAATGGGTGAATTGGAATTATAGTGTGTTCAAAAGCACATCCATGGGTGAAGGCCTCATTTGCTCAATGTGACAGATTTATCCTTCCATCATTAAATGACATGGAAACAAATGTCAAATCCTTTGATAAAAGGAGAATGTATTTTGATGTTTCAAGTGGAAGGGGTTCAAATTTGCACCCTACCTATAAAATAACACAAAGGGTCCTAATAGATCCACAAATAACAACATTCAAATCTTTTGATAGGTTTCATTGCTAAAGGAATTAAATTCAACTAGAAAATAAGATTTGGACAAGAAGTGGGCAACTTTTTTTATGAAACAAACATCCCTTTCAATGTTGTGTGACACTTGACATTGATAGAAATTGTGAAAGTAACCTTTGAGTTTTGAACCTACTGGAAACCGCCATCATACCATGGATTACACATAAATTTGTTAAAGCAATTCAAGGTTGATGTGTCCAAATATGTAACCAAAAGATGCATAATTCGATTCACAAATACATAGCAACCATTTGTTCTGATATTTGGGACAATGTGTCCATTGTTGAACATAATGTTTGTTTGTTTAATTGCCGATTTATTTATAAGTTCCATTGACACAACTAGGGAATAAAAGGATGCCCATTATAGATGTACTGCATTGGCTGCATACATCAAAACCATTGGAGTTGACAACATTGTACAAGTTTGTACAAATAATGTTTCAAACATGAAAAATGCAGTTGACCCTTTAATTCATCATTTTCCAAGTCTTACTTTCAAGGTTGTGCTATCATTGTTTGGATTCACTATTAGAAGATTGGTGGAAAATAACATGGGTTAAACGAATTATGAAAAATGTGAAAATTATTGTGTTTTTCATACAACAACACCATGTGCCATTAGTAATCTTTTGTCATTATGAGACCAATCTAATGCTTTAAAACCCCATTAAAATATAATTTGCAGTCAATTTTTTAATGGTTGACACAATACAAGAAAAATTGTTTTTTGTGACTTGATTTATGACTAGGTTGTTAGTCATGGAAAACATCTATGACTACATGACTATGTAGTAAAATAAGACATGTCATTTAAGACACCTAGTCGCTAGTGTGGTTTAATCGCAAGATAATTTGCGATAGACTTTTACGACTATGAAGTCATGGAGGTCATTAGTGTTTGATGAGATCCATAAATTATGATTGTTGGATATAATTCATTAAATATGAAATAAATATGTTCTCCACCCATGCCATGTAGGCACGTGGCATGTAGACACATGGTATAAAGGTTAAAAACCTACCTTATATGTTAGGAATGTATGCCTTAACTTACCTAGGAATGTAGGCTAACTTAATTAGCCCATAGGTACTAGCTACTTTATAGGTAGCTAGTAAATAGCTAATAGGTAGCTAACACTTAACTAAACTACTAACATAGGTAGGTTATTAATGTATGTGGCTAGTCATGTAGTCGTAATGTAATCACAAATTTGAGTAAAAGTATATGAATAAGGACATATGATTACATTATTAAATTAGGACATTAGTCATAAATGTCGAAGTCATGAAATACACATTTTGGTGTTGTGAGAGGTTATTCAAATTGAGACCCACCATTGAACAAAATATTGTTGATTTTGATTAGACAATTTTAACACATTTCATGGTACCTATTGTCATAAGTTGTTCACCACAGCAAAAGTTATTCGACTTAATTTTAAAAGGGACAAATTTTGGGATACATGTGCCAATTTTGTGCATATGGTGGAACCAATCTTGGTGTCATTGAGGGCATTCACATTAGAAGAAAAACACCTATATTTTCTACAAATAAATTTTAGTCACAAGCAACATTTGCGACTACAATTACCTTAATCACTTTGGACAAGTCGCATGTGATATTATTTGCAAATGACAAGGGGTATTGGATGAAAGAAAAAATCAACAAATACAAGTTCATCCTTTGACTCCATTGTATACATATACATGCAACTAAAATGCAATTATTTTGGTCACTATTGAAGGCAAATGATGTGTTGCCACATATCCCAATATTTAATTATTTAAAATACATATTATTATTATTTTGAAATAATCTAAGATATTCAATTCACATCCTTGGATGATTTATATTATGCCATGTGGCACTTTTGAATAAATTTAATACAAAATATTAAGATTAGGTTGGTAGGTACTTAGGTAGGTACATAAGTAGGTAGCTCTTACCTTCCTAGGTTAGATACATACTCATATAAGAAGGTACTTAGGTAAATAGGTGCATAGGTCGACCTAGGTCATGGATAGGTCAAATTAATCACCTATTTAAATAGGTAAATAAGTAGGTTGGGGAGGTAGGTAGTTTAAAATTGTGCATAATTTTTTTTTTGTTTTGGTTTAAGCGTTTTGAATGGTTCATCCTATGTGCACACATTTTTTGATGTGAAATTGGATGACCACACCCTTTGTTTATATAATGTTCAAATTAGGAATGGAAAACAAACAATATGGGATAAAATTTGAAATTACAACTTCTTCACAAAGTAAATTGTAACTTCAAAATTTTCTTCATGCCTTTCCTTTTAGTTCTTTTAGATTTCTAAACAATTCAAGTACATGGTTCACTAGATAATTAGATAATCATTTAATTAATAATGATTAAATTTAACATATATTTAAAATATAAACTATGCACTACAAATATTAAATATTCATCATCAACTATTTAAATAACTAACAATTTTTTAATATTTAATTAACTAGTTGTTTAGTTATTCACAACTTTTCAATACATAATTCATAGATAAATTAATAACTAAAATATTTAAGAATATTTTCTTAAATTTCCAATTCTAGTTGATATATAGATAATGTAATTAATGTAAAAATAATTTAATTCTTATACGAGAAAAATAACTATTATAAATATTTATTTTTAAATTAAAAATAATGAACTAATAATTGCCATTAGAAAATATATTCCTTCCCAAATTATTTATTCTAAAAGTAATATTAAATTAATTATTATAATTACTATATAATTACATCTATTATTGTAAAAATTGTTATCGGTCAAGTAAATGTTTTTTTATTGGTAATAAATAACTATAAATACAATAATCTATTGAACATTGATTATTATTTTTTAATTATTGTAATATTACTAAAAAATATTTATAAAAAAGTAATTATATAATTTTATTTAAAACAAAAAAAATGTATGATAATTCTTGCAATTATAATCATTACAATAATAGTTTTAATTACATTATATTTTTCCAAAATTTTAATTCAGATTTGAAGTTATAAATTATAGATTATAAATAATTATGTTCAATCAGAAAATAATTATGAAATTACTATAATCAATTCTTATCTAAAGTAATTACAATGATTTTATGTTACCATAAAATAATAATTATTAACATAAAATTTTATGTTTTTATATTAAAAATTTACTGTAAACAAGTGAATAATGAGTAATACATACAATTATTTAATGTATGTTTGTTTTTAAGTACAATAATTACATCAAGTTCTTTCATTATTTAAAGATTATTATAAAATTTTGAAATAAAATATTAATTATAGGACATAACTTCTCAATTAGGATACAACATTTAATTATTATTATTAAAAAAAAGTGCTGGAAATATGATAATTATTTTTTATGATTGGGAACAATCATTTAAATTAATGTGAAAATTAATGTTGTAATATTAGTTATTCATTTTAAATAACTAGTAATAAATAATAAGTAAAATAATTTATTATAATTATTTTAAATTTGTAGTAAAATTATTCGAAATTTTATGACGTAATAATTATTATATATTGTAAGTACATAATAAAATATTTTAGTATTTGGAATGTAATTCTTACAATTATAAAAATTAAATTAATTCATTGAGTTATAATCGAATATTGTAATTGTTAAACATATTAAAAATTTAAATTATTAACAATCAAGCTGAATTATAAATTATGTGCATATTATAATTACTGTATAAGTAAAGTAATTTTATGATATTATAATAATTATGCACTAATTATAGTAATTTTATTGTTAAAAATATTTAGTATAATAGTCTATGTCAGAATATATTTAATTTATTTGAAATTATAAATAATTTAATTACAGTAGTCATATCAATGACTTTAGTTATAATAAAATATTATGAATATTTTGAATACTAATTGGAAATATAAATAAAAATTTATGAAATTTAATTTTAATCATAAATCAAATTATTACTCTAATTGATGTATATAGACATATGTCAATTGCAATTAAGCACCATTTCATTTGTGATTAATTGGACATTAGATGGTTACTTTTAGATGATAAATCTAACCCATATATAGATGTTTACCTATTTAGTTGTAAACTAGTTGCAAGTTAGGCGTAGGTGACTTAGTTGATGTAGCACAATGTCACATTAGTCATAGAAGGCAAAAAATTAATTGTGAAAACCAAATAGTCGTAGGTAATTGTAAATGTGTTGGTGACATATTGGTCTTTTTCTTTCAATGTTGGTCTCTTCCAATAAATGAGGACATTATACGAAGGTTGTTAAACTTAGGATCTAACATTAAGAAATCATGTTTTGTGTTTTTTTTTCCTCGTATGTTCTTAGGAATGAAAGTAAGGAATTTAGTACATCACAAACCTCCTTTCTAATGTTAAAGGCTAAGAGACTTAATTCTTAAATAAGACTAGGTTCGTCTTCCACTAAACTTTCAAAAAAAGCCAAAGGTGTGCATTATATTCTTTCAATTTCAAACTCAAGGAAATTGCAAAATTTAAAACATCAATAAGCAACCAATGTCCATGGGACTGGTTTAAAACACATGGAATGACAATAGGAGAAAGATAGTCCATAATAATTTGAGAAATTTTCCTTTTAGAAGATGTGGCACTTGTCCAATAACTCTCACAATAGGGTGCAAGCAAAGTAAAGTAGATTGTTCATTGCTCCTTGTAAAAACAATTTACATGTAGCCATGAAAAAGTTATAATGTATTGAAAGTAGATTTTTTTTGGTACAATAATTAACATAATGATAATCTTTCACTTTATATTTAAAACATTGAAAAACCCCAGCTTGAAAGTAGAATTAAGTAGAATTTTTTAAAAAAAATTGCTTGCACAAAATGTTCGATCTTACAAAATGGGCTACATGTAGATGAAATATTGATTTTTGAAAAATTTCAACTTTGTGGAGCCCTAAAAATACTTATGTACTATCAAATTGTGGATATTATAATCATAATATATCAAATTTTTAATATGAAGTAGGTTTGAACACCATTTTGACCCAATTAATTTCAAACATATTTTCAACTTACTTTTATGATACCAAAGTTGTTCAAACTTTGTATCCAACATTTCATAAACTAAGTGCAGGGCCCTATGGTTTTATATTTCCACTTCAAAATATTTTGAATCTATGTTCTTGTGTCCATATAAAAAACTATTCCATTTTTAAATTGGATTTTGGGTAGACTATTTTTTTTGTCTACTTTACCTTCCTGACATCCTACAGTCTGTTTGTTATGATAAAGCACACAGCTTGAAACCCTAAACAAGATGAACTAAAAAATTATCTAGGATAAGTAATAAACAATACCTTGTTTTCATTGGTGTGTTCAGTTTTCAACACAAGCTTTCTTCGATTCTTGCCTACCCTTCCCAAATTCTTTTGGCCAAGTAATGCACTTTTATAAATCTATTTGTGTAGACTTAATAGAGATTTGTTTGAGATTTTTACATCCTATTTCATTTGTTGAACCACATTGGCATGCCTTGGAAAATGCATGACCAAAACAACTCCCTTGAAAACTTCAAACTAAGACATTCACAACTAACAACATATTTCAATGCATTAGTCATTGCATTGAGGTTTGACCCTTCATCTTTGACATAAGTATTGATTTTTTTTCTCAAAACATACTTGTCCAACAATTTTCTCAAAATTTGAGCTAATGCTTGTTCTATAGTGGTTGTTGTTTTAAATAAGCCAATGGTAACATCTTGGATTATTTTTGCCCATTTTAAGTATATAACATTAACTTTAGACCTAAACTAGTTTATTTAAAAAGAAACTCCAACAAATGTTTACAAACTTGAACATATGAAGTATATTTGTGTGGAAAAAATACACATCACAAAGTATGAAAAATTGCAAATATACTTCAAAACTAAAGTTATATGTGGAGTTTTGTAATGAATTTTTTGGTGGTGAGTGATATCGATGTACATTAACTAAATTTAAGACCATTTAGAAGGTTACAATTTTCAGTTGAAGATCCATTCAAAAAATGTGTTTTTTTGCACTTCTTGAACAATAAATGCATAATAAACTCAATTTGTTAGGGAAAAACATTATTTAATAAAAAAGATAAGCTTTTATAGGTGGGAATTGTATTATTTTTTCAAATTTTTCTAGTTTGATAATGTGTCATGAACCATAAACGTGAAACCTTACGGCCATTGAAAAGATGTATGTTATATAGTTTATGCACATTGATTTTATCCAATTATCTTCATTTAACCATTGTATCAAACTAAATTTTGATTAAAAATGAGTTTTGAGTTCCGAAATGTTGTAATGCACATTCTAAAATCATTTTTTTTATGTTTAGGGTTTCCAAAATGCCATCATGATTTCAATTTATTACACACCTATTATATTTGTTATACATCATTTTTTGGGGTGAAAAGTGGTTCACCCATAGTGTGTTTTAACCTGATTATCATGATAAAGTATATAATCCATAATTTGTGAATCTTCAAAATTAACATTTATATTATCATTAACACAATAAAAAAACCAACATAATGAAATTCTTCCATGGGGTTTTTAAGCTAATTTCCTTGCACATGTAATTTTTTAATGTAATTTTACATTAATTGTTCATTTTCACCTTCTAGATTTCCGTTTATTTTTGTTTGCAAAATTAGGTTCTTGTCACATGTTTTTTCCATTATTACATCATTTATGAAGACTACACATGTCTCATTTACATTGAGTTTATTTTCATTCTTAAATGATTGATCCATTAGCAGTTTCACAAGATAATATACGTAAAATGGAGAAAAAAAAACCTCTAGATTTTACCAATAAATGGAATAAATTGAAACAACATCACATGGTGTAATCATAATAACACATGCCATAGCAAATGTAACATTTGCTTGGTTTTTTCATGTTTTAAAGTTGTAATTTAATTTGATATTGAAATTGTAAGATTTGTTTATATAGATCTATTTTTAATATATCATGGGACCATGCAAATTAATTTGAAATTTCATTAAACATTGTATCATTTATTTTTAAACAATAAAAGGACTCATAAATGGATTTGAATTTATTTGAATGACATTTTTGCCAAATTTTTAACATAAAAAATAAAATAGTATGAAAAAAAATTCAATTTTTAAAAGATTGTTTTTGAGGATTTTTTCAAAAATATTCCAAAAATAGACTAAAAACATTTCCCAAAAAATAGTCATAAAAGCAATAAAAAAGTAGGTGGGTGTGGCTCGTGTTATCATGTTTGCACCCCACAACCTAGAAAGGTGAACAAGCATTTACAAACAAATTCAAAGCATTAAAAAAAGAATTTAGAAACAAGAGGTTTCAGGTAAAAGGTTTGGGGTTTAGAGTTCAAAAAGTTAATACAAAATTTAATTCACTTTTTTTCCTAATGTCATGCAAAAAGGGAATTGTTTGGAAAAAAGGAGATGTTTGATGTTATGATATTTTAAAAAAAATTGTCAACTATACTAATGTTATACAATATGCAAAGTTCTTGCAACATAAACACACAAGATTTTTAACATCTAATTGAACAGTAATAAACCTAAAAAAAAAAACAAAAAAAAAAAAAAAAAAAAAACAAAAACAAAAAAAAAAAAAAAAAAAAAAAAAAAAAAAAAAAAAAAAAAAAAAACAAAAAAACAAA
>Ga0116230_10005525_pt1 | contig 12418 bp, 11 predicted proteins | sample S1TSphfallax_3_FD_88678 | JGI IMG/M metagenome (GOLD analysis project Ga0116230, IMG submission 88678) | Host-associated microbial communities from peat moss isolated from Minnesota, USA - S1T2_Fd - Sphagnum fallax MG | ecosystem: Host-associated > Plants > Peat moss > Unclassified | place...
GTATTTTATTCAGCGAAAGTTCGCTCTATAATCGAGAATAACGTCATGGGAAATGCGAACTCAAAATCCATGTCTCAAACGCTTCTTGATATGGAACCAGAAAAGCAACTTGCGCTTATTGGTGCATATATTGATGGTGATGGATGCTTGGCTTCAAATAAGTCAACTCCTCATTGTGCAGTCTCAATTGCAACGGCTTCAAGTGCGCTTGCACATCAAATTCCTATGATGTTAGAGCGTTCTAACATTCTTGCGTCTGTTCATTCAATTGATCGTAAACCTGGCCGCAATTCCGTTGTAAGTAAACCATTTACTCAACATACATTATTCATTGGTTCTTCATATCTTGCCCCACTTCGCAAATTTTCTCGCAAAGTTTTAAATGCAAATGCACCCAAAGTTGAGTGTAAACGTAGTTTTGTATATGAGGGATATGTAGCAGTTCCTGTAACTAGTGTCGTAGCACAAAAATACAGTGGTTGGGCATACAACATTCAAGTAAGTGGCGATGAAAATTCAACGTTTATTGGTAATCATTCATATCATTTGAATGGGTTAGCCTCTCACAATTGTCAAGTTGCATTTTCACAGTGTAGTGTTTGTGGCCATACTGCAAAAACAACTGCTACTTATTGTATGCACGTTCGAAATCATAAAGGTGGTGCATACAACGGCAAACCAGTATATGAAATCAACCGTGGAATTGAATTTATTGAGGTATCATGGGTTACTGTTGGTGCCGATCCACAAGCCAAATTACTGGAAGTTATTGCACGTCAGCGTGGCCTTGATTTTCAGGACCTTTTGTGTCAAGCCGCGAAAGGTAATCAAATTGTAGAATCAATGCAAAATCAAGGAATGGAGCACACCATTTTTGAAGGCATTCGCCGTGCCCGTTTAAAGCAAGAGGAAGATAAGAAATAACATGAATGACGTACTAACAATTGGACCTCTTACGGCTCAATATATTACCGAACCATCTTCCTGGGTTGTATATCAAGAAGGTCATAATGAACGCCTTGCTGATATTCGACCGCACGATTGGGCAAATGAGTCTGTAGATTTTTGTTCTAGAGAAGCCGCTCAATTAATTCTTGAAACCATGAATGAACTTCGTGTTGCATTCTTGCCTCAAGAGGCAGAAATGGTAAAAAACGATCAAGGAACTACGCGAGACGTACCTGATACTTCACCAGTTGAAGGTACTTGTGACGCCGCACCTGATGCTGGACTTGGAGACGCAGAAGAAATTCTTGAACTCATCCGTCTGCTTCTTGAAGATGTTGATGCAAATGGCGGTAATCCAACACAAGAACATATGGCGGCTCTTGATGAATGTGAAGCAATGTTTAAAAAGGCCATTGATGAACTCATGGATGATGCTGAATCTGATATGGCTGAAGGACAAGATGTTACTGCAAAATTAGCCAGGATCGATTCTTTATTGAAAGCTTAACACAATGGCAGAAAAAGAAGTTGATGAGTCATTAAGGGAAAAGTTAAAAGTTCACCCTTATAAAAATTCTGATGATGAAAACTGGGTTGAACAGCATCCTGGTCGTCCTACGGGCAAACATGATCGTCTTATTCGTTTGCCGGTGTCTTGGCTCATCAAATTACCAGGACTTCGTGGTGAACATAAAGTTCTAACTCTAGACATGCCCAAAATTCAAGGCATGTCTAAAATTGTTGGCGATAATGGATGGCAACGTGCAAATCCTGTTACTCTTGGTGTTCAACATGATGGCAAAGTCTTCGTTGATGATGGAAACCATCGGATTCGAGCCGCGAAAGTTGCTGGTGTTGAATCTTTGCTCTGTCGAGTAAAATACTTTGGCGGCGGCGAAAATGAATTTGATATTGTGGATGTTCTTTCAAAAAATGCTTCGCACAATGATTTGATGAATACGTTTATGCAACTTCAAAACAGCGGTGTTCCGTGGGGCGATTTATTTCAAAAAATGATTGCACCGGAAAATACACCTGCTCTTCAGTCGGCAGTTACAACAATGAAATCAAAAATTCCATCATTTAAAAAAGTTTCTCCACAGGATGCTCCAATGCAACAGAATGCTGGTAAGAAGCAAGTTATGTGTTTTGGTGCGGGGTGTAAATCACCTGCCGAAGGCGGTGGTCTACTTTGTGCTAAATGTCGTTCAATTCCAAAAGAAGAACGTGAATTAAAAGGTCCTAGAGAAGGAAAAGATTTATACATGCCTGAGAAACATGACCAATGGTGGCATGAAAATCGCCGAACAAACAAACGAGAAATTAACAAAGTATTTAATTTACTTGATGATATTTTGGTTGTACATGCAGATGACCAAGGAATTTCAGGCGCAACTGATCTAGACGGTGGTCCTGGTGATTCTTATTATGATGAAGTTAGCAGTCGTGGTGTTGATTATGGTGGCGAGAATGATCCAAATAAAGATGATGAAAGAATGCTTACTAAAGATGATGAACCCATGCCATTTGAAGGCGATGGACGCATATCAGCCGCTCTTAAAGTAGCATTCCAATTGCTTTCTGGTTTCATTGATCCAGTAACACCAATTACTAATATTGATGTTCGGAAAACATTAAAAACCAACCCGAAAGGTGCTATTTCAGCGCCTGAACCAAACGAAAAGGGTTCTTTCATTGATGTGAAAGCAGAATTCTTAAATAAAGCACTTTCACTTGCTTTAAAGGTAATTGCTGAGGAAAAACCATCACTTGATGATACCGTATTTGACAATGAAGGTTATGCAGAAGCAAAGCATCATCTTGAAACAAATATGGGTGAAAAATGTAAGGATGCTAATTGTAAGTTTCATGTAACTGCAAAGAAGTTTACAGACAAAGAACACCGTCAACATGACCACATCGTAGAATCAGAAGAAGAACGTGGAATGTCACCCGATGAAGCAGATGATATTGCATGGGCAACAGTTAATAAACAGAAACATGAAGCCAATCTGGTTCAAAGTGCTCTTAAACTAGCTTCTAACTTGATAAAACATGAATCTGAATATTTGACTGAAGATGAAGCTCGCGAGGTAGGTCGCAAGTTCCTTGAACAGCATCCTGATTTTTGGAAGGAACTTGATAAAGGTAAAGCTCCTCACAAAAATGATATTGAATTCAATGATAATCTAAATCATTGGGTGCATGAACGGATGAATCATAAGGCAAAAGATCATAAAAATGCGCCACTTGGTTCTCCTGAATGCGGTGCTGTCTGTCAAATGCGTCATGATGGTATGACTTTTGAAGAAGCAATGGCACATGCAAACAATCAGAAGAAAGCCGCTTGTTTAGACACGTTTATAAAAGTAATCGCTTCTTCTAATAAACCATGTACTACATGTGGAATGCCATCAGATCAATGTAGTTGTAATGATGGAACAAATATGTCGCCAGGCTACACGCAGGGTGGTACTCAGCGCAAAAATCTTGCTCCTAAAGTTAAACCAAGTATGCCTAAAGAAATGACGATGCCAAAACCTTCATCATTGTAATGTCTCTGTCTTCTGTTCCAGGGTTACAGATTGGTCATACTTGCATAGTTTGTTGATTGTAGATGAAGCGCGTTCTCTCAGAAAAGCACTTCTCAAAATTCAATACACCAGAGGTACGAACTAATGGATAAGAAGATCATCGAACGCTTGGCGGCGCTCAGAGCTAAGGCTTCTGCTGATCCGAAAGGAATTGACAGCATCGTTGATAGCGTCTCTGACGATGACGCCTTCATTCAAAAAGTTGTGGAGAAAATTATGTCAAAAATGGACGCACAAGACGGTGCAGGCAAATATAGCGTCGATGCGCATGCTACCAACAAAAAGCAAGCCGCTCTTGACCGTGCTATCGCACTTTTGAAGATGGCTTTTGATGATCCGGGCGCTCCGGCTTCTATGCCACCTGCGCCAGACCCATCTGGTATGTCACCTATGGATTCACTCTTTGGCGAAACTCCTGGTGGCGAAGCTGTTGAGTCAAAGATGCCAGAACTTGCTCCTGTTCAAAAACTTGAAGATGAAGCAACAAAGTTCGGTGATCCTGCACTTGACGCACTTGTTAATGTAATTGAATTGCTCATCAAGAAAGATATGGGCAATAAGCTTCCTGAGGAAGCCGCTCCTGCTGGTCCTACGGCACCGATGGCAAATGATGCGCCTCCGTCTGACCCAATGGCAGATGATGCTGGAGACAGTAAACCACCGTTCGGCGGTGAATCTTCAAAGCCAAAGTCTGATGATAAAAAAGAAGATAAAGACGGCGGCGACGACAAAAAGCCTCCTTTTGCGAAAAAGTCCGAAGGCGATGATGATGATTCAAAGGATGATGAATCCGACGATGAAGCACCTGCTGACGATGAAAAGAAATCAGTTGAAGCACGTCTTCAGGCACTTGTTTCTCTTCCAAAGGAAGAGCGTCTTGCTCGTGCGGCTCAACTTCGTAAATTAGCAGAAGTTGCTGAATCCGGTGAACTTCCAGCCTTTATGAAGAAAGATAAAGACGACGAAGATGATGAAGAAATGATGGACAAAGAAGCCATGAAGGTTGTTCTTCGTGCGGCTCTTGCGGCTCTTGAAGCAGGCGAGAACGATAAGAAGTATACCGATGGTGCAAGTCCTGAAGAACATGCTGAAAAGGCTGACGAACTTGAAAAAGAAGCGGCTCAGTCTGATCGTAAGTCCAAAGTTCTTGCTCATCTGGCTAAGTTGCGTCTCCAGAAACAGGCAACTGTTGATGGTAAGTCAATGTCAACACCAAAAGAAGTTCCTTCTCCAGAAGGTACTGTTGACGATCAACTTTCAGGCGATGCAAAGATTCAGTATTCGCCGAATACTGCGGATCGCGCACTTTCAACAATCGAAACAAAGAAGCAAAAGTTACCATCCGATCAATCTCATGGTGATGAAGCGGTTATGTATGCTGGTAACAATCCAGAAGCAATCCGTGAAGTACAAACAGAGAAAGATTCAACCAAGGGTGCAACTAATAAGCGCGTTCTGAAGGATATGGGAACGGCAGTTCAACCAGATCATCCGGTATCACCAACCGAAGAGATGGAAATGGGCGCTGGTTCACACCAGAAAGAAAAGGATTGGGAAAAGGCTAAATCTGAGTCTGATACCACTCCCTCTGGCCCACGTCTTGTTGGTCTTGCTTCGGAGACAGATCGTGCAGTTCGTGCATTGAAGTTGGCTCGTGTTGCTCAGGCTAAGGGCATGATTGCAACTGATGACCAGTTCGATGAACTTGTTACACGTTATGCTTCTTATGACAATGCAAAGTTTGCGATGGCTGTTGAAGTCGTAAACGAAACTCCTGCTCGTACAGCGTCTCGCGTTGTTAAAGCACAAGAAGCCGTTTTCGAAGATAACAATGCAATGGAAGAAAATGCCGACATGGAAGAAGGCGCTCCAAAAGCAAAGGAAGCATCATTGCTTGCAAGTGCGAAGCAAAAGGCTGAGGCTCTTGGAATTCGTCCAAGTGCTGGTCTAAATCGTCCAATCGTTTCCGTTGCTGATGGTGGTAATGTAATGGGTGTTCGCCCACCAATGCCACAAGTTCGTAATGAACGTTTTGCGGTTCTTGCTGATCCTGATATGTTTAACTGGAAGGGTGTTACAACTGCATTCCTTGAAGCAGAACGTAATGGAACACTTGACCAAAAGACTCAGCGTACTTCACAAGAACTATAATCAAAAAGATAAACAACAAAGAGGCTCAGAAAACTGGGCCTCTTTTTGTTATCATTTTTAAATTACTTTCGTAGATAGTATGTAGACACTTGACCGCTTGGTGGCAACATCATTTGGTCGCGTAATGTAAAGGGCATAAACAATGCTTCACATCTATTATGAAGGTACTCCGGTTGGCGACATTCCGGTACAGCCTTTCAACGCTTCCGCTCCAATTTATTGGGAAGCAGGCGCAATTGGCGCTCTTGATGCAAATGGCTACGGCGTAGTTTGCTCAACTGCCTCAGGTGCAACGGTTCCTTTCGGCCTTCTGGCTGATCGTCGTTCTGCATTCCCAGGTATCGCAATTGCTAACTTCCTTCCGGCAGTTCCAGCAAATGATGCCTACAACCCAGGCTACGGTGATGAGTCACTCTTCAACCAGCCAGGTCACGGTAACGCTCTGTTCGGTTCTTACACTGGCGCAAACGGTGTAACGATTGATAACGTCATTCCACCGAACACCATCCCGACAACCACAAACCTTCGTGATGAAACGAATGTTAACCCAAACATCGATACTCGTTTTGTAACCATGTACATCCGTGGTGGTGTATATGCAACCGATCAGTTCGATCCAGCGCAGACCTATGTTGCTGGTGCTACAGTTTGTGTTGACACTGCTTCAACTGCGGCTGGTCGTCTCACAGTATCAGGTTCTGGTACCGCTGGTGCTCCGGTTGGTATTGTTGAAGCGGCTCCTGCAAATCAGGGTTATGGCTTCCTCAAGTTCAAGTTGACCCTCGTCTAATCACAAGGTTCAATTATATTCTTCCTCCCCTCAAACTGGCGGCACTTCGGTGTTGCCAGTTTGTTTATATTACGGTTCAATTTAAAAATTGTATGTTCTAAAAGTTACAATCTTGCAGTGCTAACATAATGTATTGATGTCAAGTTCACATGCCTTTAATGGTGACATGGTGCGATGCCAAAGTCAAATGTGATCTTCCGTAGCAGTGCGATGCTGTTACTTTTATCAAAAATTACACTCAGCAGTCTACGCACTGCTTCAGGAGATTGTATATGAATAAGAACATGAGTTTGGAGGAGCGCGAAGCTATTCTCCAGGAAGCGATTCAGACTGAAGAAGGTCGTTTAGCTCTTGCTGAGTCAATGGCTAACCCAATTCAGACTTCGCTTCTTTATCAGTCGATTGGTCGTAAGTTGCTTATGGTCGATCCTCTACCACAGGGCGCACTTGCTCGCTATGAAAAGGACATTGAAGCCCCGGCGACTTTGATTTCTAAGCGTGGTGAAGTACCTGTCCAAATCATCGAAGGCGAAGACTTCCTCGTTCCTACTTTCGAAATTGCATCGTACCCAACAGTACGTCTTTCGCAAGTTAAACAGAGGATGTTCAACATCATCGACCGTGCGCAGGTTAAAGCAAAGAATGAACTTTCACAGCGTGAAGATACGGAAATCTTCAAGGCAATTGACGCGGCTGTCCCAGCACTTACTGCGGCTCAGGACCCAACCGGAAATTACAATCACGTCATTCAGACTGCTTCAGGCCGTTTGACCCTTGATCTTCTGAACGCCGCTGTTGCGAAGATTGAAAAGCACCGTTTAACAACTTCAAAGATTGTCATGAACTCACAGCGTTTTGCAGATATTCGCGCGTGGGGTAAGGACTACTTCGACTTCGTAACTCAGCGTGAAGTTCTCCTCACCGGCGTATTTGGTCGTCTGTGGACAAACGACATCCTGATTTCAAACTTGGTACCAGACTCGCGCGTTCTCGTGCTTTCACCAGCAGAGTTCGTCGGTGTAATGCCAGTTCGTCAAGAAGTTACAGTCATCCCAGCAGACCAACCGAACAAGTTGCGTCTCGGATGGGTTGTATACGAAGAAATTGGTATTGCAATCGTCAATCCAAAAGGTATTTCACAAATCCAGGTATCATAATCTCGATTTGGTTATCTTTAAAGAACCTCGATCTTACGGTCGAGGTTCTTTTATCATATAATAATAGTCGTAAGATAATAGAATCAACAAGTATGCTTGTGAGTTACAAAGAAACTAATGCTTGCATATGACTTCTATTAGAGGAGAACAAGTAGTATGAAGTTTCGCAACAATGCGAATATCAACATTCATGTTGGTGGTCCGCATATTGTAGGCCCGCGCAAGACATTCGAAATTACTGCACATCAAGCAAAATCTGCTTTAATGAAACATCTTATTGAAACAGGTACAGTAACCGAACTTACGCAAGGAAGAGTATTAGAAGAGAAAGCAAATATTCCATCACCACAACAAATCGTTCAGACAATTGAAAATACTGTAACTGAGGTTGTCAACAAAGTTGAAGAAACCGTAGATGATGTTGTTAACATTATCGCAGAACATACTGAACAATTACCTGAATCGATCTCCCAATCAGAGGCATCTGTAGAATCCTCTGGTGTAGATAAAATATCAACAGAGACGGAGGTTGTTCCATCTACTACTAAACCTACTCCTAAGAAAAAGGCTTCTTCTAATAAGAAGTCTGTTTCAACCAACCCATAATAAATTGAAAGGTTTATAAAGAAGATGAGTACTTCTACCAAAAAAGTGACCTCAACACGTAAGAGTGCTGAAGCAAAAATGCCAACTCTTAATGAAGGTCAAGTATATGTCCATAATAAGAGCCGTGGTACATTCCACGTTCCCCTTATTAACGCTGATCCGGCCGTGCGTGAAGAACCAATTGTATTTGAACTAAATGAAGTTTTACGTATGGATTCTGCACTCTTAAAGCAACATCGTTTCGTAAAATGTTTCGATGGTGATTTCTTGGAAATCTTTGATGAAGAACAATATTCAAAATTTCTCAAGGAAGCGGCGGCAAGGAAATCTAGCGAAACACGTAAACAGGCTACTGGAAATCATGAGTCTGGCCTTCCAAACAATCGCACGATGGCAATTCAACAGATTGGCATGATCGATGACGCAGATATTCTCGAAGCACTTCTCCAAGTTGAGACTCGCGCTTCAATTCTAGCGGCTATCGAAGAACGTCTTGAAGAGATTGCTCTTAACGGCGACATTGTTTAATAACAACGTAGCCTCATAATAGAGGGAAGGGCCTATTTTAGGTTCTTCCCTTTGCTATTCTGACTTCTAAGTTGCGTATTACCTTAGGTGATGCGTACTTTCCATATAGAGGAACTTAACGAATGCAAGCCCCAGTTTTTACGTTGACGGATACGCAAAATAATGCGATTCCTGTCATGAATTTCGGTGTTGTAGATGCAGGCAATCAAACGGGTGGGTTTGCAGTTCGTATTTGGAACAATCAAACTAATTCCCAGAACATTGCTGATGCAAACAATACAACGCTTACAACTAAAACATTGAATGGCTTTGACAATGGTGACTCCATTCAAAATGGTGAAGAAGTTGTAGAGTTTACAATGCTTCAAGTCCAATGTACCTCTATAGGTGAAACAGCATATACACCAATTGGTGGTCCTCAGACACATCCAATTGGTAGTCAGCCAGTCGTTAATAGCGGCGGTGGCGTCACTAGTATTCCAAGTGGTGCATATGCTCAAATGTTGTTACGTGCAAATGTTCCTCAAACTGCGACTCCGGGAAGTATCAATTTCTTAATCAGAGTCAACTATCAATACGCTTAATCTCTAGGGGATAAAGAACAATGAGTGCTCCTATCATAACATTTACGGATGCTACATCAGCTACCCTTGCATCACAATCATTCGGTAATTGCAATGCAGGCTCCACAACTTCCCCAATTACAGTTTATATCTGGAATAACAAGGGTGGTTCTACTGTCGTTTCTGATACCGCACAAACCACTTTAACGACTGTGACATTTAATGGACTATTGACTGGTGATACAGTTCCGAATGGTCAAGAAGTCGTTAATTACAGCATGTTAGGCGTTAAATGTACTTCTCAAGGCGATACTAGTTTCACTCAAGTAGGTGCGCCTAGTGGAACTGCCGTTACTGCTCCAATAGGTGGTGTTGCTGGTGGTACAGGTGTTATCAAAGGTAACATAAATGGAGATGCCGCTATTTGCCAGCTACAATTGGTTGTGCCAAATAACGTTACTCCTGGAGCCGCACAATGGCTTGGTCGTGTTGCTTACTTATATTCATAAAACAACAAAATCACTAGAGTAGTTGAGATTAATTGAATGGCCTCGAAACAACGATATTTTTGGGTTTGTGTATTGGATGATGGTACGTTCCATTTTGAATACAATCCAGATGGAAGTAGCAGTGCTACTTCATATACTGATTTAACAGATGAAATTCGTAATAGAAGTATCTTTTTTGGTTTAACAAGCAATGTAGATTCTTACTTTTTTGATTTAAAAACTGGCGAGTTAAATGTAAAAAGTAGTACGACAGATGTAAGACATCCCATTGCTATTACCGTAAATGGAATCAATAGCCCATTGGTTATTACGGGTCCATTAAAAGGTAATGAACAGTACAACTTTTATCAATATAAAAAAGGTCATACAGACTTTGATATTTCGTTTAATTCCTCTGGCAACGTTATTGATGAACATATTCTTGGATACACAGTAACAAAAACTATTGGGAACAAAGAGTATTTTATAGACGTTAAATTGAGCCTCGATCCAACAAAGATTCCGGTGGTTCCAAATCTTGAAGTAACGTTGAGAGGATCAAAAGATGGGCCGGTGATTGGAGTTTATCCAATCAATATTTAGGAGCACCGACAATGCCGCAGTTGCCACAAAATGGAGAGACGGATTTCGTCTTCAGTGCGTTCTTTTTGGACAAGTACCATAAAGACCTCGGCATGGTGGCAAACTTCGTTAACCCAGTTCATACTATAACTTTTCCAATGTCAGCCTTATTTGCAGGGTATGGTAATACTAGCCTGCAAATGAGAGGCACATTCGCTCATACTACATCGCTTTTACAATCCGCGACGTTTTTTAATCCGACAAGCATTGCAAACCTGCCGTTTTATGCACATTTTTATGATACAAGTGCGCATAACGATTTGGTTTACAATGCTATTTTCTTTAGAACGACTAGTCTTCTAACATCTGCAATTTTTTATCAAACTGGACGTTTTAACTTAACGCAACACGCAAACTTTCAATATATTAAAAATCTTACCCAGACAGCAACATTTTTTCAATCTGGTGCTTCAACAATTCGCATGCGAGCGTTTCTTGGCACTTACAAAACAGATTTAGCCATGACCGCGACGTTTCTAGCATCAGGTATATCAGATTTCCCAGCAAGTATTCAAATCGAATCTTACGTTGCACCACACTCAATTACGTTTCCTGGAACTCAGGATTTGATAATGTCAGCAACGATAGTTGGCGTTCCATTAAAAGACTTTCTCTTTCATGCGTACTTCGGTGGCGCATTGTCGAATGACTTCAAGGCGACAATTCAAATTATGAATTCCTATTTTGGCGTCGGAAATGTTCCTGTTAGTGCAACTGGGCCTACAACGATTACGGTTATAACTGATCCAAGTGGTTATTTCTACATTGGAAATCTTATACCGGGAACATATATCATTGTTCCTGAAGATGCGTCACTCACATTTTCACCATCCTCAATCGAGGTGACAATTACAAACGAAAATGTCACGCTCTATTTCTTTGCGGATGGACAATTTGCAAATGATACGTTAACTCCTGTACCACTACCTACAAATACAAGTGGTAACTGTATTATCAATCCGAATAATAATACAACAGGATTTTCAATTGATGGATTTGTCATGCCTTCTGATTATTTAAATATACCATCTATTCTTGTGACTGCCGCAAACTATGAAGATGCAAAAGCATTTCAACAAACCTTCGGTAGAAACGTTGGCGGAGGTATTTAATTGTGGCAGGTTTACCTCGTTTTCCACTACAAGGCAGTATTTTAAGTCAAAATGTTGGCTTAGATCGTATTTCGTTATGCGTTAATCCAATTGGTAATCCTGTATTTCCAATTGGTCAATACGTGTTCTTTAATAAATCATCAGCAACTTGGTACAGATATAAGGGATATTCAACAACTTGGACCAATGATATTCTTCTAATTGCAAACGTAACTCAATCGAACACGAAGATCGATGGCAATGGCTATCCGGTTACAGCTTATGTGGCTTCTGATGGTTCAATTCAAGTTCGCTATTACGTAAGTGGGGAAGTTACAACCTCCACGTTGGCTATGAGTGGTAGTTACCCGACTGTTGTTATCGATCAAAATGATACCTATGTTGTTTGGGTACCCGCTCCTTATGTTGATCGACTTCAGTATGCACAACTTTGCACAGATTTTACTTTTGTAAACGATTATCTTGTTCAGTTGCCATCTGATATTCACATGATGAATATTCAGGTTACTGCAAATCAACAATGGTTCTTTACGTTTGAATGCGGAGTAAGCCCACAAAATTCAGAGAATTCAACAAACAAGGTTTATATTGCGTTCTCCAATCCTGCAATGAAGTTTGCTACTACTGATCTCTTGATGTTCACAACATTCTTGACCAGTAACATAATCAATGAATATTTTGTTGTTGCTGAATTTGCTCAATCAAGTGATCTTGAACTTGCTTTGCAATCAAATGACCAAAATGGTGGTTCATTTAACATTGGAGAATTTCTCAATGCCGCAAATCTCACGCTCATTAAAAGTCAACTTGCGGCCGGAGATGAGTATTTTGTTGTTGCA
>Ga0116230_10005529_pt1 | contig 12414 bp, 5 predicted proteins | sample S1TSphfallax_3_FD_88678 | JGI IMG/M metagenome (GOLD analysis project Ga0116230, IMG submission 88678) | Host-associated microbial communities from peat moss isolated from Minnesota, USA - S1T2_Fd - Sphagnum fallax MG | ecosystem: Host-associated > Plants > Peat moss > Unclassified | place: USA...
ATGAATTTCTGACCAAGTGAAGAGCGTACCGCTTGAATTTATCCAGGCATCTACTTGTATGCATGCGGTCTATTATTACATGCCCAAAGTGTGCATACAAGGACCCAAGAATACTGGTACCTTATGGTCAGTTTTTTGGGCCAAGATGTTTTTTGCCCAAAGGCTGTTAACACTACCTAATTCAAATCCTTTTGTGAACATTCTCTTTTTATTTCAAAAACAAGTTCCCAACTTTGGCCCATTTTAAAACATTTTTGGTGAGAGCGTCGTCCCGGTAGGTTTTGTCTACTGGTTACACATTTAATGGCCCTGCACAAAGACTGTCACCAATTAAGTCGAAATGTGTCTGGGAGGCTTTGCCACTCTTGCTACACTACAAAATTGGAAAAAAAACACTGCTACCTGAAACCTTCTTGAGTGAGGTCCCATAACGGCCACATTAAACAGAGACCCGCATGAAGGTCCACGTGTAGGATATCTATACTATTTAGAAGCAATTTAAATAAAATTTGGGGTTTTTGCCATTGTTGGGCGGTTCTTAGGTTTTAGGGGGAACCTCCTGTTCCGGTTTCAAAACAATTTATGAGGTCGGTTCTGGTCCCGGATCTCTTTCGGGACTCAGCTCTGGATACAGTTTTCTTATGTGAGAGTCGGTTCAGGTTTCAGGTTTTTTTTTTCCCTTTCCATTTCCCAATTCAAGCGGGTTCTCGGTTTTAAGGTAGGTTAGGTTAGGTTTCGGGCGGGGTTCCACAACGCCAAAAATCATTGGAAATCATTTTTACATTCAATTTTTATTTATAAAAAAATTGAGATTTGTTACAAAGTTTTTAGGAGGCCAAATCAAGCAATTGTAATCTATTTTTAAATTTTTAAGCCAATTTAACAATACTAATTTCTAATCGATCAGTACCATTTTATATGCAATGGGTTCCATGTTTTCAAGACTCATGCACTTGTATGCCAACTTGAAATGTGAGTATTGTCGCTCTTGAATTGAGCCTTCAAAACTCCTCCCAACCAGCCCCAAATCTGCCCTAATTCAGCCTTAAAGAAAAACCCAAATGCACCACCCCCTTTGAGCCCCAAAACAGTCCCCAAATCTGCCCTAGTTCAGCCCTTACAAAAAACCCCAAATGTACCCCCTTTGAGCCCCAAAATAGTCTCCTAATCTGTCCTAATTCAGCCCTTAAAAAACACCTGAAATGCATCCCCTTTGAGCCCCAAAACAGTCCCCAAATCTGCCCGCATTGAACCCTTAAAAAAACCCAATGTTGACCCCAAAACACCCTAAAATTTTGCCTTCCCTTTGCTGAACTCAATAGAACAAGCAATCTCAAATGCAAATGGCATAACAAGGAAGAAACAAAAAAAACTTGAAACCTAGCAAAATTTTAGGTTCCATCACATCCAATTCCTAGGCCATGAAACAACAACCTAAACCCTAGTGTTGGTTTCATCCGACTCCAAGAGCTTGAGTGATGCAATTACATCTTCATTTTCATCCATTAAGATTTCTTCCATTTCCATGAATTTCTTGATGGATGGAGAACCACTAACATGAGCATCATTGGACCAATTCTGGTAAATATTTATAAGCATCTCAAGATTGTGCAAAAGCCTGCAATGCTAAAAACTCTTTCCGCTTCAAATGTGTTGAGCTACAAACCCATGTTAGTAAAATAAATATTTTTTTATTTTTATTTTTTCCAAAATACAATTAATATGCCATGTGACAATTTTCAATCATGCCATGTATCACAACTTCAAACCATCATTAATAATCATAATGGATGATAGAAATCAATATTTTGAAAAGTAAATAATGTTTATGTCCAAAAATCTTCATAGTGCCACTTGTCATATTTTAATAAATGGATGACAATGAATGACATGAGCATGACATCATGGGTATAATTATAATGAAGTCACATAGTAGTTGATAATGAGTTGTTTTGATAGAGTTGCACCGTATATACAATGAGTTGTAACTTTGCAACTCATACAACTTGTCCATTAGCACTCATAACATATAAATAAAATGAGTTGCAAGGCCAATTATTGCAAGCCCCTATTTTCATATTGATTTGCATCCCCATAATTAACCCTAGTGGCTAGCTATTTATTACATTCAAACCACATGTATCTACCTTCCTAGTAATCACCAAGTGCCTTACCTACATGCATAGTAATCATTCATATTACCTATATACTTACCTATGAAACTTATCAAATTACATAGGTAGTGTGATGAAAGTGGGAATGTTTATAGGATAGGTTACCCATATGGAAACTTGGTAACTTTTGGACAACTTTGTTTAACATATTGCTCTCTCGTTAATTCAACAGTAACATGGGTTACAAGTTGTATTTTCATGTTTTCTTTCTTTCACTTTCTAGCAATCCCTAACATTCAATAATAAATGTTGTTTAAATTCAACATTTCTAATGAGGTATTGTTTACATTGAAAAGTCTATTACATCATTATTGCAATTTGGTGCTTACTACCAAATATGTATCTATCAAAAGTTCATTACCTATCTAATTATGTGGTCCAAAAACCAATTTTTTTTAATAATTGGTGTGTAAGGTTTTTATAATCAATAATGAGACACCAAGTAATGATGTTATTGTATACCATTATGCAATGACACCACAAGTGGGTGTCCCATTATCATTAGTGTATGGCCCTTAAATATTAGTTACTTAAAACATATATGAAACATAATGGGTTTCAAGTGGATGGCAAGTCACATAATCCCAAAGGTGGTTTGTTGCAAAGGAGTGTTATAACCATCATGAAAATATGTTGTATAGTGGCCAATTTATTTTGTCTAAATAAAATATTCAAATAAAACATAGAAAGTCATGTTGTTAACCATGCATTAAGTATAGATTTGATCTTTGTAAGTGTTAAATATAATATATGTAAATGTTAATTTATTAGTTATTAGTTACCTTGCTAGTTATAGTTAATGTTACATATTTTGGATTAATGTTAACCATGTATTAAGTATAGATTTGACCTTTGTAAGTGTTAAGTAATAAGTTAAATATGTTAATTTTAATTTGTGGTCCATATTTTTGTGTAATCAAGGTAACTATTTTAGTTATTAGTAAGAATCACCTAGCTTATATAAAGAGGTGAGTTTGAGTCTATTGTCATTCTTATTCATTTGTAATACATGCATGAGAGTTTGTCTTGTGAACTTTTCAATTTGAATCTATGCATTGTATTTAGTTTGAACATGCATGCATAGGAAATAATGAGGTTCTTATGTACATGTATTTGTAGAAATATATATTTTGTTAGTAACACATGCATTGGTTGTAAATTTCAAGTCCATAGTACTATTGAGAGGTGGTTTTAGATGGCCAACATGAATCAACACCCACCAACACACAAATTGGTACTTTTCTCCATTGGATGGGGTGGAATTTTTCATCTAGTGGTTCAATGTGTGTTGACCACTAATCAATTGCATGTAAGGTGAAAGTATGATTGGGTGATACCACAAGGAACATCACACCTTCATTTTTCAAGACCCATCAAACTATTTTAAAACATAGGAAACACATCAAGAAAGGTTTTTAGTAAAAACATATGTTGAATACATTAATTGGTTATATAGATTTCAAAACTTTAACAATGTAAAAAATATTTTGAATTTTGATGTTCCTATCCAGTACATTCACACAAAATTTCAGGAATGTCATAGTGATTATTTTCCTAAAACTTTTTGGTTATAAACATTTTTCAAACAAGGTTTGGGGGGTTTTTTTGTGGATATAAATTTTAAAGGTACTTTAGATGGTATTCTATTTGATATTTTTATTGGGTAACTATTTGAGTAGGTATAATTTAGTTATGAATTTCCAAAGTTTAAGAACTTGATTTTTGAAAAGGTCACATCAATAAGGAATACAAATTTGTGATGATTTCCACCTTTTTATTGTAGTTGAAACTTCAAGCCATATACTTTGGCATGCAATAAATAAACATGGAAAATAATAATTTATAATTATGAAAAAAATTCAAGAAAAGGGCCTAGGAATATTATTTGGCCAATTTTTGTTCCTTGATTGTCCTTTAAGGTGGTTCCTAGTGGGTCCATTTAATCATACTCTCACCTTACATGGGTTCTATGTATGATGCAAGTTTTAATTAGGCATGTGGCTATTGCATGTTCATGTAGTAGGTGCAATGTGAGTTTTAAGGTTTCTTGTTGCATCATTGTGCATGACTATTATAGTGGTGTGGATAAGAAACATTGTTCCACTAGGAACTAAATTTGAGGGAAACAATGATTGCATTGCAAATAACAAAAGCTTAGAACAACCATTCATGACCATTGCATCACAAACGAATAAAACTTTAAAATGTTTGATGGAAAGAAAAACAATTAGAACACGGGAATTCAATGCAAGAATTTTTTATATTGAAGCATAGTATAACAAAAACACAAGGAAAGTTAACCATAGGGTGCCAAATATTATTTCCAATCATAAATAACATGGTGGTAAGATTGTAAACAACTAAGTGGGCTAAATGGAATGAATTATTTTTTCACTCGCATGAATTTCAAGCACTTAGTTGATAATGTAATAATAAGAATAATACAAATGCCAAAAAAATTTGAAAATGACCAAAACAGACCAATAAATGAGAGTGACATCAATCCCAACATTACATAAAGGAGGCACTTGAGAAGGCAGATATATGTGAAGGGAAAACATTAAACCCAACGACATAAATGAAACTAGAGTATTTAAAGTGATTTAATTAAAGTGAGGACCTATTTCTAGGGTTGAAAAATGGATATGTTGTCTAGTGGTTTCAACAAGGCAAAACTATAATATATAATATACCATAAACAATCAAAATTGAGTTCTATAAGTGTCGTAACTTTAGCTTTGGGCTCACGACCAAGGCAAGGGCTTGCAAGGGTGCGGGCCAAAAGGGAAGTCCATGAGTCACATCTCATGCTCCTGGGAGTGTAGGAAAGTGTGAGGAAATGAACCCTCGCGCTCCCAAGTGAGCTCTCACTTTAGGGGTTGGAGTCCTGGTGGACTCCCAAATTTTTAAAAAGTGATTACAAGGATTGAAATTCATTGGATTGAAGAATTCATTATATCATTGAAAAGCTCTTGGAACGTAGATGTCTAAAATGGGCTCGCATAACTCATTTGGACACTTAAAACACAAGTTATGGCCAAAAAAGGGGCGGGAATCAAATTGTTAATTTGACTCCCGATCATTAAAAGTCAAGAATTTCCTTGGTTTCCTTGCTTTCAGGTGTTGTGTCACATATTGTTGAAAAGCTCTCGATGAAGGTTACAACTTTTCTTTAAACCTCATTTCAATCGAAGGTGTGCACACAAAATTATGGACCCCCAAAGTTGTGGGAGTCCCATTTGTGGGAATCCCAGGATAAAATGACATTTGGGTGCTAGTCCCGTGTCCCAACACAAAATATACTATAAGGGGGAAGGTGGTGGCTTCCCCCAAGTCTAGGCCATGGTGAGTCTTATGAGTCCATGTTTGCCCATGGCTGGTCTGTGCACCAAAATGTTCTAACTACACATTACCCAACTTGTTGTTTAGTTTGTGCAGGTCCATGTGAGTAATTGAATTGCTTGTTAATCTTCCTAATCCCATCTCAGAACTCTAGCAAGCCCCTCTACCCTCAAAGTGTTACGAGCCAGGGAACGTGCCCCAATTCCTTTTCCTTCTATTATCTTCACCTTGGATTCGCAATTAATTCCATCAAGGAGCTTGGGGGATTGGTACAACATTTGAGTTGGAAAAGACATTTAAGAATCATTAAGGCAAGTGTTGGAGTGTTTCAAGAGAAGCACTTCAAGCAAAAAATCGAAATTAGCAACATGACCAAATGCAACAATGGAAGAACTAATAATGTTTTTGAACTCAAACAAAGAAAATGGCAAAAAAAGGATTGGCGAAGTACAACAACTAACTATAGAAGCACTAGAAGCTTAAAAAGCCACATGGGTGTAAGCATGGTCAAGTAAACCAAAAATGTTCCTTGTCACACAAAAAATTACAAGTAGACAATTTTTTAAATGCATTGAAAGTAGAAATATTTATGTATACAATGATTAATATGAAAACAAAATTTCACTTTAATATTATAAATTTGAAAGATGAACATTTTCTTGTAGGTTTAAGCAGATTTTACAATATTGCATTTACTTGCAGGAAGTGTCCGATCTTACAAAATGGGTTACAAATAAGTGAAATATTGAATGTTTTCTACTTTCAAGTTATGAAAGCCTCAAAAAATATTTTTGTACTATAAATTTATGCATGTTATAATCATAATACATAAAATTTCTAGTGTAAAAGTAGGTTTGAAGACCAAATTGACCCAATCATGTTCAAATATATTTCTCACCTTATTTATGATACAAAAGTTTTTCAAATTTTTAATTCAACTTACCATGAACCAAATGGAGGGCTATGTTTTTTGATATTTCTAGTTACACAAGTTTTAAATCTACTTTCATGTGTTTATATTAAAAAAATTATTTTGGGCAGATTACTTTTTTCTTTACTTGACCATGCCTACACCCACATAAACTATTTTGGAAAGATGCAACCATAGAAGGCAAGTTAGCAATCAATGTCTACCACACCACCTCAACCAAGTTTGAATGACCCGCAAATATTTGTAAGTGAAGAAAGAAGAAGAAAAAGACTTTAGGTAATGGATTAAAAACTTTAAAATAGAGAGGGACTAAGATCCCACATGACAAAAGGATGTTCTTTACCCCAACCAAATTGAAATATTCAAAATAGGTTAAGAGAATAAATATTTGGAAGAATATGGGAGAGGTAGAAAAAGCATGGGCTAGTAGAACTATTTAATTACATTGTTGAATGGTAAGAACTAGACCATGGATTTCTAGTGGAATTTTTTAACATGTTTGTGATCAAAGTCCATTTGAAATTTTTTTGGGAGAGAAAAAATAATGTATGTCATAAGCAAAAAGATGATGGCTAATGCGTTTGTAATATGTCAAACAATTAAGTACATTGAGGATCCGAAGGGATAGATGAACAAACTAGTGGTGGAAGAATTGATATATAACAACCATGATATTAAGCCACCATACACAAATGCATATCAATAGAATGTAAAGAAGTGTAAAATTAACATCAAATACCCAACTATGATATCTATGATATATTAGAAAAAAAAAAAGTGGCAAGGGCACAGTTCAATGAAAAAATGTAAAAAAATTGGCTACACATAGGAGATGAGGAAGGGTATAAAAGGTATTTATTAGTTTTCAAGAAAGCATTTCCAAATTTCGTCTATAGAAGTCTAGATAATTTAGAGCCTTCTAGTCTAGCAGAGGAAACAAGAGATGCTAAGTCTAATGGAATGGCATAGGAGAAATAGGAAAAAGAACCACAATTCTCAAAGGAGGACAAGATCATTAGAATGAAGAACATGAGGTGTAGGAATAAAAAATTCCTAAAGAAAGGATTGAATTGCAAGCTCATGTCACTAGAGTACAAATGGAACTAGTTGGAGGCATAGATTAAGTGGTAGAGTAAGTAGATATGAGGGGGCAAATAGGAGTACAACAAAACCACATAATGATGTCATGAAATCAATGATGATCACAAATCTTCAAGTGATTACAATCATGCTAGTGAGAATGGGAGCACAGATAGAGGTGCAAATGAATGCATAAACAATTCCAAATGAATAAGGAACGACCATAGATGGTTAACAAAATGAACTAAAAGACATATTATTTATTATAACAAGGATTTTGAAGACGAAATCCATAGTAGGACGGTAATGTTACTATGTGTACAAGTGAAATTTAACAAAATAAGATTAAGACACTTTCTTGGTTTTGATTTTCAAAGTACTTTAAGAGGGAAATGATTAAAAATTTACTTATTGATTGAAATTGAGGTTGTGAGTTATTACACACATGCACACAAACTTAGGAAAGCTACTAGAGAGTAATGATAGAAAAACAATATGTAGTTTTCAAGTTTTGTTAGGTTATGAACCACATATTTTCATGTTTTCAATTTTGATTTCTGGATTTATTTATTATAGATGTTTAATATTTTTCAATTTGAATATTGGCGAGGAAATAGAAAATAAAATGTGAACTTTGATTTTGTTTCTATAATTTTAATAATCAAGATATGATCATAGATTCTTATCATCAAGAATAATCCAATATCTAGGAAATAATGAAACAATAATAATAATGAGATGAATGTGTGGATAAAATTTGAAAATTAACTTGAATTTTTTGGAACAACAAATTGTATGTGATTTAAGTACTAATATGTGCATAATGTGTAATGTTTATTAGTAGACAAAAAGTAAATTAGGGTAGAATTTGTGCTATTAGATCACTCTTCATTGACTATTTATAATGATTAGCCTCAATTATTGCATTTAAACATTGTGTTTATCATGATTATGGTAAGGAAGGGAAAATATTCAGAGGTAAGAGTTTCCTTGGGTGGTACCACTAGGAATAGTCACACCTTGAATTTTTAGACCCATCAAACTTTGAAAAATCATAAGAAACACTTGAATAAATATTTTCATAATTTTCTTTAATGAGTATATTTATTAGGTTCCATAGATTTTGAAATTTCAATAATATTAAGAATATTTTTTTATTTTGATGTTTCTAATCATTGCATTTAGAAAAGTTTCAGGAATGTAACACTAGTTCCTTTCCTTAAACTTTTTGGTTAAAAACATAAAATTTAAAACATAATTTGGGAATTTTCTTGGGAATTTTTTTAAAGGTAATTTGAAAGTCATTTTATTTGTAAGCTTCTATTAGGAAATTAATTTAATAAACATAATTTAGCTATGAATTTCCAAAGTCAAGGCTATCAATTTATGAAAGGGCCATTTTAATTAAATATATATATTTTTAATTAAAAATAATAATAACTCTAAAATAAACTTCAAGTCATATATTAGTGCATGCAATTGATAAACATGAGAAAAATATATATAATTGTGAGAACATTTAAATTAAAAAGCCCATGAAAATGATTTGGCTATTTTTATTTATTTTTTCATTCCTTGATGAGGTTCCTATTGGTACCACCCAAGGATACTTTCACCCTTAGTGCAATTCTTTGGACGTGATAAACATGTATAGAAGAGCAAATGGTGTATGCTGATGAATATGCCCTTAAATTTTTATCAATGTTTAAGTATGTTCTATGCTCTTATAGCCCTCCACCACAAGTAGGAGTTCTTAGCTAAGCAATGAGGGCTAGGAAAGAAGCCTACATAACAAATTCAACATAATTTTTTAACTTCAATGAACTTTTATGCACCTAAGCTTTCGGTGGACTATTAGCAAAAGTTGCTTTATAAATATTGTGAACTTCAAATAAGTTAATCATAGTTCATGTTGTGGCATCCAATTGTCATTTCCAAAATTGATAATTTCATTACAAATGTATCAAATCTAGTCTTGGACATTTGTTTATCAAAAGTTCATAATTGTAGACACAATTACCAAATGTACAATATAAAAAAGTCTACCAACAGTCCTATATGAATATGGATTAAATAAATTGTGTTAAAAACTACTACTTATATAACTCTCTCATGTTCAACTAGCATCCATCAAAGTGGATATTTCCACAATTTTGCAACAAACATGTTATCTCACCTACAAACATAATTATGGATAGATGTGTCTCCCTAGTTTTCATTTGGAGAGGTAAAAGTTCCAAAAAAATTTGTGAATTTTATATCTTTAACTATGTACTGAAAAGGTACAAATTCATAAAATTTTGCGAATTTTACATCCTTAACTATATATTGAAGAGGTGCAAATTCCATAAAGTTTTGTGAATTTTACACCTTTAATGATTTGCACCTAAGCCTACTTACTTCCATTTATTTCCTCTTGGGAATTAGTTAGCTAGTAGGGAATCCAACCCAACCATTTTGTCAATAATTGGAATTTGAAAACCATCTTTGTTGTTCATCAATTACAAATTTTTCATTGCAAAGTTTCAAATTTTGTATTACTCTCATACTTGTCTGGTGCAGGTGGGAGGGAAATTCTATGCAAAAAGTTGTGTAATTACATTGTATAGTAGCTTTTTAAATTATGTTGCACAACTAGTGGTTGTCAATTTATCTTTATGGTTAAGGTTGTAGTCAACTTCAAAGGTGAGTTGGATGAATCATGTATTGATGCATGAAGTGATTGTGGTTAACAATAACAATTTGTTTTAATTTTCACATGCAACTATAAATCTAACACTACCAAATGTCCCTTTGTGAAGGGGGATCATTAAGAAAAAATGTTTCAATTTGAATGCAATTAAATACAATGTTGTCCCTAAACCCTAAACCCACAACTTCAACTAATGGTTGAACATATTAGTTAAATTTTGATTAAGTTTAATGATAAAATTAAGGCTAAACATAGTGGTTAAACCTAGTTGATAAACTTAATGGCTAAATTTCATAACTAAACATAATGGTTAAACTTAATCGATAAACTTAATGGCTAAACATATTTCATGGCTAAACCTAAGCTAAAACTTGTCACAAAATTTAGTGGCTAAACATCATGACTAAACCTTGGTTAAACATAGTGTCTAAACTTAAACCTAATGGTTAAACATAATGGTTAAATTTAAGTTAAACCTAATGCTTAACTTTAGTGGTTAAACATATAAAATAAACCTAGGCCATACCTAATGGCTATACTTAATGGTTAAATTTGGGTTATACCTATTGGCAAAACTTAATGGTTCAACTTAAATTAAACTTAGTGCCAAATTTAAGACTAAGCATAATGGCTAAACTTAATGGATAAATTTTAAGTAATCTTAATGGTTAAAATTTGGGGAACCTTATGGCTAAACATAATGGTTAAATTTAATGGTTACATTTAGTGGTTAAAATTAAGTAAGTAAGTGGGTGGATAGGGAATTAAATAATATGATGGTAGGTGAGTAGGTGAAAAGGTATAGGTAGGTAGGTAGGTAGGTAGGTAGGTAAATAAAAGGTAAATGGGTGGGTGGATAATAGGTAAGTAACTAACTAACTAAGTAAATAAGTGCATGAGTAGGTAGGAGGTAAATTCATAGGGTAGTAGACCATGTTGTATTTGACTAAAGATCATTAGCCATCTTAACTAAATGTTCAACTTGACTAAAGACCATTGATCATTTTTATTAAAGATCATTCGCCATTTTGACTAAAGTTGTACAACTTGATTATGTGTGTTTAGTCAAATGAACAAATATAATCAAGTTGATCAGTCAACAAATACATGTGTCATCCTAGCCCTTGGCCTTTAGTCAAAATGTACACGTCCATTAGTCAAAATGACAAGTTCGTAAATTGAAACCTCTTTAAAAACCATGAATTGTAGTAATGGGGTCTTGTTGTGCATTTTGTTCAGTTTGTGAATTATGCAAAAATGTGTTAAATATTCCATAATGGATTATGTTCAACTATGAATGTAACACCTTGTGTAAAGCCATGTGGTTTTGTTGTAAGGTTTGATTAACATTGGTTTAAATATAGGGAAAATATAACATAGGCTTGTTTTTACTTTCTACTCAAGAATAAGTTAATGGTAAGTATCTTCATTATTTTTTTGAGAGGTTGTGGGTTTGAGATTGTTGTGGGATATAAGGGGGGGAAATCCTACCTAGCAAAACAAGGAAAACCACATAAGGTGAAAAAAGACAAGCATGAACAAAACTCATTAAAGGTGTATTTAACATCTCTCTACAGAATCAACAACCTTTGCATAGGGCAATCCTAAGCTTACCCTTATATGGCCATGTCCTTTTACTTGCAATTGGTTTTGGCATCTTTATTGTTTCAAAAACATTTAGTGTGATATAAATTATCATTTGCTTACACCAATTTTGCTTAAATTCCAAGTGCAATGTGAATAAAAAATGGGGGAACATTAGTCACACTTTGGAAAGGGCCTTGGTTGAACATGTTACCATGTGATGGAACAATACCTTTCCTTACTATACATGACATACTCTTAGGTGGATCAAGCTTTAATAACCTTATTTTAATTTTTCACTAGTGATATTAAAACTTTTTTTAAAAAAAGATTTTAAATGTTTTTAATCACTAGAAGTGAGGAAAAAATTGCCAAATTCATATATGCAATTTTCCTTATGTTGCTAAACATATAGAACAAATGATTAAAAACCTAGTGATGACATTCTTCATTTTGCACATTAAAATTCTTTAAAATTCTTCATTTAACACCTTGTCAAAACATTCTTGACCCGCGAATGTTTACCAAATTACATTGGTTGATCTATAAAATTCGTTAAAATTCTTGCTTCTTTGGGCTTCCATAACATTCTCGCACCAAGAATGTCATAA
>Ga0116230_10005531_pt1 | contig 12413 bp, 12 predicted proteins | sample S1TSphfallax_3_FD_88678 | JGI IMG/M metagenome (GOLD analysis project Ga0116230, IMG submission 88678) | Host-associated microbial communities from peat moss isolated from Minnesota, USA - S1T2_Fd - Sphagnum fallax MG | ecosystem: Host-associated > Plants > Peat moss > Unclassified | place...
ACATAGTGGTTGAGCGACACCGCGATCGGCGGCGCAACGGGGTGCTTGGTGGATGCCAGTGCATCGAGCAGCCGTTCGGCGGTGAGCACCGCGTCCGTGGCGCTTACACAGCCGATGTCGGCACCCACGTCCAAATAAGCGCGGGGTCGCTCGAAAAAAGATCGGCCCTCGACCAGGATGGCCAGTGCGGGATTCATCGAGGAAGCTTGCGCCGCGCGAATGGTGACACGCATCGCCTGCAAGTCGTGTTCACGCAGCAGCGCGCTGCTCAATGACAGATCCAGCACGTCGAACCATTGATCGCGGACCAGGCCGCGCAGCGCATTGTCGGTGGCCGGGTATTCGCAACTCACGTCCCAGCCGTCCCGCCAGAAAAGTTCCGAGCCCATCGTCGCTGCCAAACCGTGTGCCTCACCGGGTTGCGGAGCGATAAGAATCGCATGTCCCGGACGGATCGAATAATGCTCGCGGCCCAATGACGCACTCAGACGTCGCACTTCGAGTTGCAAACGACCCATCGCCAGCGTGACGTTGAAGTCGTTGCTGTGGCCATCCTCGAGCAAGTCGCCGAGACAGCGGGCCGCCGGCTCGAACACTTCGCGAAACAGCGGCTCGAGTTTGGCGCCTTCGCCAATCAGGCCATGAACGTAGAGTGTGCCTTCGTTGCCGTCTGCGGCGAGCAACGCGCCTGCGAGTTCGGCGCCCGCCCTACGGCTCGCGTGCCAGATGGCAGCGGCCGGATGCAGGTCGGCGGGCCGGTAATCGGCGTCGGCAAGACGCTTATCGGCGAACGGTATGGCGTGCTTCAAGCCGAGCCGAGGTACCACCACGTCGGCGAAGACGCTATCCCACACGCTATCCGCCAAGACGGCCGGCCGGGTGCGCAGCTTCTTCAGCAGCTCCTCGGGTGCCTTCGCCACCGTCAACGCGGTGTCGAAGCCATCCCGGGTACGACGTGCGAGGCGCATATCCCACGAAGCAAAAAACCGCTCCGGCAGGGGTTGCTCGCGCAAAATCTCGATTTGACGATGCCGCGGATCGAGGCGAATGGAATGCCAAACGCGATTCAGCGCCGACTCCGGTCCCTCGAGCCATTGAAAAAAATAACCCTGATCGTATATCAGTAAACCGGTGAGGCCCTCGGCGTGATTGCGTTCCTGGGCTTGGCGCAGCAGTTCCGCTAATTCCGCTTCGCTGGGCGGATTCACGCAGCGACTGCGATACGCAAGCATGCCGCACGCGTCTGTGCGTGCCTCTCGCGCCGCCTTTGCACTGCCAAACCCAGCCCCAAAGTCTTGATGCAACATCTGCACCGTCCTTCAATTCTTTGTTTTAAACCCAGGCGCGCATTTTTCTGCACCTAAGTCTGGTACTACTTTTATGTCGAGTCAAGCCGGGCCTACCACCGATCACCATCCCTGACTGCCGGGAGACCCCTTGAACGGACCCACGAGTTCCGGCGTTATCCATCCCCCGTAAAAGCCCCCCGGCTGCGGGACGACGACGGCGCCGCCCACCGTGCACCGAAGTGATGCGGGATAAAAGGCGATGAAATCCGCAAGTTGCTCCGCGCCCGCCAGCGGGTTGGGATAGCTCCATGCCACGTTGACGAGACGCCGGTCGCCAACCACCAGCGACCAATAGCGGGCGGCACCCTTCCATTCACAGAGCGAGGTCCCGCTACCGGGCTCGAGAAACTGCGTCGCAACGTCACCCCATGGCAGATAAAAGCTGGGCGGATGCGCCGTTTCCAGGATCCGCAACGCCCTGCGGGTGCGGGCAATCTCCAGCTCGCCGAAGTGGATGACGACCTCGCGTGCGTCCGCATCGATGCGCGGGGGGCGCGGATAGTCCCAGACCGACTCTTCGCCCGGCCGCGGAACTTGCGCGAACGGCGGTCGAACCGCGCCGCGCCAGCGCCACTGGTCGCGCAGCCCCTTTATCTCATCGCCGGAGCGCGTCATTGTTGCGGCACCTTGCGCAGCTTGGCCACGTCGTAGCCCATCGCCGCGACGCGCTTGACCAGCGCCGCGTACTCGGCCGCCGATACCTCCGGGGTCCTCGCCATGATCCACACATAGTCGCGGGCGGTCCGGCCGATGATCACCGCCGAATAATCACTTTCCAGATAACAAATGCGATATTCAGCTTTGATTGGCCAGATAAAACGCATGCCCCAGACGGCGTTGCTCGAATCCAGCACGAAGCCTTTCGGATGCATGGTCTTCAGCGGTCCGTCGAACGCCCCCTTGTGAAAACTAAAGTCGACGGCCACCGTTCCATCAGGGTTCAACGCATACGATTCCACCGCGCCGTAGGCGTTCTTTTCCAAGAACGTCGGGATGCTCGCGAGCACATACCACGAGCCCATGAAGCGCTCCAAATCTACGTGAGCCACCGTCGGTAGGGGAGAGTGTTGCGTGGTTGCACATCCGAGGAGCAGCAAGCTCAAGGCAATGCTAGAGGCGGCGCGGTACGGCACCGGCTCAATGCCCCGTCTTGGCGCCCTTGCGGCTCGATTCGAACAAGAACCAGGTACGACGTTCGGTCTCGTCGATCCAGTTCTCGATCAGGCTGGCGGTGGCAATGTCGCGGACCTCGTCGACCACCTCGTGAACTTCCCGTAGCCGGGCGGCGAGGGTCATGTTGTCCTCGCGCAGTTCGGCCAGCATATCGAGCGGATCCACGTACTCGGCATCATTGTCCGTGATGCGTTGCAGCCGCGCGATATGACCGATGGAGCGGAGTGTCGAGCCACCGGTCTTGCGGATGCGCTCAGCGATGGGATCGGTCATCGCATAAAGTTGATCCGCCTGTTCGTCCAGTAACAGGTGATAGTCGCGAAAATGCGGGCCGCTCATATGCCAGTGAAAATTCTTGGTTTTCAGATACAGGGCGAACACATCCGCGAGGATGCCATTCATACCGCCGGCGATGTCCTTGGACGCCTCGTCACCCAGATCGGTGGGCGTGATCAGCGGCGATTTTCGCCGTCGTTTCAACTCGTCTTTCTTCGATTCGCTCTTCGCCATGGTCCACGCTCTTCATTTTGAAATTGACATCATGGTAGCAGACTCGATGGCGACGCCGCCCGCGGTCGCATTTTCTTGACGGATTTTTTGCACCGTGGCCGCCATTCCTGTTGGCAAATCTGTAGCGCCAAGCTCGATCCGTTCCCTCATCCGGTAAACACCAAGCTCAAGCCCATCTCCTTGAGTAAGCGTCGGTAGGCGACCGAAGTGCGATCGGCGGGGATGGAGATTTCCGATCCCAGATCGAGGGGTAGATCTTCCGGCCTTTGACACTCGACCAAGACGCGGTCTTCATTGAACACGCGGGCATTGAACTCGCGCACCGATTCGACCGAGGTATGCTTGTCGAAATTGCGGGCGATAGGACAGAACAGCCGGGTTTGCCGCGCCGACGCCGGGCACACCGCATTCAAGATCCATAGCTGCTGGTCATCGGGATAGTCGATCACCAATCGCGCGACGAATGGCGGATACACATCGAAGGTGCGCCGCCACGGAAAATCTGGCGGCGCTCGGTGCGTTTGGCCCGGGCCGAAATTGCTGACGTTGCTCACGTAGTGCACCGTCAGCCCGCGGGCAGTCCGGTCGACCGTGTAGTCGGGCACCACCGGATTGGCACGGTTGCCGAAGGTGCCCGTGTGTGCCCAGGCAAAATGCGCCACATCCAGAAAACCTTCGAGTTGTCGCCCCGGGGATCCGGCGATGTCGACGGGCTCACACACGATGGTTTGAAAGTCTTCGCGGTCCCAGGCATCGAATTCTGGCAACGGCGCCTCGGTCGGAGCCAGCGCCGCCCAGATGAGGCCAAAGCGCTCACGGGTCGGCACCCGTGTCAACGACAGACGATCGGAAATTCGCGCGTCCGGGCGGGAGGGAATCGAGGTGCAGCGCCCATCCGCGCCGAAGTGCAGGCCATGATAGGGACAGACGATTTGCCCGTCGCTTACCCAGCCGCGGCTCAGCATCATGCCGCGATGGGGGCACAGGTCGCGGGCCACCACCACCTCGCCGCCGCTGCGAAACAGCACGAGTTCCACGTCGAGCAAGCGCGCGCGGGCCGGCGTTTCCTTCAGGTCGGCCGCGACCGCGATGGGAAACCAATGCCGCGACAAGATGTCCCAGTCGCCCGCGGCAAACGTACAGTCCCGCGGCCTGGGAATGGATAGCTGCTGTTTGGGTATGCTCGACATACGTGTTCCTCGTTTCCTTCGGCGTGATGCTTGTGACAGTATCGTCCCCGTGACGACTTATCTACTCGATTGGGCCGGACTGCTGATACGGTGGCTGCACTTGGTTGCCGGAATCGCCTGGATCGGCGCTTCCTTTTACTTCGTCTGGCTCGACAATCATCTGCGCCCGCCGGCCGACTCGACGCTCGCCGATCCGGGCATCGCCGGCGAATTGTGGGCGGTGCATGGCGGGGGTTTCTATCGCTCCCAGAAATATCGGGTGGCGCCGGCGGTGCTGCCGGCGACGCTGCATTGGTTTTACTGGGAAGCCTATACCACCTGGCTGTCGGGATTTGCGCTGCTGTCGCTGCTCTACCTGTTTAGGGCGGAGGCCTATCTCATCGACCCGGAGGTGCTGCCGCTGACCAAACCCGAGGCGGTGGCGATCGCGCTGGCGGCGCTCATCGCCACGTGGCTGGTTTACGACGGGCTGTGCCGTTCACCGCTGCAACGTCGGCCTGCCGCGCTGCTCACGGTGCTGGCGCTGGCGATTGCCGGCCTGGCGTGGGGTCTATGCCATTTATTCAGCGGGCGGGGCGCATTCATGTTGTTCGGCAGCTCGCTCGGCACGCTGATGGTGGCGAACGTGCTGTTCGTCATCATCCCCGGGCAGCGTGAACTCGTGCATGCCAAGCAAGCGGGACGCGAGCCGGATGCGGCGCCGGGACTGCGCGGCAAGCAGCGCTCGGTGCACAACACGTATTTCACCCTGCCGGTCGTGTTCGTCATGATCAGCAACCATTACGCCATGACCTATGGTGCCCGCCACAACTGGCTGGTGCTGATCGCCATGAGCGTTGCGGGCGCGTGCATCCGCGCGTGGTTCGTGGCCCGCCACCGGCCGGCGCCGGCGCGGCGCCTCGCCACTGCCGCACCGGCCCTCGTCGGCGGACTTACCGTGCTCGCGGTGATCGTCGCCCTCTCGCCGTGGGCGGCGGGCAACGGCGAGAGATCCGCGGCGCTGCCCGTCACCGCCGGCGTGCCGACCGGCGCCGCTCCGCTGCGTGCCCAGGTCGAGCACATCATCGTGGAGCGCTGCGTTCCGTGTCACGCCGCCAATCCCACCGAGCCCGGGTTCAATGCGCCGCCGAATGGGCTGATGTTCGAGACCATGGACGAAGTGGCGGCGCACTTGGCGCAGGTACAGGAGCAACTGGTGGCACACGCCATGCCGCTCGGCAATCTCACGCACATGACGGATGCGGAGCGCAGCGCGGTGCTGACCTGGATCAGCCACGAGGTCCGCCCGTGAGCGCAGCGCATCCGCCAGCAGCGTATCCGCGAGACTTGATCGGCTATGGCCGCCATCCGCCGCATGCGCGCTGGCCCGGTGCCGCGCGGATCGCGCTGCAATTCGTACTGAACTTCGAGGAAGGTGCTGAAAACAACGTGTTGCACGGCGACGCGGGATCGGAAACCTTCCTCTCGGAGATCATCAATGCGGCCTCGTTCCCGATGCGGCACATGAGCATGGAGTCGCTATACGAGTACGGCTCGCGGGCCGGGCTGTGGCGGGTGCTGCGCGCCTTCGAGCGGCACGGGCTGCCGCTCACCATCTTCGCCGTGGCCGACGCCGTGCGCCGCCATGCCGAGGCCGCGGCGGCGTTCAAGGAACTCGGCCATGAGATTGCCTGCCACGGCTTGCGCTGGATAAGCTATCAACAGGTCGATGAAGCCACCGAACGGGCCCACCTGGCGCAGGCCATCGCCATCCTGCGCGAGATATTCGGTGCCGCGCCGCTCGGCTGGTACACGGGACGCGACAGTCCACAGACCCGGCGCTTGGTGGTCGAGCATGGCGGACTGCTGTACGACTCGGATTCGTATGCCGACGACTTGCCTTACTGGACGGAGGTGAGCGTTGCCGGCGGCGCTGCGCCGCGGGTGGTGCCACATCTGGTGGTCCCCTATGCGCTCGACAGCAACGACATGCGCTTCGCCACCGCGCAGGGTTTCAATTCGGGGACTCAGTTTTTCGACTATCTGCGGGCGGCCTTCGACACCCTGTATGCCGAGGGTGACCCGGCCGGCCTCGACCGGCCGAAGATGTTGTCGGTGGGTTTGCATTGCCGGCTGGCGGGCAGGCCCGGCCGCATCGCCGCGCTGGAACGGTTTTTAGACTACGTGCTTACCCACGAGCACGTGTGGGTCTGCCGTCGGGTGGACATTGCGCGGCACTGGATTGCCACGCATCCTCATGCTGCGCCGGTGCTCCCGTGATCGCGCTCGAGCGGCTCAACGCGCTCCCGGCGGACGAGTTCGTCGCCGCGCTCACCGGAATCTTCGAGCATTCGCCCTGGGTCGCGGCGCGGGCGGCGGCGCGGCGGCCGTTCCACTCGCGCCAGGCGCTGCTCGAGGCCCTGCGTGCGGTGGTCGATGAGGCGCTGCCCGCCGAGCAGCTGGCGCTGATCCGCGCGCATCCGCTGTTGGGATCGAGACGGCCGAACCTGCCCGCATTGACCGCGGCGTCGGCGCAGGAACAGCGGGGCGCCGGCTTGCTCGCGTGTACCGCCCAAGATTTTGCCCGCCTCGATGAGCTCAATGCGGCCTACCTTGAGAAATTCGGCATGCCCTTCATCCTCGCGGTTCGCGGCCACGACCCCGCCTCCATCATCGCGAATTTCGAGTCACGATTGGCCAACCCACAGGCGATCGAGCAGCAGGCGGCGTTACAGCAGATCGGCTTGATTGCCGGTTTCCGTCTCGCCGACACCGTGAAGGAGACACCATGACTACGCCACTCGAGCACGCCGCGCTCATCGCCGGCCGGATCAATCTGTTGGATGCGCGTTTGGGCGCCAAGGCATTGTCCAGCACGGACGATTTTTTCGCGCCGATGGCGCGGATGCTGAACCCGCACGAGCCCGAATGGCGCGCCGGAGTCTACGACGATCACGGCAAGTGGATGGACGGCTGGGAGTCACGCCGCCGCCGTGCCCAGGGTCACGATCATTGCATCCTGCAGCTGGCGGCGCCGGGTCGTCTCGGGCTGCTCGACATCGACACGCGTTTCTTCACCGGCAATTATCCGCCCTATGCCGCGGTCCATGCCTGCCGCAGCGAGACGCCGCCCGGCCCCGAGACGCGCTGGATCCCGCTGCTCGAGATCACGCCCTTGCAGGGCAATCAACGCAATCTGTTCCTGGTCGCCGCCGACGGCGTCTGGACTCACCTCAAGCTCAGCATCTTTCCCGACGGCGGCGTGGCGCGCTTCCGTGCCTATGGGACCGTGTATCGCGACTGGAGCGCTGCAGGGGCGGAGAGCATCGATCTCGCGGCGGCGCTCAATGGCGGCCGCGCGGTCGCCTGCAGCGATGAGCATTATGGTGCCATGGGTAATCTGTTGCTGCCCGGCCGCGCTGCCAGCATGGCTGATGGCTGGGAGACCCGGCGCCGGCGCGAGCCCGGCTTCGATTGGGTGATCCTGAGTCTGGGGGCTCCGGGCCGCATCCAGCAGATCGAGGTGGATACCGGGCATTTCAAGGGAAATTATCCCCATCAGGTATCGGTCAATGCCGCCTTCCTGCCCAACGTCGGCGCTGCCGATTTGACCAGTCAGAGCCTTTACTGGCCGGCTCTCTTGGAGCCCCGGCTGCTCAATGCCGATGAGGTGGTGCGCTTCGACGAGGTGGCGGACTTGGGCGACGTGTCCCACGTCAGGGTGAACATGCACCCCGACGGCGGCATGAGCCGGGTCAGACTGTTCGGCTTCCCCAGCCGCGTTGCTTGAGGAGCACGCCGTGCGGGAAATCACTCTGCGCGCCAGCCCTCTACGAGCCAGCGAATTTGCCCCGTATGGCGAAGTGATCGACACCGACGGCCGGGAGTCGCGCTGGATCAATGACGGCACTTGCCGGCGCTTCGACGGCCTCGCGGACATCGATGTGCTCGCGGCCGGCGGCCGGCCGCTGCTCAGCGTATTCGAGGCGAGTCCGCGCACGCTGCCGCTTCGCATCCACTCGCTCGAGCGTCACCCGCTATCGAGCCAGGCCTTCTTTCCGCTCGAGCCGTATCCGTTTTTGGTCGTGGTCGCGGATGATGGCCCCATGCCGCCGGTCGAACGGCTTCGAGTGTTCCAAAGTTCCGGCCGGCAGGGCGTCAACTACCGTCGCAACACCTGGCATCATCCGCTGATCGCGCTCGGTCGGCGGTCGCGCTTTCTGGTGATCGATCGCGGTGGTGCGGAGGCGAACTGCGACGTGGTTGCGGTCGATACGGACGTGATATTCGTCGACACCCCCGACACGCCATTAGGTGCATGAGATGCCGGCTACGCCGACCATTGCTGGCGCCGTTCTCGGTAGTGCATTGCACGCGCCCAGCCGCGGGCGGCTCGAGCTGCTCGCGGATAGCGTATTTGCGATTGGCGCCGACGGCGCCATCGAGGCGATACATGCCGGCGCCTCGCCGGACGGTGCGGCGCTGGTTGCGCGGCACCGTGCGGCGGGCACGCTGCGCGAACTCGACGCCGGCCAGTATTTGTTGCCAGGCATGGTCGATTTGCACGTGCACGCGCCACAATGGCCGCAACGCGGCCTCGCGCTCGATCACCCGCTCGAAGTGTGGCTGCAGCAATATACGTTCCCGTTGGAGGCGCGCTATGCGGACCTCGCGTTCGCCACGGCGGTCTACGAGGAACTGGTCGATGGCCTGTTGGCCAACGGCACCACCACCGCGCTGTATTACGCCAGTATTCATCTGCCCGCGACGCAGCGGCTCGCCGACATTTGCCTGCGCCGGTCGCAGCGCGCGTTGATCGGCCGGGTGGCGATGGATCACCCGGACCAATGTCCACCGTACTATCGGGACGCCTCGGCGGCAGTGGCCGAAGCCGACACGCGCGCCTTCATCGAGTACGTCGAGGCGCTGCCCGGCAACGGGGGCGGAATCATCAAGCCGGTGATCACGCCGCGGTTCATCCCCTCGTGTACCGATGATTTATTGTACCGGCTGGGTGCCTTGGCACGCACCACGGGCTGCCACGTCCAGACGCATTGCTCGGAGAGCGATTGGGCGCACGGCTTCGTCCAGAGCCGCTGCGGTGTGTCGGACACGGCGGCGCTGGACGGCTTCGGTCTACTGTCCCGGCGTACCATCCTGGCACATGGAAATTTCATCGGCGACGATGACATCGGGCGGCTGCTCGCGTCGGGATCGGCGATCGCCCATTGCCCGCTCTCGAATTTTTATCTCTCAGACGCGGTATTGCCGCTGCACCACATGCTCGAGCGCAATGTCCATGTCGGCTTGGGCACCGACATCGCGGGCGGGTCGAGTCCGTCGATTCTGGACAATGCGCGACATGCCATCATCGCCTCGCGGGTGCTCGAATCCGGCGTGGATCCGCGGCAGGAGCGCAACGCGCGACGCCGTGAAGACTCACGCATCGACGTGCCAACCGCGTTTTGGCTCGCCACCGCTGCGGGCGGTATCGCGCTCGATCTGCCGATCGGTGTCTTCAGGCCAGGCTTCCAATTCGATGCGGTGCTCATCGACCCCGCGGCGCAAGGCAGTAATTTGCGTCTCACCCCCGGTGATCCAGCGCTCGACGTGCTGCAGAAAATCATCTACGGCGCGTCGCGGGTCAACGTTCGTGAGGTGTGGGTGGGCGGCCGGTCCGTGCACGCGGTCGCTCCAAACTAATCCCTCGGCTACGAGGATATGACCGGTTGGTACGGCGGTTGCCCTGCGCGCTAGTAGGCATCGACGGCATCGATCCAGCGCGCCTTGTCCGCGGCTGACAGAAACGAACCTTCGAATGAATTGCGCGCCAGCGTTCTTACGTCGGTGATCGACAGTCCGAGCGCGTCGTGTACGGCGAGATAGTTCTCCAGCAGATACCCGCCGAAATAGGCCGGATCGTCCGAATTCACGGTGACACACAGACCCTCTGCCAGCAGCCGCTTGAGATTATGGTCCTCGAGGCTTGCGAACACGTTGAGCTTGATGTTCGACAGCGGGCACACCGTCAACGGCATACGCTCGTCGGCCAGCCGCCGCAGCAGCGCCGGGTCTTCGTCGCAGCGCACGCCGTGGTCGATGCGCTTGACCTTGAGCAGGTCGAGCGCCTCGTAGATGTAAGCCGGCGGTCCCTCTTCGCCGGCGTGCGCAACGGCCGGCAGACCCAGCGCGCGCGCGCGCGCGAACACCGCCAGAAACTTCGACGGCGGATGACCCGCCTCCGACGAATCGAGCCCGACTCCCGCGAGGGCGTCCTTGAACGGCAGCGCCTCCTCCAGAGTCCGCATGGCATCCGCGGCGCTCAAATGTCTGAGGAAGCACAGGATCACGCGAAAACTGATGCCGGCAGCGCGCTCGGCATCGAGCAGCGCGCGCCGCATGCCGCCGAGCATCGCGGCCATCGTGACGCCGCGCGCCATGTGCGTCTGGGGATCAAAAAAAATCTCGACGTGCACCACTCCCTGGGCGGCCATCTTGCGCAAGTACGCGGCGGTGAGTGCGTAGAAATCCTCTTCATCGCGAAGCACCGCGGCGCCGGCATAATAGATGTCGAGAAAGGACTGCAGATCCGTGAACTCATAGGCGAGCCGCAACGCCTCGACGCTCGCATAGGGTAGAACCACCCCATGCTTGGCGGCGAGTTCGAAGGCGAGTTCAGGCTCCAATGTTCCCTCGATATGCAGGTGCAACTCGGCCTTCGGCAGACCGCGTATGAACGTCTCGATCGGAGCGTGGGTTCCTTGCATGGTGCTCCACAATGTATACGACTTCGAAGAAAAATCGCATACACTCGACCAAATATACGCCGCGGAGATGCCCGCCATGGGCCATTTGACCACTCACGTTCTCGACACCGTCGCCGGTTTGCCCGCCGCCGGTGTGCGCATCGACGTGCATGAATTGCCCGCGTCGGGCGGGCCCTCGCTATTGTCGACCGTGCGCACCGGTAAGGATGGCCGGTGCGCCGCGCCGCTCATCGCCGGCGACGCATTCCGGGCCGGGCGCTATTCCCTGACCTTCTACGTGGGCGAGTATTTCCGCGGCCGCGGCATTGCGCTGCCCGAGCCGGCGTTCATCGACGATGCGGTGATCCGCATCGGCGTTGCGCATGCCGACCAGCACTACCATGTGCCGTTGCTCGCCTCGCCGTGGAGCTACTCGGTGTACCGAGGCGGCTAGACATGAGGCTGACTGCGTCTCTGCCCGCGTTTTTCGTCATGCTCGCGCTCGCTTGCACTGCGTCGGCCGAGTCCGAGAAGCGGCTGGTGCTCATTGACCAGGATGGTTCCGGACCCGGCGGCTCGAATCAGATGGCCATGATGGTTCTGCTGCAGTCGCCCGAGGTCGAGGTGCTCGGCATCACCATGGTGACCGGCAATGCCTGGCGCGACGATGAGGCCGCGCACACGCTGCGCATGCTGGAATTGATCGGCCGCAGCGATGTACCGTTGGCCTTGGGAGCGGTCTTTCCCTTGGTGCGAACCCAGCTGGAGACCCGGCTCGCCACACCGCTGGTGGGGCAGGTGGGTTGGCTCGGCGCCTGGGGAGAAAAGCCCACGGATGCCACGGATGCGGGCCACCCGACGCCCACCGGACCGTTCGACGTTCCGCCGCTCGAGGAGGGTAGCCCACACACCGCGCCGATCGCCGAGGATGCGGCGCATTTTCTGATCCGTCAGGTGCATGCCCATCCGCACCTGGTCACGGTGTACGCCGCCGGACCGCTGACCAACATCGCCATCGCCCAGGCCATCGATCCGCGTTTTGCAGAACTCACCCGCGGGATCGTCATCATGGGTGGCAGCCTGGATCCGCAGACCGACGATCCGGAATTTGCCACGAGTCCGCGCCACGAATTTAATTTCTGGTTCGATCCCGAGGCGGCCCGCATGGTGCTTAGGGCCCCGTGGCCGCGCATCGACGTGACCACCGTCGACGTGTCGATCAAGGCGATGTTCTCCAAGGCGATGCTCGATGACATTTCCAAATCCACGAGTCCGGCGGCCCGCTATGTGGCAGCGTATTCCCAGGAGCGCTACTACCTGTGGGACGAACTCGCCGCCTGCGCGTGGCTCGATCCGAGCATCATCACCCAGACCCGGGATCTCTATATGGACGTCGATGTGAGCCACGGGCCGGCCTATGGCGAGACACTGACCTGGAGCAAGGCGTTCAAACCGGCGATCGATCA
>Ga0116230_10005532_pt1 | contig 12411 bp, 9 predicted proteins | sample S1TSphfallax_3_FD_88678 | JGI IMG/M metagenome (GOLD analysis project Ga0116230, IMG submission 88678) | Host-associated microbial communities from peat moss isolated from Minnesota, USA - S1T2_Fd - Sphagnum fallax MG | ecosystem: Host-associated > Plants > Peat moss > Unclassified | place: USA...
ACAACATGTTCCCAATAACATTTCATTTTGTCTCATATCCTTTGCCTTAAGTTCTACTCTTTGTAACCTATATAACTAGCCCAAAAGGAGGAGCTATAATGTTTATTTTGGAGCTATCCAAAGCTTGCTACATCAACCATGAGTTACTTTTCACCTATTAATGTTCACAATGGCCGTCCCTTGTGTTTTTGTGTTTTGTGTCTCGCATGTGATCATCTTTATGTAACTTGTATAGGAGTAGTTTGACATCAATTAACATGTTTCTTTCATAGATAAACATCAACTATAGGGGTTGCAAGACCTTTGGCATTACAAAATTTGCCCCTTCTTTTATTTGGGCATGGATTGCATATGTATTTATCATTAATGTTTTTCATTTGGGTTTACCACACCCCCCATTCATACCACCATATTCCATATGTCCTTCGTGTCAATGTTTAGCATGCCTTATGTATTCTTCTGGCTTGTATGGCCATCAACCCATTCAACATTGTAATTTGGCATGCAGTTTCATTTTTCCTTTTTTGACATTTATATTTTCTTTCACAAGGTGATGAGAAAGGCCAACAAGAAACTCATGCACACCTCTATTGATACATAATAGGCAATTGGGGAACATTACAAGAAGAACATACGATCAGAACCCTGGCTTTAGTTTCCCAAAGACTTTCAAACATGGCTTCAGATCCTTCTCCACATCCATCAACATGACTACATCATGCATACAATGCACTTACAAATGTAGGAAAGTACATTTGAATAATGTGTGCATTGGTTATGAACATTTAGGTGATCCCATCCAATGAAACCATGACAACCCCTCACCTTTTTCACCCATTGATAAAAGTCAACCTCCCTCCTTTTGTTAATGATTTCCATTAATGATTTCCATCTAGACACCAGTTATTTTAAATCGAAAGGTATTTATTTATGTTTTGGCATGTTCACCACATCTTTCTTCTAATAGTTTTTTAAAATATGGTGTATGAATTATTACAAAATTGTTTTGTCCCATATGACTTTGCAAGTGATTTTGATATATTTTTTAAGTATGTGGGCACATTGTTCAATAGTCATGTTCCCCCATCCATATCACATTTGTTTGTGGCATCACAATTACTAGCTTTGGAGAAGCAAACCAACAATATCTAACCCATTATGATTGGAAAGGTGACATTTCAACTAGTTGCCCACACACTTGCTATTCAATTTAAGGATACATTTGCGAAGCATTTTAGTCTTGACCAATTTAGTGCGGCAACACAAGGCAAATGTAAAACAATGGCCCATGTGGTTCACATTAGGTTGGATTACATTCAAATTAAGTGTTATTACATGTGGATGTTTGTAATGTGTTTAATTCTATATCACAAACAACCATTTTTCAAAAGTTGCAATCTTCTACTAATACCTTGGATTGGTTTTTCTCATTTGTTTGACAATTTTATGTGTGCCCATCCCTATTATGTTTCTCATTCTCAACACAAGGATCTCATAATCATTTCATTTGAGTCCAATACATAACGGGTGTCACAACCCAACCTTGGGCTTGCGACCAAGGCAAGGGCTTACAAAGGTGTGGGCCAAGAATGAAACTTGGGAATGTAAGAAAGTGTGAGGGAATGAACCCACACACTCCCAAGTGGGTTCCCACTTTGGGAATTGGCATCCCTATGGATTCCCAAATCTTTAGAGGGCGATTGCAAGGGTCAAAACTCATTGGATTGAAAAGTTCTTTATACCATTGAAAATTTCTTGAAACATAAATGTCTAAAATGGGCTCACATGTCCCATTTGAATACTTAAAACATAAGTTATGACCAAAAAAATGGTTGGGAGTCAGCCAATTTGACTTTTGATCACTAAAAGTCAAGAATTTTGGGATTCCCAACTTGGGAGTCCCAGGACAAGATGACATTTGAATGTTAACCCCATGGGTAGACACAAGAATACTATAAGGGGGAAGGTGATGGCCTCTTTTAAGTCCAGGACGTGGTGAGTCTTGTGAATCCATGTTTGCTTGTGGCTTGTTTATGCACGAAAAGTGCTCCAATTACACATTAACCAACTTGTTGTTTGGTTTGTGTAGGTCTGTGTGAATAATTGACCTACTTGTCACTCGTCCTAATCCCCATATTAGAGTTCTAGCACACCCTTTTACCCCTGAAGTGCTGCAAGGCAGGGAACGTACCCCAACTCCTTATCCCTCCATTGTTCCACCTTTGGACTCACAGTTGAATCTATCAAGGAGTTTGGGGGTGTGTCAACGGGGGATCTTTTGGGTAGATCATTATTAACATTAACACATCTTTGCATTTTCCTCCTTATCGCAATAGCCCACCTTATTTGTGTTTTTATTTCATTTGTCGATGATATGCATATTGTTGGTCATGCTTAAAATGTGGCAACCATTTTTTTACAATTATAGGCAAAGATTTACAACATTAAGGCTTTCCACTTAACTGGTGAAATGTGTAGCTTGGTTTCCTTAAGGATTAAACTAATGTTATGCATGTAAATGTCAATGGCCATATACATAGTTTGTAAATTCCATGTAAATGAAATTATTTACATTTTCACATTTGAACTTTTTACATTTACCTTTATATATATATATATATATATATATATGAAGTTAATATAAATATTTTTTAAATACATTTTCATGGCCATGTGTAAATGCAAGTGCATATATTAAAATTAATTTATAAAATCACCATGTCTTTGGGACCCCTATCACCTCCAAACCCTTACTTCAATGGTATATGTAAAATAAGGAAATTTTATTAAATCTAACTATGAAATGTTGAAATTCAACATTTAATGCACAAAGTTCAAAAGTAATTATAAAAGTTGTACATGTAGGAACAATGAAAATATATGCAAGGAAACTTAATTTACCACAAAAATTGATGGTTTTTTTTGTTTTACACCCGTACCCCCTTTAATGTTTATGTGTATATATATATATATTTGGAATCTCATCATGTTTATGACCATTGAACTCAAGGTTTTAATGTTGTGTTTTTTTTTACTTTATGGATAATTCTACTATATATACCCTTAATGACCATACCTTCTTACAAATCCATATTAATTAGTTATGCGTGCATGTTTTGATGATTTTTTTTGCAATGGACCATTTGGTTGGCATATCATCAAAAACATTATAAAATTCCCCCTCCCCAAATAAAATTCACATTTTTTTACACTTACATTGTTTTACACTACCATATTAAAATCATATGAGTGTATTTGTTTTACATTTATATTATTTTGCATGGCTACATAAAATCATATAGATATATTTATTTCTACACTTGAATTTACATTATTTTACATAGCATAAAATAGATTTATGTGGTTTTACATTTACACAAGTTCATGTTCTATATTTATTGGATTTACATTTACATGGAATGTAAGTCCCAAACCATTTACACACATAACATTGGATTAGACTAGTGTTGGGCATGTATCAATTTTTAAAAATATATACTAGTTCAAATATTGGAATTTCTTACCATATATGCTAGTTCTCATTAATTTTTAAAGACCAAAGTCTCCAATTTGGATTTTTTTTTGTCAAGCCTGGTTTTTAAGTTTCCAATTCTTGCTTATGTGAGAATAATCGGTTATCTACACCAGTTCACATGAACTCGTTATCATTTACAATTTTTATTTCAAAATTTAAAATTATCTTTAAAATTATTTAAAGATTAGTATTTAAAATCTAAATTCACAATAGAAGTAATATTTCAAATATTTTTTCAACGACAAATGTTTTTTGATTTATTTTTTAATAAACAAATTTTTTTTCCAACATTTTCCCAACCAACAAATTATTTTTTCTAATTTCACAAATCCACCACTTCATCCCTTTCAAAAGAACTTTCAAATTCTTCTAGTTCTTCTTCTAAATCTCTGTCTATGTCAATGAATTTTAGTAAACTAGAGGGTGATTTATGACCGATTCTAGGATCTTTAGGCCAATTTTTACTAACAAATGTCACAATTTCCAACTTTTTTTATTGTACTCTACATCTTCTTAAATTTGTAAGGATTTCAACTAAAGAAAAAATTCTTTCAGCTTCAATTTGGGATCCAAAAGTTCCCAAGATTTGACAAACAAAAGATCCCACGGTTGGAAAAATGGACTCATGTTTTTGCCACCATTGCAAAAAACATTTTATTTCCTTCAAATTCACTTGGTATTGTTTAAAAGTGGAGCTCATGTTCACAAGTTCTTTTGTTGGTTCACTTGTTTTGGCAATTTGCTCAAATGTATCCAATTGGAATCTTCATCAACATTAATGTTAGCAAAATCACTTTCAAATTTTGCCAAAGGATGCAAATGGTGATGGCACTTTGACAACATGGGATGTAAGGATTTGCTATCATATTCTTCAACAATAGTAACACCTTGTTCCCTTCCAATAAATGAAAACACAAAACAAATGCTTTTAAACCTAGAATCTAACATCAAAGAAAAAATATTATGGGTTTTTCTTTTCTTCAAATTTTCTCAAGAAGAAAAAAAAAATTCCAACACAAACTTCCTTTCTAATGTTAGATGCAAAAGGAGTTAATTCATCAACAACAATTGATTCCTTTTGCATAAAGAGGGTAGAATTTCAGTTTTAAAACCATGGATATTGTAGAATTCAGAGCATCATTTAGTAACCAGTGCCCACCTAATTGATTCAAGACACATGCAATCACAATAGGAGAAAGGCAATCAACAATAATTTGGCAGATGTGCCATGTAAGAGGTGGTGGTACTTAGTTAGTCACCTTCACAATAATTTGTCTACTATAGCACAAAATTATAGCAACTTGAAACAACATAATGACTTTGCTAGCAAACTTGCAAAACAATACAACAAAATATATTAGTAATCTTCAATATAAATGAAACAAATTGACAATTTTGAACAAAAAACTAACTTTTTCATAATGTAAATATGAGCTCAGTGTCTACCTTGTTTTCACTAGGGTATTGAGTTTTTTTGGGATGAATCCCAGTCTCAACACAAGGTTTGGTCCATTCTTGCCTACCTTCTCTAGATTTTTGGCCCAAGTAATACACTTTTACAAATTTTCTTAAGTTGCCTTGATAAATACATACATTAGATTTATGCACATTTTCTCATCAATAGTAGCATATTGACATGCTTTGGAAAAAACATGCCCAAAACATGTACCATTGAAACTTTCTTATAAACTTAATGTTTCATAACTAATTATAGATTTCAAAGCAAAAGTCATTGCATTCAGGTTAAAGTTCTCATCTTTCACATATGTAATGATTTTTTTTTTCTCAAACCAAATTTGTCTAGCAAATCTATTAAATTTTGAACCAACTCTTGTCCAAAAGTTTTTATAACTTCAAATAGTCCAACAATTATATGTTTCGATTGCTAATCAAATCTTTCAAAAATTATAACCAAATCAAATATATCATGAGCACCTATATTCATCCATAAATCAAAGCTTGCAATTGTTGTATAACATTTTGTAAGAGTAGGCAGAACATATAGTTGATTAATTTTCTACACAAAATTTGGCAAAATCTCTTATGAAAGCTACTTTTTGGAAGGAAAATTAAGTTTTGGACATAAATGTAATGCTAACCTTTTAAACCATATACTATCAACAAATTGAATTGGAAAATTATTTTTTATAATTAACAAACCTAGATTTTCATCAAATTCCCTTTGTTAAATATCATCTTTTCTGAATGAATCCTTCACAACAAAAAAATTTGATATGGAAGATTTAGATGGATTGAAACTTTTTTTTGTTCGCTACCTTTCTACACTTCTTCTCATCAAATTTTTTACTTCTTCTTCAATCTTTTTGGAAATTAAATAGTGATTAACATCCACCTGTTTTTTTAAGGTCGTTATACCATTTGTTTTGTAATATGAGATTAGACCTTTTCTTGCCTACGTTCTTGGGTTTGAAACATTCATAGTTGCATTATAACACAATAAAGATCTCATTATTTGTGGTTGCTTTAAGTTCATAGGTTTGTTATCATTAGCAAAAGAAAGACCAACACAAAACATCACTTCCTTTTAGTTTCCAAAATTTCCTTTCACTATGTAGCTTTTAAAGATGCTTCTATAATATTTCTTCTTCATTACCAATTTGCAAATTTCCTTCAGTTTCAAATTCCAAACTAGGATTTATTTTATATTTTTTTCCACATTATGTTTTTCCATAACAACTTCATTCATGAAAATGTCACAAGTTTCACTTAGTTTGTTTTCATTTTCTAATGAATGTTCCATGTTGTAGTTTTCACAAAAGATTTAGTAGAAGAAAAGTAATAACAAATATTCTACCAAATCTATCTCAAATATTGCATATAATTGCAAATAAAAAAACTAAAAATAGCAATGCAATAATAGGTTTAAAGGTTTAGAAATTTAAAAATACAATGCAATAAAAGGTTTGAAGGTTTAGAAAAGATTTACAAGTTAGCATTTACAAAGCAAACAAGTTTAAGGTATGAAAATGAAAATGAAAATATAATGAAGGGTAAAAGTAAGGAAAAATAAAATGTTAATGAGAAAAAAATTGATTAATGTTTAGTCTAAGGTTTAGGGTTTATGTGTTTTAACGTTTGGAAATATGCATAGTCCAAGTGTTTAAAACCTACAAAATATACAACACACAATTAATAATTAACAATGAAAAAAAAAAGAAAAACTAAAAATTAAGTTGCAAATTCAAGAGAGAGAGGAAAAAAAAAACAACAACAACAAAAACATGATTTAAAAAAAAAAAACCAAATTGGAGGTGGTTGCCATGCCTCCTACCCTCCACCTCTTGCTCAAATAGAAAGGGGAGGAAGTACTAAGCAAGGGGGGGTGAGCTCAAAGATCAAACAAACAAGCAATAAGGTAGGCAAGCAAATGAGGGACTTGAAGAGGTGGCAATGGAGGAAGCAAATGGAAATAGGGAGGTAGGAGCAAGTGACGATGGTGAGAATATGCGATGATGGCAAAAGTAGGCGGGAGTAGGTGGCGATGGAAAAAATAGGTGAGAGCACATAAGTAAAAATAGGCAATGATGGCAAAAGTAAGAGTGAGTAGGTAAGAGCAAAATGGCAATGGTGGAGTGATGATGGTGAAAACGACAATGAAACAAATGGTGAAGTGGACATGAAGCAAGCAAAGTAAGTGAGTGTAGGGTGTAGGTGTGTGAGGTAAGCAAGTAGGCAAGAAGGAAGGAAAAAATTGTGGAAGGAAGAAGGAACTCAAGGGGAAAAAAAACAACTCCATTAATACAAAACTACAAAACACCTAAACAACAAAAAACTAGCTTTCAAGAGAGCTTTCAAGTGAATTTAAACTTTAAACATTATGAGAAAGCTTTGTGCAATGTGAAAAGGGGAAAAGGGAGATGCTGGTTTTTCTACATTGAAAGAAAAATTGGGTATCGTTTAAAGTTTAAGATTTGTCTTCTAGAAGTTTCTAGTTCTTACCTAACCCCCTACACCCTACACCCAATGGCCACTTAGGATTCCTTCTTTTAAAAGCTATTATCCAACCTTCTACACCTACCATTTAAACCCTCTAACTGAAAACTAGATTTTAAAAAAAAAAACCTTCTCTTGGCTCTCCGTTTATAACTTTTTTGTTAAAAAGGTAAGGGTTTCACCTTGTTTTTCTCATTAGAGAGAATTGAAGGTTAGGATATCCATAGATTTTCAGTGAATGATGCCTAGTTGATACTTGGTGCTCCTTAGGGTACTTGCCCAACATTTGATTAAACTTGTCCATATCACTTCCTTTATACTTTTTTACACTCAACACAAGTTTTTGAATTCTTGGTGCACTATTGGGTTTTATGCCATTTGTGAATTCTTTTGTCACATAGGTGCTTTAGGAAGATTTCAACACCATATTATCCTCCTTATGTTGGGGAATTTGGGGACTTTGCCAACATTATTGGTAAATATTTTAGACTTTTTTTTTTATGACAAAAATAGATTGATTTTTATAATACAGTTTGGACAAAGATTTAAAAAAAAAAGACATCATGAATTTTCTTTGGGATGTTAAAAATGCACATAGTCATAGTGCCTTACAAGAGCACATATACTAAGAAATGAAAAAATTTGAATAATAAATGATTATTTTTCATTGGTCAATTACAATGATTGGCCCGAATGGTGAAAATTAAATATAGTTTCTCATTTTGTTCAATCCTTCTTTTCAAGTTCATGGTTTGGGATGGTGGAAAAACTAAACAATGCACACTTCAATCCATCTTTTCAAGTTCATGGGTTACCTGATCGGGAAAAATTAAACATTGCACACTAGATGTGTTAAATATCAATAAAGGGTTGTTGTTAGGCATGTTTTTAGATGTTATCATTACTTGATAATTATAATACTGATGTTTAATGTCACATGAACAACATTCATGTGTCACCCATTCATTGCCCTTTTAAAATAGGTTTTTGGCAAAATAATTTAATGATTGAAAACACATATGGCACAAAGTCAAAAAAGTTGTAAAAAAATTGGTGGTTGTCACCACAATATTCATAATGCCTTTAGGAGATTGAATAAAACAACAAAAAGTTCATCCTAACAACAATGCATTAAACGTTATTTATAAAAGTTGGTTACTTAATTTCTATCTTAATTGTATTTTGGCTATAGACCTTAGTTGCCTCCTCAAAATCTAATGACAAATGCATTGTGTTGAAGTTTTGTTGAATAGTAATAGTACTAGGTATGATTCCAAAAATTGCCCACCTCCAATCCCTTAATATTCCTATCATCAACATAAAACCGACTTCATCCTTAAACATAAGCATACTAGACCTAACAACCTAAAGTGCCTTCATTTGACCACATGTGATAAACAACTTTTTGTTTTGGAAATTGAAGTTTTCAAGGTTGAAGAATTTTTGTGTATAGATGGTAACAACAAGTTGCAAATGAGGGTTTAAACAGTTGCACAATTTGTTCTTCAAGAAAAAAACTAAACTAAAACATTGTTCATCATTAATAGAACCAAGAATGTGCACCATAACAATTTATACAAGGTTAAGGTATTAAAAAAAAGATTGTGCTACTAATTGTGATGTATGGATCATTTGTCACAACCATGTGAAGGGATTTACAAAGATTGAATTAACATAATCAACTAGATGGGCCACCACTTTTGACATGGCTTATGTGGCATTGGACTTCAATGTTAGTTGAAAAATCCTTGTTGAGCATCCAAATGTCATGTTGATAGAAGATTGGGAACCTTGGGATTAATTTTTCCACATATATATGGGGTGTAGTAAAAATCCTTCAATATTTCCAAGTGTGAAAGAAATGTTTAATCTATATTTTCTTGCAACCAATGTTAAGGATAAACAATCCCCATTGCATCCAAAATTAATTATGCATAAAATCAAGCATTGAACTCCTATATTAATCTTTTAATTACATTTTTTTTCAAGAAAAAAAAAATATCAAAAATATCTAGATTTTCATTTTATTTTTTTCAAAAATTAAATCATTGAAATACACCAAAACCTAGCTTTGCCATGAAATATAACTTCCAATTTTCCATACAACAAATATTTTTCAAAAACCAAATGTACCATAAAGTAAACAACAAATGCATCCAATTTTCCAAGTGTAAATGAAAAGGAAGCATGCACTTACATTCACATTCTACTATGACTAGTAAGATTTCATATGTAAAAACTATTTTTGTGATAGGCAACATACTACCTATTGATGGGTAGACCTCACCCCAATGAACCCATATCTTTTAGCTATTTATAACATATGCAAGATGTTCAATGGAATTTGTTGTAACAAGTGTTGCAAGTTTTTGTTTAACTACTTAGTTAAATTATAATTATGTTAATCTTGAGCTAGATTAATGCAACTAAATGTGTTTTTAGCTTGGAACCAATTTAGGTGTGAATGAGGTTTGGGATATTTGGTGAATTGGATATGAAACTTGAAGGTCGTGGTCTTGAATCACTTTTGGTGATTTGAGATTTCAAAACACGTAATGTTGTTTCTTTGTAAATTTTCTTATGTTTGATGTAAGTTTTGTTTGTACACATTGTTATGTCAATTTTACTATGTGTTTTTGGGCTTGGATTCCTATTTGTTGCAAGTGAGGAGATTTTTTTATTTGGATGTGATGTGCCATTTAGGGTGGTTTGTGTTATTTGGTTTACATGTGTATGTACAACAATAGTTGTACGCATTGATATGATAGTGCACAACATCCATCACCCATTTCATATGAATTTACTAGAGGTCCCCTTGTAATGGCCCATGTAAGAACCATAATTCATCACCACAAAAAATGTGTTCACAATACAATCCATACAATTGACCTTTGCAAACCTTCACTATAATTATGAAATTATAAATAAAAAATTTCCTTTAAACAAATTTCAACATGGATTTCATGTTTCCATCAATGACAAAACACATGCAAATCCCAATAACAAATGTATGTCAAAGGGGTGCAAATGGGATAACATGAGCCACACCCACCCCCTTAGGTGGGTGATTGCTTATTGGATGCTTATTTGGGAATGTTTTTGGAATATTTTGAACAAAGGTTTTTAAAAGAATCTTGAAAATTTTCATCACACTATTATGTTATGGTTTACATAAAATTTTGTTAAACATATGTCATTTAAAAAATAAAATCGTCCATTTATTATTTAAAAACACTGAAACCAATGATTTCAAAATGCATTTTGGTATTCTTCGTTCATTAGATTTATTTCAAAAGTTTAAAATATATACACCAATACATTGCAAATAACAGTATGTAAAAGCAAATCCATTTGGAGTTCTTTATTTTTTCTAAAAAAAAATATACAAAAAATTAAACACTAGTTACACATGTTGTGATATGTGTTAATGTGACTATTCCCAAAGAGAAAGCCCAAGCTTTCATGCCATTAGCATATCATACGTCACACAAAATCACACAAAATAATCAGACATGTGAATAAAACCATGAACATTTGCATCCATACAAATTTTGGCTCTACCATTTCAAAACAAATAACATATGGGATTTGGAAATCAAATCTAGCATCTACAACCAAAAAATTAAACATTTGCAATTCGAGTAAACCCTCTATAGGTCCCATAATCACATTGCAAATGAAACTTTCCCTTTCCAAAAGCCATTTGGGTTATGTAAATGAAAAAGAAGCCTCTACAAATGAAATGCAAGTACTTGTAATAGTGACATTTAGCTTTTTCAATTAAAGACATTCAAGATTTACAAACTAGATTTAGCTTGTCCAAATGAGACCCAATATTCTAAATTGAATTGAAATACTATAAATGATGTTCAACCTTTCCAATTGAAGTTTAACATGTACAAATATTAGCCTTTACAAATGAGATCCACCATTTCAAAATGAAATCCAAGTTTTTCAAATCACCTTCAAGTATTACAAATGATAATCAACTTATCAAAATCCAATTCAACATTTGCATACAACCATCTTAGCCTCTACAAATGAAATCCAACATATGGTCATCAAATCAATTATTTCAAATCACATTCAACATTTATAAATCATATATCAACTTCTCCAAGTACCATCTCCCCAAAATAAAAAGTTCTTATAATGCTGAAAAACAAACATTACAATGTTTAATGAGTGTTTTCGAACAATTTATCCTCAGTAAATTCATTCCAAATCATACCACATGCTTCCATACTATATTAGTAACATGTTTGTGTAAAACAATTGACCACTTTCTAAATTCAAATTAATTTTTGACTCAAAAATGTGAAACACAAACCATTTGTTACACTTAAAATGGTTCTTTATGTTGGTACAAGAATATTTGATTAAAGATTGGTTAAATTGATTTATCCATTGATTATGAACCAATAACCAACATCATGTACTCCTAAATGCCAATTCTAGTAGTAGGCTAGGTTTAAATGCATTGATCCTATTAGTTAGTTTTTGGCATATCTACCTTATGATGTAAGAGAATTCCAATTAGTGAGGAAAAGGTTGACATGATGAGATTCTCCAAAGGCCTCATTTCATGTGTTTGAAATACACAATTAGATTAATAGGAACCCTTTAAAATGAGCTAAGTGACCTCCCATAAGCTCATTCACACTGAGGTGGTAAAGGGGATAAACTCGAAGAATAAACTAACCTTAATGCTATCCCCTTCAGACAAAAGGGGTGAAAACTGACTTGGCAAATGACATGGTTATACAAAGTTCTCTTTTCCATCATAGTAGTTTTATTTGGATATGTTACTAATTTTCATATCTCTAGGTACATAATTTTGCCATTTCTCCAGATGGCCTGATTAGAGGGCTGGTTATTTTCTTAACTGCTTATCATTGTCAGAGGCTCATGTGACAGACCCT
>Ga0116230_10005533_pt1 | contig 12411 bp, 7 predicted proteins | sample S1TSphfallax_3_FD_88678 | JGI IMG/M metagenome (GOLD analysis project Ga0116230, IMG submission 88678) | Host-associated microbial communities from peat moss isolated from Minnesota, USA - S1T2_Fd - Sphagnum fallax MG | ecosystem: Host-associated > Plants > Peat moss > Unclassified | place: USA...
ATAGCTACAATGGCACCAAATATAATGTAATTAAACATTTTTGCATGGAATCCTAAGCTTACAAAACATATGAAGGATGGGCAATTGGAGAAAGCGTTGCAACTTTTCCAACAAACGCAACAAGAATGAGTGAATTTTAACAAACTCATTTTTGTTTTGCTAATTAAAGCATGTGTTGCTTTAGGAAGATGTAAAGTTGGTAGGCTTGTTCATAAACAACTCATTCAAAGTGGTTGCAAAGTTGATCTTTTGTCATAGATAGTTTAGTTGACATCTATGCAAAATGTGGGAGCATTGAAAAGGCTTGGCAAATGTTCAACAAGATGCCATTTCGATATGTGGTAACTTGAATTAGCATATTTAAGGGATGTGCAATACATGGGCATGGCAAGGAAACTTTAGTTACACATTTTGAACAAATGTGTGAAAAAGGTGTATATTCAAATCATATCACTTTTGTATGCCCTATGTTAGTTCATATCTATGTAGGTCTAATGAATGTAAACATCCATTATTATGTTTCAATGGTCACTGATTATACGAATATTTCTACAAATTTGGAACATTACACCTATATGGTTGACCTTCTTGGTTGTGCAAATTATTTGCAAGAGGTAGAGATATGGTCACGGCAATGCGTTGTAAACCACATGTGGCTTCATGGATATATAACTTTACTTGGTGTTTTCAAAATTCATGGTAATGTGGAGATTGTAGAATATGCTACTAAACAAATTCTTGAAATTGAACTTGACAATGTTACTAGTTATGTGTTGTTGTGAAACATCTATGTTGTTGGCCACATGCATATTTCTAAAAATGTTGAATGGAATAGGAAATAAGAAAGTGTGAAGAAACCATTAGGTCACACCCGGATTGAAATGAATAATGAGGTGCATATGTTTGTAAGTAGAGGATGAAGACCACCTTCACATCATTGGAATTCATGGAAAATTGCAGAGATTATTCTAGGGTTCATGCATGATGTAGGGTACATCCCTTGTATCAAATTCATTTTGCATGATGTGGTAGAGAAAAAAAAAATGTAAGTATTTTGTGTCATCATAATGAGAAACTCGTTATTTCATTTCGGCTCATCAACATAGGTACTGGTAGTCTTGTCCAAACTTTTTTTTAAATGTAGATTTGTGAAGATTGTCCCATGTCAAAAAAAAATTGTCTCAAAATTAATTGGGAGAGTAATCATGGTGAGAGATGTCAATAGCTTTCATCACTTTGAGGATGGTGTTTGTTCTTATATGGAGTATTGGTGGTGCTAGTAATTTATCTTTTCAATTGATGTATCAAGTTCATTTTGTTTGGGGGACGTTTAGTGGTATTGTACCACGATCTAAAGTTCAACACCATTATCAGATGCGGTACCATTGTCTTGTTAATCATTGTATCAAGTCCATTTTGTTCTTAACATGTTTAATGATATAGTACCATATTCAAAAGTTCAACACCATTATTTGATGTGGTACCATTGAAAAGGTCACCAAGGAGCTTGCCCATTTGGTTTCTCCCTTCTACCATTTGAACCATTTGGTTCTAATCCTTTTTTGGTAAATATTGTATGTGTGAAATTATTTTGGAAATTGAATGGATGTGGAGACCATTAAATTGATGACCAATTTTAACATTTTCCTTTGTTAGTGTGAACCATTGGTCATTTACAAATTTTGTTGGGAAGTGGCTTTGGTGGTTATAATGTGCCTCATTTGGATGAAGTCTAGGTGAAACCAACCTTGAATGAATTAACACATGTACACTGGTAGTCTAGTCTAGTGGTGAAAAGCCTAATTGCTTCTAAACATTATGATATACTATCTCCAAGTAAAAAGATAACATTCTATGGTTTAGATGTAATCACTAGGAAGTTTTGTTAAGAAGGTGCAGGCACCAGGGTCCGATGTGGGTGCTTGTTCATTTTAATTTTTATAAACATGTGCCATGACAAATATACAAGTGGCTATTAGTATTTTCATTTTCAATTTTATAGTGTAACAATAGTGACAAGCCTCCCAAGGTAAATTTTGACTTAACCAACAATAATTTTATACATGATCATTAAATTACAACCTTAGATAGGCATGTGGCAACATGTTCCTTTAAGAAAATAAAATTGGGTGAAATTAAACAACTTTGTTTTGATAAAAAAAATGGTTTTTGGCCATAAATTTGGATTAATGTTCCCTTCAAGTGATTTTTTGCCCCCAAAAAAATGACTAGTAATTATATGCACAAAACAATTTTATAATAAATATGGCTTTCTTGCCCAAGGTAGCTTGGCAATGAAAGAAATATCTTTTCCAAGCATGGGGTTCATATTGGTAAAAAAAAATCATCTAAATTTTATCTATAATGGTTGCCAAACCCAAAATACATTGTGACATTTCACAAAGAAAAGATTCATTGACTAGAATCAAAGTTTTGTGGATTAGGTAATTGGTTATAATTGCTTACTTATAAAAAATAATTGAATTGTGGAGTTGATGAGATTATTTCCGATAACTAGGTAGCTTGAAACAATCACTAGACATAACTAGCTATTGTGAAGATTAAAATGTCCCCTTTTGATATGTATAGGGAGCAGTTATGAAATGTTCATCTATGTAGTGAAAGGTTATGAATCATTGGGGCAAATGGAATGCTAGGATGTTAATTGGTAGGTTGTTAAGAAAATGGTTGCATATTATGGCTTGTAATTTATGGCATGACAACCAATTAGGTCATTGGGATCCTCATGATAGCCCATTATGTTTTATGATGGCATGGGTGTAAAGTCAAAGTTTGAGAATGACTAAGAAATAATGTTCCATTTTAAATAAAAACATGTTTTAACAACTGATGTAACTTAAGTCTTAAGGAGTTTGTCGAAAGATTATTAAAAGTTACAAGAGTTATACTTAAAGTCACCATTTTTTGGGCCTTAATTTGAACCTCTAAACATTGGTTTTGGTTCATCCCCAATTTGAGCCTATTGCTAAAGTGAGTGAAATTGATGTATCGGTTAAAATTTTTTGTAGGATATTATTTTGATGAGACTTGATTTAATATAAAATATGAAAAACAATCAAGGTATAGGTAATACCAAACAAAGGTGAAGCTCCCAAGGAACAATTTAGGTGAGAGAACTAATTTAGGGTCCCAATTTTCTCCCCCTTGTGTATTGTTTTCATCCCAACTTTTCATTTCATCCTTTTTTTCATTTTAATTTATCATTTTGTGCCTAATATCGGAAAAACTAGGGCCTAGTACCTTTAGTTTGGAATACTTTATGGATAGCTATATAAACCCTATGTGTTTATATCTCTTGTAATTCTTTGTGCCAATTTGTTGATGAAAGCACAAAATTTGGAGGTCTTTTTCTGGTAATTGTGGTAATGAATGTTGATAGTACTTATGAAGATGAAAAATGAATATTTCAACAATATGTGTTTTAGCTAATGAATTTCCATGGACAATCCATTAGATTGACTTGCTACTTTAAACCCCAAGTTTGTTATAACACTTGAATCAAAGAACAATGAATTCATTCATTTTAAATAATTGCATGTTTTGCTAAACAATTCATTCTATATGGAACAACATTATTGTGACTTTTCTTGTGTTAGAGGACACACCTTACATTTATGAATAATTTTTTCACACATAGAAAGCTATAAGCTCACTAAATAAGACCAAACAAATGCAACAAAAAAGTTTCTCAAATGAGTTTCACATCCATAAGTCCAATGTAAGGGGAAAACCAATATATAGTTACATGTTGACTTAATTGTTTGCCCAAAAAGCTCATTCACATTTTAGAGAAAGTAAAATTAATTATTGAAAAAGTTATACTTCCAAGTTACCTCGAATAGGTAACAACTGAAACATTTACCCTCTAATTGAATGGTTTTCCAAGTTGGTAGCCCATAACAGCTAGTTGACATAAAATTTCCCCTTGTCACACTAATATATATATTTTGTTTTGTTAACAATATATTATTATACACTTGATGTTCCAAGTACAAAAGCATGGAGCATCTTTGGGGTCCCCATCTTGGGTTTTGTGATTTTTATTACTTTTCTCAACTTTAGTGTTCTTGCTTAATTTACATGAAACTAATTATAGTTGAAAAGCATGTACATATTTTTTAAAGTGGGGATTTTTCCCAGTAATTCATAACGTTTGATTATGCAACCCTCCAAGTTGAGCATTACATCTGGAAATTTCAAGTGCAATGCATGTTTTTCTTCTTAGGTTTCCCTAGTTGCTATAGGGCATGCAATCTTGTATATTCTTAGCACCAACTAGAGGTTTAGGTTTGACATCTTGTTGTACTCAAAGATAAGGAAACATCCTTTCCTTTGGCATGAAAATATGGGCCTTACAATCCAACAACAAACATGTTTGAAAAACTGGGTGGAATGGCTTTTGCACTGTCTCATGTCATTTCTACAAAGTGGGTTTTGTGTGTTTTGATTTTGGTTTTAACAATGGTTTTTGGTTTGTTGGAATTGGATTTGCCTTTTGGGCAAAACATCTTTAAGCTCTCATATATTATCAAGATTCCATACTTGTCTCCCAAGTAAGGAGAGTCATAAGTTCCTCATGTTTTTTCTTTTTCAAATGAAATTGAGTAAATTTTTGTTTAAACCCATCACCATTAACACCACCACATAATTGAGCAAAGTTTGATGGTTTGGATCTTGTCAGAATATTATTTGTTGAATTGGGGCTTGATGATACTACTGAAATTGAAGAAATAAATTTATACTTTTATTGTCATTTTTTTCCTTATGTAAATTTGTACATTACATGTGTCATGGTGTTTTTTTTTGGTTTGTTTCTTTTAGATTGTTCTAGTTATATACAAATCAAAGTGTGTGTTCAATTCACTAGTTTATTGAATTGAAACTTTAACTTCTTAAATCTTCCTATTTGAATATTTGTTTTGGATTTTGATCTACTAGTCACTTTTATGTTGATTCTTGTAGATCATTGAGATGTGCATGACAAGGTTTTGTGATACATTTGTCCCTTTTAATGCATATATTTCTTAATAATAGGTTTGATGTAACATTGAATAATTGATGAAGATTCATGAGTTACATTTTAAAGCACATCCAAGTCAATTGTTTATCCTTTAGTTCATGCTTTAAATTACCAAGAGAAATCATTTTCAAATTATTTTTGTTTTGTTTAAAATGAGTTTTGTTCAACCCAATATTAGTCATGTTTTCACTGAATTACTTCAATATTTTCTTTGCTTAGCAATTCCTTATAACAACAAAGTATTGTCCACTCCCCTATGTTTTGTTCTCCTCTTTATGGAACAATTTGGATTCATGGTTCGTCTTCATTTTTTTGTTTGTTTAAGAAGAGATTATCTATGTTTCTTCATAGCATGACAATTTAGTAAAACTCTTGGAATTTTGAAATTTTGGTTTGATTCAAAATGTTGGTAGATTAATGCCACTCTTAAGATCATGTCCCGCCCCCCCCAACCATAATTTCCTTAATCTTAACACCAATCTCAATTTGAATTCTAGTCATGACAACATTGGAACCACCTTCCTTCTAAGAGTCTTATGAGCATGGGTTGGATGTGGAAACTTGTTAAAATTGGAACACTCATATGTGAGGTGAAAGAAGACAATAAACTATAATACACAATGGAGAATGGTAGACCAAATATTGTGATTGGTGGCATGACAATGTAATTTGGAAATAATGGTAATGCAAGTTCATGGTAACTATGTCTTGTGGGTATATGCATGTCCCCAATCTGAAGAAAATGAAAACAAAAGTTGTTTTTGCACATAATGTAGGTACTTGGATCTCGAGACATTTGCAAAGAAAATGATAATATGACATTTGGCATGGTACCACCTAGTCATACTTTTCCACTAAGGTTAGAACCTAAATTAACTAAGTAATAACCTAGAGTTGCCTTCAATGTAACTCTAAATTGATAAGAAATTCAACTTGTTTAGGAGTCAAGTCTAGTTCGTTAAACTTGTAATTCAAAACTTATTTTTAAAGTCCAAAATTTTATCCTCCATCTCCTTCTTGTCCAAGTCCTTTTCTATTTCTCATTCCTATATATGATGTTTTTCTTCTCTCATGAAACACTTAAAACTCCACCAAAAATTGGGAAAAAGTTGGGTTGTTGAGTTTTGGGGGTGCTAGTTGTCCACTTTGAAACATAAACCACATGGGCGAGAGTGAAACAACACCCACTAACACACCATCCACTAGATGCCTATTATGATTCAATTATGATGAACCTCAATTGAATCAATATTTGATTTCACCTTGGTCACCCATTATCGCCTTGTAATTCGTCCATGCATTCCAAAACTATCCATACATTCATCGAGTATCATTTGTGAATTTTCAATGAATGAATATTTGCATGAACTTTCTATTCATAAATTTTTATGAAGGAAATTTCAACGAAGAATGATAAATTTCTATGAAGATGAAATTCGCTTGATGAAATAAAGTTCAAATCCATGAAATGCAATTAAAAGTTTTATGTCATCCGTGAAATATAACTCATTCAAAATTTGATTTCATCAAATTCCATGGATGAAAATTTATGAAATATGGTTTGTGAATTTGTATTAAATCAATAATAAATATTTAACCGATAAAACACAAGATGAAATATAATTGAACATGAAATATTTTCGAACGATTTATTTAATTCCAAAAAGTTTATGTGGGTTGTCATGTCAACATCACCAAAAACATGTTTACTAGTTTTTTTAAAATGTCAAGCAAAGGTTGCCTTTAGTGCAATTATTTTTTTTCACACAACCTTGTTCCTTTTTTATTTTCAAATTGCAAGTAAACCAATATTAAAAACAATCATTAAAATGGTCATAGGCAAAATGATTATGATAATAAAAAGGCCGTTACTTAATGGTGACAAAAAACGATTGACATTGTTTGATGTGGATTAAAATCATCATCATTGTTCAATGGCAATCAAAAGTAACATTCACCATTAGGATAACAACCAAAGTGATATCCATTAGATTAAATGGCGATCAAAAGTCATCTTCACCATTTGATGGCACCAAAAACTTATTCACCATCGAATGGTCATTAAAATTGTTCAAAATTTATCTCCAAAATCATGCTGACCAATTTTGGTAAGTCGTCATAAATTTGACATAAAATTTCATGGATGATTTGTGATAAAATAATGAATGATACTTCATGGATGGTATAAAAATTTGATGAACTATATATCATCATAGATATAATCCTACACTTGGGGAAACCTATATATATACAAAACATTTAAAATAATTTTTTTTGGTATGCTATAAAACAATGATATATTTTAACTATGTTTTCATAAAAAATTATCAACACCTTATTTACATTTAAATAAAATATAAATTAGATTATTTACAATAATTTGGACCCTATATTTTTGGCACACTCATTTGGAATAAAATGGAAGTGACCTCCCCATATATGCTCCTAGCATTATGGTCATAATGATTCAGGCATGACACAATTATTTTATTAAAATTACCATTGCAGTAGCAAGTAGGTGGACCATGATGAAAAGTAGGTAAAGTATATATGTAATCAAAACCATTTATTTATTTTGTTAAAAGAATTTGGTGTTGTTATTGATATGAAAAGGCCCCAGAATAACAACAAAAAGGATTTTTTTTTTTGCCTTTAAAATCTACAATCTTATGGTCAAAGTGGTTGAAATAAGAGGCAATGTTTTGATTAAAAAAGAAAAAAATGCAATGGCTATAAGTCGAACATGTATCAAAAGGTAGGATGACCATATACATATATATCCAAAAGATATATTTAAAAAATGCTATTGCATAATATGTTGCTACAATTTACATAGTAGTTCTTTGTTTTTTCTACAAAAGAGTATGAATACATATTCTTTTTTAGCCTCTAGAATAGGAAGTCACTTGCTACCATAGGAAAATAACAACTCGTATATGGCAGTAGCTAAGAGGGGATTAAATTTGAAGGTTGAAGTTTGCAGGATAAAGGGGGTTACTTTAGATAATAGGTAGCAACCACAAAGGGTTTACAATGGTTATAGATAGTACGTAGTGTTGAGAAGGCTAACTAGGGGACTTAGGACAATATGCAATGCCACTAAAGGGTTGACATGCATTGTATAGGTTAAACAATAGTTGTGGAAGGCTTGTAGACCCATTGGACACCATTTTGATGCTCTAAAGGTACTATAAAAGTCTAGAGGATAGCTACCTCCAAGTCCTTATCTTGTGTGCTTGCTTTCTATACTTTCTTCTTTTCACACTACTAGAATGGTTTCTAGTTAGGCCAATAGGTATGTCCTTAGATGAAAAAACCTACCCTTTTAAAATTCTTTACATCAACTATTTATTATTACATAGGTACATGTAGTAGAGTTAATAAGTGATAGTAGTTTCCTTGGAAGTAAGGAGAAGTTGAACTTGTTCCCTTGACATTGCCTTCCTAGGGATGATAATGTTCGGGGATCACATTTTCACCCCTTTATGTAGATAATTTTACATCCAATTTTAATTTGTGGGGTCACATATGAAACATTGGTAAAGTTGTTCTAATAGATTTTGGAATGAGGTCAAGATGTGACTTTCCAATGTAGATAGGTTTCAAAAAAGGTAAATGTACAACCATATGCATTTGTTAAAAATGGATGTTGAACAAGATATAACTCCCCCTTGGAAGAATAACAAACTTATGTGTGTCATCATTGTGTCAATTGAAACATAGTAGTCATTAGTTCTTCTTTCCACCCTTTAACAAGAGATTAATGTTCCCCCACATCTTTTCTATCAAATTTTAACCCTATTTCATTTAAAAAAACACCCATATCATGATGCAAATAATCCAATAAACAAAAGCAACTTCTTATTTGTATGCCATTCCACATCCTAACTTTAGGTTATAATAATATTTACAATGTTGCAACCCTTGAAGTTGGCACATATCCAAACCTCTTTTGTTATTATTGTCATTAATTGGTAAGCACTGTGACTTTATATATGTGATTGTAAAATCACATTGACTTAAGTAGTATGCAAAACAAAAGGGATATTATGCTTACTTTTAAAAGTGGGAAGAATCTTACATTAAAGGGATCAAGTACAACTACATAAGGTGTAAGATCCCTCCCGTTTTCAAGGAATATTATAACCTTCTTTTCTTACTCCTCATAATTAATATACGTTTAGGTTCATATAACTTTTGCATCATGTTTTATGATAAGTAAAGCCCTTGAGTGGGGGAACATTCCCAAAATATAGGGTTGACATCAATTATGAATTCATCCTAGGCCCTTTATCTTGGGAATATTCTACCTTGGAACTCTATCGTACACAAACAACCCATGACTATAGCTTAAGGTTCCCCCCCATTTGGTATCCTTATGGAATATTATTTGCTTAGCTGAATTGCCAAGTTGACTCTACCTTTTTAGCAACTCCATTTTGCAAAATTATCAAATTGACATCTATTTCATTAGTTTGCCAAGTGCAATTTGTTTTAAGTCATCAATCATTAGGTTTACCAAATTTTAGCTACACATAGCTAGGTTGCCAACTCCATGTCATTGATGTTAAATTGCCAACTTGCCACGTCTATTGGACTACCCAAAATGCTTTTCAAATCGTCGAAAATTAAATATGTTACAAGTTGCACAATATTGTCATACATATATAACAATAAAAATTTCTATGTAAAAAATAAAAAGACCCAATTTTCACACATTGTTAAATTTTTAAAAAAGGTTCATATTTTTAAAAATTTCTATTAACTTTTTTTTTCTTTTTTTTTCCCCCATTCATGGGCAATCATGTCCTTGGGTGGTACCACTAGGAACATCACACTTCAATTTTCATGGACCCATTGAACTTTGAAAAATCATAGGAAACATTTAAATGAACATTTTCATAAATATTTTTGGAATACATTTATTATGATCCATAGATTTTAAAATCTCAATAATATAAAAAAATTGTGTATTTTGATGTTCCTCATCATTGCATTAAAAAAAAATTAAAAAACATAACGTCTTTTTTTAAAAACCTTTTTGGTTAAGAACACAAATTTGGAACATGATTTACAATTTTTTTATAAATTTTTTTAGTAAGGTAATTTGGAAGTCACATTTGTTTTTAGGTTATTATTTGATAATTAATTAATTAAATATGATGTAGTTATGAATTTCCAAAATTGAGGCTATCAATTTTTTAAAGGGTCATTTTAATTAGGAATATAAATATATAATTTTTTCAACTTGAAAAATTCAAGCCATTTATTAGTACATGGAATTGATAAACATGAAAAAAAAATTATAATTGCGAAAACATTTAACGAAAAGGGCTCCAAAAAATGATTTGATTGTTTTTGGTTCCTTAATGATTCCTTGAGGTGGTTCTTAGTGATACCGCCCAAGGATGCGTTCATTGAATGAAAGTTCATCCAAACTTCATTCATGAAATTCTATGTACCAAAATTCATGACAAGATTATTAATTTTATGTTGTTTTCATCAATAGTTCGACATCTTTCTAACAACTTTTTTCATCAGAGTGTTTGTGACATTATTGAAAGCATAGGTCGCCTCCATTTTGAGGTGTGCTATTATTGCAAGGAAGGGTTCTTCTAGGCTTAGAGTTTTATCATGTTTACCTCCCCTTTCTTTAGTTGATATGCTTCATGTGACTAATGGAGGTTTTAGTACTTATGGGTCCATTACCTCCTTGCGGGTCACCTTTTTGGGCTCTTTCGCCTACCTCAACTTTGGTCCTTGCTCTTTGTTTCTTTTTCTGTCCCTTTCTTGGGTGCTTTTTTTACAAAGTTTGGTAGGGTTTCATCATCATCATGGTTTAAAGGCTCCATAGCTATGTAATGGAATTGTATATCTCATGTCATTGCACAGGGGTAAACTTAATGTGACAAGGTACCATGCAATAGGTGATATGAGGTTTGCTGTCCACAAATTTTCCAACTAGATTGGATTGGCATTACAAGTCATACATGATATTTGGATGAACTTTCATGTATGGAATCAAATTTCAGATAAAATTTCATGAATGATGTTTATTTCATCCAAAATATTCAGGAAATTTTAGTCATGAAAGTTCATCCATTGAAGATTCATGAATGATAACTCATGAATGCTCATCCATAAAATATGAATACTGTGCTCAACTGTTATGTCAAGTTCACTTTACCTACTTGCCAATTTCACTTTGCCAAATGGTCTAGGTTACTATTTGGCTATTTTGCAAAATCCAATTTACCTGGTTGTTAAGTTCACTTTGCCAAATCACAGAGTCAATAGTGCTCAATTGCCAAGTCCACGTTGCCAAGTCAGCATTCCCAAGGTACCAATTTCACATCAACAAGGCAATATTGCCAAATTGTGATGTTCAAATTCACTTTGTGAACTGACCAAATGAGCCACCACATAAAAGTTTTTTGGGTTGTCCTATGCCTTAGGTCTACTGAAATTTCTGCCCAACAACAGATGGTTCCTACTGTTTGGTAGGAGGATTTTGGAAGGCAAATACTCAATTTATAATAGGTCACAAGATTGGTATTTATATTCTCGAATATTTAATTAAGTTTCTGAAATTTACTTTGACATTCAATTTTATATTGTTTGCTATTGGATAAAAAAAATTAACAATTTTTGCAAATTTTAACAACGATGAAGATCATCCAATTTCAATCATTTTTCATTAACATGCATTGACACCCATTCTTTTCGTGCGCATTTCTAAGAGCATTTAGACCTATAACAGTTTTGTACCATTTTTTAAAATGTTTTTGAAAACTAATTTCTTGGTTTAGGGTTTACGGAGTATAGGATGCAATAATGGACTATCAAGGTTTTCTTGTCACTTTTGTGGTGTAGCCACACCAGCAACCATACACAAGAGGATCTAGTCAAATTGGACCATAGGACAAGTAGGACAATAAAGAAAAATTATAATCATGTTACTATTTGACAACCCACAAGAGCATGCATTTTAAATTTGGCGAATCAAGTCCCAAAACCCTATTTCTTTGGGAAAAAAATTCAAAGAATTTGAAATGAAACGTTGTAGGGGTCATAGCCCCAAATTGTTTTTTACAATTTGACAAAATTTGGCACCAAAAACATGTTGTGTAAGACTTGTGCATTTAACTTCATGTTGGTTTGCGAGATCCATCCTCAAAGCTGTTGTGACCTCTGTTGTGACCTCCATTTGGCAATGCCACTATCACATCATCTCCTGCGTTCTATTAAACCAACCAAAAATTTGGGGAGCATGAGGTGCAACTGTAGCATTATAGGGAAACACATGTACCCATTTCTTCACAAAACATTTTCCAAATCAGAATGTGTTGTTGAAATTGATGTGCATGCTA
>Ga0116230_10005534_pt1 | contig 12410 bp, 14 predicted proteins | sample S1TSphfallax_3_FD_88678 | JGI IMG/M metagenome (GOLD analysis project Ga0116230, IMG submission 88678) | Host-associated microbial communities from peat moss isolated from Minnesota, USA - S1T2_Fd - Sphagnum fallax MG | ecosystem: Host-associated > Plants > Peat moss > Unclassified | place...
AGGTTAATACTTGTAGGGGTTTTCCTTTTTTCCTTTTTGTGATATAGCTGAAGTGATGAGCATTCACAAGATAGGATAGCAAAATTTGACAATAAAAAGGATATGAAAGTGAAATAGTTTAAGCAACCTTTGCATTTTTTGTTACATGCTAGAACTCAATAGAGAAATCTGGCAGTTTTCTTTAAAGATATATGTATTTTCAAATGGCAATTACAAAACCAAAAAAAGCATTTTCATCCAATTTGAAAAAGGAAAAAAAAAAAACTGAAAAGAAAAACCCCAGTTAAGTACACTATTGGTATTTTTATTAGTGAAACGGTTTATTGGGTCTACATCTAGTGTTAGCAACAGTGAGGATGTAACACTGATGGTCTACATCTAGTGTTAACAGTGTTCTTTGTAGTTCTATATATGGCCATGAGCTTTGTTTGCAAAATAGTTTGGATCCCAAACAACCCTCTACTTACTTAGACCCAGGGAAGAGCATGTGATTTAAATGAAATAGGGCAGAGGCGTTGGGACTAAGTGCCAAGTGTTAGAACACTTCCTGGTGTGTTGCCATTAACTAAGTTTTGCAGCTTATCCTTAGGTATGTTGGTGCAATGGCACTAGGGTTGTGTAAGCAGTTGATATACCCATTGCCTCTAATTACAAAGAACAAATTTTTGTGAAGGAAAATATGGAATTTTCAAGAATATTTTATTTGTGGAAATGGAAATTTCAAAATTAATTACTTAATCAACAAACTTATGTCAAAGTTGCCAAGGTGCTACAATAGTTGTCTAAGGTGTAATTAGCAGAGTGATGAAAGCGTGTTCTAGTGAGCTGCCATGCATGTAAGTACAGGCAATGGGTATATCAACTGCACATTTGTAGCAAAATTAAGGGTTAGGGTCGAAGAGTAACAGAGAACCATGTCGCTGGTCATAATGAATCTATGTGTTGTTTTGTTCCTCGTGAAAGGCAAATGGAGGTAAATCAGCCTTTTTATTTGTGGCGAAATTTGGCCACTTGGGGACACATATAAAATGGAGCTGCCACTTGTGAAAAAGTGGCCCAAAGTTGCCATATTTTGAGAGGGAAAAAAAGTTGAAATCGTCATATTTAGAGATAGTTTCTTACATGCCGCCTAGTAATTAGCAGCTTCCAAAAAATTTTACTTTCTCTGTGAACTGTGGCCAGATTTGGCCATGTCTTTTTGTGGATGGCCAAGTCCTCATTTGGAAATCTTGTGGAGGTGCTCAGGCTTGCTGAAGCTCAGAAAGGACTTACAAGAAGGTTCTAACGTCTGATCCCAAATACAGCAATCAGATTCAATCGATGTACAGGAGGATTCTTGTGTGACAGTTGTAGGATTTCAAGTGTGGGAATAAATTTTCAAGTTGGATTTCCAGTTCTGTAGCTCAAGGAACTTTTGATGTTCTTCCAACATTATTAGTACAAGGGCATTGTGTGATTTTAGGTTGGGTTGTCAGGTTTGTTTTTTCTAGGGTTTACTACAGGTAACCTCTCTTTTTGGTTATGCAAGAACCAGTGGGACACAATATGAGGAAGAGGAAAAACCCAATAGCACATCCTGGAGTCCAATGGGAATTAGCTGCAGCTGCTCAAGCCATGGTGGATGTCGAGCTGTATGAACATGAGGCTGAGGAAAGTTCTGAAGAGGAAGCTGATTTGGATTGCAACTGTAAGCGGAATATAGATATCTGGAATGATGTGGATGGCTGCAGGCTGCTAAAGGAAGGTCAGGCACCTCTGGAATGTTCAACATAGGAATCAGCAAGAATCGAGAAGAGTACCTAACCCTGAGGAGAGAAAGCGCATTGTTGAGGAAATGCACCAAGAGCATGGTCATTTTGCTAAGATTTGTAAAAGATTTTTCTGGCACCGCAGGACTGAGGAGGTACATTCAGTTGTGAGTTCTTGCAAGGAATGCCAACTCCTCAAGCGCACAGGAAGCATCAGATCAGATTTTGAGGAGCTGAAGAGCATTGAACCAGTGTCTGATCTATACCGATGGGATAGATGCCAAGACTTAAAGCAGACAATCATGCTGTGGGTTCCAGCATCAATGCAATCACCACATGCGTTTTTCCACCTGCAATTATTTTCCGCCTCATGATTCCAGCTGTGGCAGCTGATAATAAGAGATGGAGAATTCTCAAACACTTCCCCTGTGACCACATTGAAGCTTCAAAATTAACTCACAAATTGCACATTTTGAACAGAATACAAGACAAGCCCAAAAGAGGCCTGGCAACAACCAAAGCTCAGGAGAGACTGACTACTTCACATAGAGATTGTACACAGTACATACCCCATAGGTAGAGATAATGTGTGAGTTCTAAGCAGCTATAGGCTTTCACCAATTCCTCCAACAACTCTAGAACTTCTGGGACTAGACATGATACATGCATATGAGACCTACCATTTCCTCCATTGAGGCAAGCTTATGGCCACCTCAGAATCATGACTTTTTGTTTGTCTCAAATACAATCAGCAGTGCTTCAGGACTCATATCTTCAGCTCAAAAATTTGCAAACTTTGAATGGATAGTGATAATATTGTGACATGTGCTGGGATTTGGATATCACAGCATGCTAGATGGCCACCAGCTGTTACTTATGCTTGATTGGATCCCTCATCGACTTGGTAAGTACTAAGTATGATGTTATGGAACCATGGCAATTCTTGGACCTTACTATTTCAATTTAGAATTCTGGGTTTTTTATAGCTGTTTTTGATGATTGATTCACCTTTGGTGCTGCCAATTAGTTGGATTCAGCCAAAATTGAAAAAGAGAATCATGGGTAATTCCTAGATTTGTTTTGTATTCGTTAAAATATTTATGTAGCTAGGATCATATAGATCTTTGATCCAGTTTGGCACTGTGACCCAATTTGGCCTTGAGGGACTAGTTAGTGATCTAATGGGTATTTTCACAGACAGCTTACAGGTCTCTTATGTAAGACTTATTATTGGAATAATTAGTTTGAAAGGAAGAAAGATACTATGAGAGGTCCACTACTTCTACTCTTGAATGGATTCCACTTGTTGAAGATGATTCAGGCCTGATTTAGAATTGTGCCAAAATCTGCTTGGCTACTACCTTAGCATCAATTTCAAAAACATCACATCAGTACCCAACTACCAACTTAAAGGCATAAGAGCAAAGAGATAGGAAAGCATGACTTTCTGTGTGTCTGAGGCAATGTGCACTGATGCATTGAGGCTGTCCATGATGAATCATGAAGCTAGAAAATTGGAATCAGTTTTTTTCTATGACAAAACCTTGCCAATTTGTGAATTTTATTTATTTTCCAAAACCAAATGGTCCTTGGGGTTTCCTGTCATCAGATTTTGAAAAAGAAAATCAGAGAAATCACCAGATTTTTCAAATTTTGTTGTCGCAGTAGGTAGCCTATAATATAGAAGGATGCTTACATTTGTTAACTTTCACAATTCATTTATAGCCAAATTTAGCTAAACCTTTTTATGGATGATTATCACCTTTGCTCCATTAGAAAATTGTTACAAAATCACTGACAGGAATACCTCTTCCTCCTGGTGTCCAGTGTCCACCACATGACTAGCTTTCAGGTGCTCCCTATGCAAGGATTCTTTTGTCTTCTTGTTATGCCCCCAAACTTGCAGTTTGCTTCAAGATCATGAAAGATTCAATAATTAGCAATACAATAGGCAAGGAGGTGAAATAAGGAATGGCCATGATTAAGAGCTACAGCCTATACAGTCTAATCTAACATATCTATGGGGTTGAGAGGAAAACTAAGAGAGGTTTAGGGTACTCAACTAAATTGAGCATGTTTTGAAACATGTGTTTTGATGAGAAACTAAACAAATGGGTCTTGTTCAAGAAGTTTCTAGCAAATTTTGTCTTAACTTCCAATCTAGAACCTGAAGGAAATGCCACTGGAAATTTGACATTCATCTCTTTTTGGGCTATGTTCACAGGGGCATTTCAAAAAACAGAATGCCCAGATCCAATGTATTGCATCTGTTCATCTGTAAGACATGCAATTGTGTCTTCTTGTTGATGCATGTATAATTTTTGAATTGTACAAAGTACACATTTGACAACATTTTGTTTGTCTTAATAAGACAAGTCCAAGTGCTTTGAAAATTGGGAAGTATTCTTAATGTCTTGACATGTGCTAAAAGGGACTAAAGTTGATGTACCATGCATCAATGTTCATTAACACAAACAATAAAGTTATTTGCAAAGGCAGTAAAACCTAGGAGGAGAAATTGAGATTCATGGAAATTGAGGACTATTGTCAAAATGTATGATTGGACTTTGCCAAAGGAAAATAACAAAGGAAGAAACTGAATTTCCTTCTCAACCCAAGATAAGTTGAGTTTCCTTTTCTCTCATGTGTTTTGATTGTGTTTACATGTCTACTTACTTATGTTATGGGCCTAAAAGGGATTTATGGGGTTACATAGAGCTTATTTGTAGGTTGGCTAGGGATTTCCTAGGTTAGGGGATGGTTGGACTAAGGTTAAAGTTCAAGACCATGGATTAATGTTAGTTATGAAATTATTGTTTTAATTATCATTTTAGAATTATGATTTGTGTGTATGTAGAATGATGAAGTTAAAAATCAGCCCAAAGGTATGGGTTTAGATGTAAGTTACGTATAGAAGATAAAAAATTTAAGATCTAAACTACTATTCTCTGGAGAATTATATAATGATGGGTTCCTTCTAAACATTTTATTGTTTCAATTTCACTTCTGAATAAGAGATGTCTTCCTCAAACTCTAACCATCATCGGATTTAGTCATGTTAATAAGAGTCATAGAAAGTGTAATCACTATTTTATTTTTGAGATATTTTTTAAACATATACTTACATAATAATATAAGCAATATTTTTTAAGGTCATACGATTTATTTCAACTTACAAATTATGAGAATATATTGAAAATATTCCAATATAAACCCTCATCCAAAGTGGCAAGTGCAACTCCTCTTCTAATACTAATTACTAAAAGAAATTTCTCATTTTGCAACTAGCATTTGCAATTGATTTGTAAGTGCATGAACCACATACAACTAATTTTCATGCAAAAACAAATAAGGGCCAAGAGCCCTTCCCTCATAGAACTTATAGCTATTGGTCAAAACTCTGAACAAATGTATGCTAAAACGATCAATGGTTACTTGACATAACCGTACAAATCTAATGGTTTTAAACCTTGTCTATATATAGGCAAGGTTTATTTTATTAGGGTGTAGTACATAAAAGTTGTGTCAAATAAGGTTGACGCTTGTAGGTGAACAGGAAAGACGTTATGGTTAATGAAATTTGAGGATAAATGGCAGTTTGAAGGAATTTTTTTATTTTATTTGAAATTTGGATTTGGACTTTATAGGTTTTTGCACATTAGAATTTTAAAGGATCAATGGAATTGGTAGGAAGGCTTTAATATTTTTAATGTGAAGCAAAATATGGTTATAATGTGCAAACTTGAAAATTTTGGTTTTAGGCACTTATACATGGTAGAATTGGTGGTCAAAATTCATATCTTTATTGCCCATGTACTCCAACCTACAACTAGTAGCACAATTATATACAATTGAGGTAATCTAGTTGATTCCATATTGGACATTAGTACATTCACTTTTTAATTATTCTCAATAGCATGCATGATTATCTTTTGGATGTGGTCCAATCCAAAGGTATAATATTATCTTAAACTAACATAGATTGATATTACATTTTGATTAATACCTTTTTTTTTGTTGTTGAGGACAATTGGTCGTGATGTAACAACATTTGGGTAATAGATGTATGGTTGTTAAATCCCTTACTTGAATTATTGTTAGATCATGTTCCCTTTGCTTCTTGATATGATCTCCATACTTTCAAGTTGAAATTATATGATAGGCATGTTTATTTCTTAAGCTATTTAAGGTTACTTTTGGGAAATTCCATTCTTATTGTTGATTTGTTATGGGTATTTGTTGGGTGGATGAATACCTGATAAGGTGGGAACACAACTAGTTTGTCTTCAAGACTCACAACCATTGAATCCATATTGCCAAAAATCATTAGTCAAGTTGTCCAAGTCCTTGAGTCTTGTAATGAAAATGCCAAGTCCATCCAATCCTTCAACTCCACCATTCTTGAATTCACGAAACAATTTCAATTTATTCCAGCAGCTTTGGGAAGTCGTGGAATGAGAGACCATGCCTCACCACTTGTCCACAATGCTACCCATGTGGTGGAAAATAATGCCTTGCTCGAAAAGAAAAGGAAAAATTTGGCAACTGATGGGTTGGTGGGTTGTTCATATGCAACCTTTTAGCTTGTTAATTTTATGTTCCATCAACCTCTTCCCTAACGCTTTGTTTTTTATGTTGAATTGGATTGCATTTTTTTAAAGTAGCACATTCCATGATTAGTTGAACAAATGAATTTATTCCATTGGTGATGGATGATATATATTTCAAAAGAATCAAATAGTGGGCATAACTAATTCCAATTTATGTAATGTAGGTGATTAATGTGGTCACAACACGAAGTGGGTTCTTGCACCCACTTAGGTACCCATGAACATCCTTGAAAATCCAAGTGAATAGAAAATTCCAACTAGTGTGATGAATAAGTTATGTGCAACTTGAAATAATGCAAATATTTTGGAATGTAAATAAAGAACCCAAAATTATATTCAAGTGATGAAATGGATTCTAATCTTTTGGGCTTAATAATGGGTCGTGATAATATATTAAGTTCAACTAGTGTTATCTTGTAATCCACAGCTACAAATGAAGATGCAACAATCCTTGTTGAAACACATCAGACCTCATATCAAGGTCTAACCACTAGCACAATGGTTTAGGTTTGTACATTCAATTATTCACTAAATTTTGCAACTTAAATATACATAGATCTTTTCTTACCAAAAAATACATGTGGATAATTTTGTTAGGTCATTTCTAATTGGGCATGTAGTCTTTTTTACTAAATATAAATTTGGTTATGGTAATGCACAATTTTTTGTACATTTGGTTCCATGTGGGTGGCAACCAAAGAAAATAAAAAAAACCAATTAAAGCAAATCCTCCAATGTTAAGATCTCAAGGACATGTGGTAACAATGCATCCAACAACTACTGAAACCCTAGAGATTCCAAAGGTGCTTCCACCATGTTTTCTCAGTTCCTATTAATTTGGAAATACTTGTTTTCATCACCATTCTAGAATTTGTGTTCGGTAATACATGTGTAGTTTTATTTATGTTGTCATAACCTGCATGTGCAATTTGACAAATGTGATTCGATGTTTTTGCTAAATAAGTGTCATACTACATCAACTAGAACAAAATTTCATATTGCAACAAGTGGAGTAACATCTAGTGTTGCAAGTGAATGTTTCATGGGGTTGTTATTGAAGACAAGTTGTCCAAAGTGGAAGTGCATGGTGTGATCTTCCCTAAAAGAACTTTGATCTTTCCAAATATGAAAGATGACCTCCATAGTTACTTTTAAAGGATGTGAAAGGTCAATTCACACTTTGGGAAGGTGCGAATATGAAAAAAATTAGTTGAATTGTTTCTTTTCAATTTTATCATAATATGTGTGGTGTGGCTCAAAATTCCATGAACTAATTTTAAACTACATTTATGTGTCATTTGATGTTTGCAAGCTTTCGAGTTCTTTCAATTCTTTTAGTTGTTTATTGTATCCGTGCCTCAACAACTCAATAAATAGGGGATTATCAGCTTGTGAATATGTTTCAGTATGTTAGGTCTATGTCTAAAGACCCATTATGTTTTCCATTACATTACTTGTACATTCTTTTTGTGTACATGCTTTCATTGTTGTAAAATGTATTTGTAATTTTAATCGAACTAGATTGCCATACAACTACAACTAATGGAGTTGCATTTGTATCCTACCCTACAATTATTGTAGTCATTTGTGTTATCCTCCTTTGCAACTAATGTAGTTGCATCTAAGGTGCACTTTCAATTGCTTTAATCATGCACCCAGTTGCAAAACTTAAATATTTTACAACTACCATAATCACACATATGACCAGGGCTGGCAGTATCGAATTTTATTCAATCAGGTTTTATTCAGTTTTAAAATAAAACCTGAGTCCCAGGATAGTGTCATAATCGGGTTTTAATCGATTTATTTATTGCGGCGGTTATATTAATAACTAAGGTTTGGCATTCAATTTTGCCTTTGCCGCAGTGGCGCATTCGCAATTTGGCATTCGCAATCATTGTGTCTTATTTCCAGTAGTGCAGCACTAATGTCGAACTCCTCGAGCAACTTGCCTGTCTCCAATGACATCGAACTTTTGAATGGCGATAATGCGGGTGGCCAACATAGCGATGGCACCCCAGGGTCCATTATTGATGAGCTTAGCGACTACGACAACCATGACGTCGAAGAACAGGACGTTAAACCGTCGTCGAAGAAGCGTAGTCGGACACAATCCCCCATTTGGGAGCTCTTTCACCAACGCTGCAAACCCGCACAATGCCAAGTCAAACATCTACAAGCATTGCAAAACGCTCATCAACTACCATAAGAAGAGCGAGTCAGTAAAGGTTCACCTTAACAATTGTGTCGCATTCCGCAAGGTCATGAATGGCATGGAGGATGGCGAGCGCCCGGAGTGGTACCATCGCAACAAGAAGGGTGCTACGCAGCCAATGCCCGTAGCGAAGAATGTGGGATCCGCGTTTGGCGTGAGCAGCAGCCTACAAAGCTCGATCAAGCAATATGCACTGCTGGCCATCTCCAAGACCCAGAAAGCCAAGTTTCAGAAGCACATGGCGCTACACTATTACGCAACGGGCACTTCGTTTTAGCATGTCGAAGACTTGCACATGAAGAACACCATCTGTGCGCTGTGTCTCGACGAAAGTTTGTTGCCGTCACGCAAGCAGCTCGATTCAACTCTCCTGGACAAGTGCCATGCCGAGCTTGATTTGCATTTGAGTGGTGCAACTGTGTGCCTGACAACCGATGCTTGGAACAACATCAAGAACGATTTTGTTATCAACTGCATGGCTATTTCGCTTACTTGCAGCTTGTTCCTTGAGTCCATGTCGACTAGTCAATAGGGGCACGACCATGAATTCATTGCTTGCGACCTTGAACGCGTGATCATCCGCCACGAAAACACATCATTCGCCGACATCGTCACCGACAACACCAACGCAAACCAGAAGGCGTGGCAGCTCCTGAAGGCGAGGTTCCTTTCATGCTACTTCCAGGGATGCTGTTCACACGGGCTGCATTTGTTTGTCAAGGACGTGTTCGAAGTGACAAAAACCAAGAAATGTGGCGACACAGAACCAACGTACCCTGACGGCTACTCGTTTGACGACATTCACGATTTCATCGAGGATTGCAATGACGTTGTCAAATTCTTCCATAACCACCACGCGCCTAAGGTGAAACTTAGTGAGCTGCAGAAGACCACGAGCGCGCGAGCACTAGTGAAGGCCGCACCGACGCATTGGGGCACGATCAAAGACATGGCCAAAACCCTACTCCAATCTGAGTAGCATTTGCACGCGATCGTCACGGCGCGCAACTTCGTTCAAGGAACGGCTGCACAAAAAGAACAGTGGAAGGTGGTGTGTGACATGGTCACTGATCAGCACTTCATTGACAATCTGAAAAAGACGTTGGCAATCCTGCGCCCGGTGGATGGTTTGATTGTCAAATACCAGTCAAACAAAGTTCTGATCTCGAAGGTGATGCCGCACTTCCATGCTCTGCCAAATGAATTTGCTAAGTTCCACAACACCAATGTCATCACAAAACAAGAGGCCGAATACCTAGTCATGCTCGCGAAGAAGCGATTCTAGTTTATGTATGGTGAAGTACACGGCCTGTCCTACTTACTCGACCCGGTTCTGCTTGGCGAGGGCCTACCTGGCCCCAATCGACGCGCTCTGGAAGACACATTGATCAACATGCCAATCGATGATGTCGCACCTATCGATGAACAGCGCTGAGAAAAGATCTACAGTCATCAGCTGCATCTGAACGCAACTTCTCCACGATGGGATTTATCCATTCAAAATTGAGGAACGCCCTTGCGACCAAGACCGTCGAGAAAATCGTCTTCATCAAGTCGAACCTAAGCGCATTCTATGACTACTTGGCGCCCGACAACGACATCGTCGAGTACAACAGCGAGAGCAATAACGATGCGGCAACAACATTCGACGACTCAATGCCTGAGGACACCATGGAATACGATGATGAGGACGTCGTGTCGATGTGAGCATGGTACGGGTGCGGGTGGCCTGGGGCTTGACCAACTCCGAAATAAAACCAGGTTTTATAGAGCGAAAATCGGGTTTTATTCATTAAAACCAAAAACCCAATTTTCTAATGGAAAAAAATCGGGTTTTTTCCAGCCCTGCATATGACTATCATAGTTGCATGTCAATAATTATTTTAAAATTTAAATATTTTTTAAATTAGTAATTAATGTTGTGTGGCAAAATCGTGACTACACATGATAATCATAATATTTTCATTTAAATTTTATGTATTATTATTTGTTGCCACATGTATGCATCTCTGCCAATAAAAAATATAGGGTTAAAAAATCAATATTAAAAATAAATTTTAAATTATTATCAACCACCACATGTCCATCATCTAATGGATAGTTTGTGGTTTGATTGACATGTGGATTGTTGCCACCTAGCTACATTTTTGCCAATTTGAAATGTAATTTAAAGATTTTTAATTATAGAAAATTATTTTGTAAATTAATCTATCCTTCCACATGTCAATTATCTAATGGATAATCTATGTTTGATTATTGGACAAATTTTTGCCATGCAGTTACATCTTAGCCAATTAAGAATATAATTATTTTATATAATAATTAATTGGTAAATTATCATTCCTTGCCATGTGTATGTCATCTAATGGATAGTCTTTGTCCAATTGTTGGACAAATTTTCACCACGTGTACACATCCTAGCCAACCATGAGCCACCACTTTACAACTAAAAGTGACTAGACATTTTAGTCATACAAGTAGTCGCAAATAATTGTGCCACATAGGCATATGTCAATACAAATTTGAGTTGTAAAAATTAATCATAAATGATCATGCCACATAAGTTGGATGAAAATTTTGTGTAAATCACACCTTCATGTGACTCTCGTTTTGACTTGATGCCACATAATGTTTTTGCAAGTAAAATCTTATGCAACTTATCTAAAATGACTAGAGGAATTTGTAATCACATGTGGCATTTACAACTAAAAAATAGTTGAAAATACCAATGGTTAATACACAAATTCCTTGTAGTGTTTGGATGCAAAAGAAATCATGCACAAGACTTGGTTTCACATGATCGAACTTGACAAACTTGTGGAGTGGGAGACAAATTGAATGACAACTTCAAGGGTGAAAGCATGGTGAAGTATGCCAATTGGTCATCCCTATTGACAAGTAAAATTAAATTTGGAATCTTTTGCATTTTAAGCATTTTAGTCACGCCATAAACTTTGGGAGATACTTATCACATTAAATAGACCATATATATGGTCATTTTTAATGTATGTTATTACTTTCACTAATTTATTTATTTGTTACAAGTTTATTACTATGGTTGATATTACATATGTTTTCCAAATCAAACAATTCAAATGACGTGTTACTAATGTTTAAGCCATTATGCACCTTGATACAATTTTTTTGGAATTTGAATTTTTGGACTATGACAATGTGAAGCCCTTCAAAAGTAATTTTTTCATAAACTTAAATTTGGCATCCAAAACATGTTTTTTTATATGATACTAAAATGCATTACATGTGTTTAATTCATTAAATCATGCCCCAAATCTTTTCAAAATGTAACATATGAGTGAAATTTCCAAATAAATGTTTTTTGACTTTCTGTCAATCTATTTTCTCACAAAGGGACAAACTAGTAAATTTTGCAAAGTAGATTGAAAGTAGGTTTCAAAAAAGGTTGATACAACTTTTGAAACTTTCAAGAATTTCAACATATCACATTTGATGCCCTCATGTAGTTCAAAAAGACAATTTCATAAGGCATCACCTATTTTCTAATATATTTGTCAAAACATTATGTTTTTTTACCTATGAAGACTATTTTTTTGGTATATTGTAACATGCTTTCACCTTTAAAGATGGGCAAAATTGAGGCAAATTAGACTAAAAATAATAAGACAATGGAAATTTTAAATTCATAATGGTCAAATAGAATATCCTATTTGTTCATGTATGTCATTCTAGTAAGAAGCTGGACTAAACCCTTTGTTGTATCCAGCATGATCAAACTAACCAATATGTGCCACGAGAGGTCATCGGCATGAACTTGCGAAATATATATGGCATCCAGGCCTAGACCTAATGGTTGTTGTC
>Ga0116230_10005538_pt1 | contig 12406 bp, 5 predicted proteins | sample S1TSphfallax_3_FD_88678 | JGI IMG/M metagenome (GOLD analysis project Ga0116230, IMG submission 88678) | Host-associated microbial communities from peat moss isolated from Minnesota, USA - S1T2_Fd - Sphagnum fallax MG | ecosystem: Host-associated > Plants > Peat moss > Unclassified | place: USA...
AAAAAAAACATGTTGAAGAATCATCCAAAAATCACACAAATTTGTCATGATCTGTGTTGTGCAAGTATTTGGATTAGTGAGTTACCTAAGGGAGGTTTCAATTCCAGATGCTTAGAAACTAATTGGAATTGAGTCTTAGTTATGGAACTGGGTTGAGAACTGAACCCTGGTTCCGAGGTTTCAAAAAAAATGGAACCAGACTCAAGTCCAATTCCTAAGTAACTTAAGAACCAAAATCAAACTAGTATTTTAATTTTTTTAATCCAATTTCAGTTTTAGCCCTTGGTTTAAGATTGGGGGAATGAAAGTTTTTTTTTGGAGCAGTTTATTGCTTTTTTTTTACAAGATTATCTGGGAAATTTTGGGAAAATATGTTTTTCTAGTGTAATTTGGACCAATTTTGCAAATTTTTGGGCAAAATTCGCTAAAATTTTGACATCACAAATATGGAAAAAATACAATAGGGGGAATAGTTTAAAGTTTTGTGGTTTTTTTTTTTGGTTTGTTTTTTTCTTCCTCATCATTGCTGTGGTTGGCATTGTGCTCTTATTTTCATTTCAAAAACAAACAAACTTGCATTAGATTTATTTTTTTGGTGTTCTTGGTTGTGAATGGTGTTCATGGGTTTTATTTTTAACATTGGTCTATCTTTTTTCACAAGTGAGGATTTTTTTTTTTGGATTGATTACCATCACCTTCTTCTTTGTTCCTTTTGGTTGGGATTGCCTTGTTGGTCTTTTAGGTGTAATTTTTAAAGTTCACCATCATCACTTTTTTATATGTTTTTTTAGTTGTGATTGTTGTTTAAGTTTTTTGATCATGATTCTTGGCACTCATCATCATTGCCATCTTCTCTATTCCTCATAGTCATGATCACCTTATTGATCTTTTAATGGTGATTTTTTTGTTGATCACCATTTTTATTTTTTATTTTTCATAGTCATGATTGTTTTGTTGGTCTGTTGATCATGGTTCCTAACGTTCAATATTATCACCTTCTTTATCACCTTCTTTTTTATTCTTCCTGGTCATGATTGTCTTGTTGGTCTTTTAATTGTGGTTTTTGGCATTCATTATTTTCACCATTTTCTCTTTTTTTTCTGTTGCCATTGTCTTGTTGGTTTCTTAATCATGATTATTGGCGCTAAATGAGAAATAAAGTGATTTGTAATCAACCTTGTAATTGGGTTTTTGAATTATAATGACCACTTGCAACTTTTTGCATTCATTATTTTCACCATTTTATTTTTTTTCATTGTCATGATTGTTTCATTGGTCTCTTGGTCAGGGTTCTTGCTGCATTATAAGAAATAAGGCGATTTACAACCGGCCTTGCAATTGGGTTTTTATATCGTAATGTTCACTTGCAATTTTTGGCATACATGGTTTTCACCATTTTTTTTGTTTTTGTTTCGATTGCCTTATTGGTCTTTTGGTCATAGTTCTTAATGTACTATGAGAAATAAGGTGATTTGGAACTAACCTTGAATTGGGTTTTTTGGGTTGCAATGACCACTTGCAAATTCATGTAACTTAACATATTTATGCAACATGAGTGCTATCGAATAAATCGCATGAACTGCAATGTATTGGTGGGGATTACTACACAACAAATAACATATTCAATGACATAGTCATTAACAATTTAACCAAATTATACAACTTCAAATGTGCATGTTCTTTTATTCAATACTATGTTTTTCAAATAAAACCATCATATTATTATTGTTATTTAAATTCAACCACCCCAAAAAAAAAAAAAAATCTTTCAACTTCCAAAAACAAGAACAAATACCTTCAACCTCCAAAAATTTTAAATGAACAAGCAAACTTATGACAACATTTTAGTTCTACTCTTAAATTGAGATATTTTTAAAATTGTTTAGCACATGCGATGATAATTGCATCAACAAAAGATTTTTAAATGCACATAATGTTTAGAGAAAAATATCTTAATCTTTTTAATTCATCTTAAGTTTATTGACAATAGGCATAGGTCCATGATTAGCTTAAAAGAATCAACGTTTATTAATGAAACAATTAAATGTTTGGGGTACAAGACATTGATTTATTTATAGGTAGATCCATTTGCACATCCTAATTGAATTTGTAATACAATATACACATTACTTTTGATTTTAATTCAAAAACAGGTTTTCACCTTCAATGAATTATATGGTTCAACAAGTCCATAAAGCAATGTGAGTTGCAATGTAATGAAAATTTATTTATAAAATAGCTGAATAATAGTTAAAAGTGTCATATGTAATGTGTGGTGAAAATGCATACATGTGCCATGATCATATGTGTCAAGGTCATACACTAGTTGCAAAATAATCACCAATTGGACGTTACATTTACCCTAGTTGTAATGTAATTGTCACATGCTACTAAAGTGCAACTTGCCAACAAAGTCAAACATAGTTAACTACAACCATATCTATGGTGTGTGCATTCTACTATATAAATGTCTATCTTGCAACTACAATACAATTCTTTGAATTTTTGACATGGCATTTTATTTACTAATTCCATGTATTTTTATGAGACAATTGTAACATAATTTTATAGTAATCATTTCGGAACTTTAGTTGTAGGGCAATCTAATTGCTACAAACATGATTTCTCATAGTGGCGTTCATCGCCATCAACTTCTTCTTTACTCTTCAAATTGTCATGATTGCTTTGTTGGTTTCATGGTTGTGGTTTTGTATTCATTGTTGTCGTTTACTTCTATATTCATCTTAGTTGTGATTGTTTTTATTGGTCTATTGATCATCATTTTTGACATTCATCACCATCACCTTCTTGATATTGATGATTTTTACATAATGAAAATGGAACTAAGAAAAAACCTATAACCAAAAGTCACCAAAACTTGAACATTAAGTCAAAAATGGCAGAGAAATAAGGGTACCAAAAAATCAAAGTTATGAATAACCCCACAACCCATAACAAAAAGAGATCATGGAAACATGGAATGGCAAAAAATTAACTACAACATATAGCCCATTGAAAACTTTGATGTTCATAGAATATGTAAAAGTTATTCTAGATCACCTCTAAGTGGAAAATTCAAAAGTGGCCCAAAATTATATTTCAAAACAAGAACATGATGAATAATTCTTATGAATAGGATACAAATTTTAGACCATTGGTGGGAATAGAAAAGCCAATGTGCTAACTAGTGTTTAAAAAAAAGTTGATATCTTGGGGTCAAGTACGTGATGTGATGACAATATCTAAAATTGAAGCTAATTTTGTAGTTAATGTTTGATTCTTCTACAATATTTGAGTTCTTGTATTCCTTGATAACAACATCAATTTTGTAGTAAGAGGAGCTATGATATATGGGTTTTTCTCGTTTCAACAAATAATTTTCCAAATGGCATCTAGTACATGTTTGCTCTCTACTAGCCATCACATTATAATTGTCACCAATACCAACCTCCCTTCACAATACATTGAAATTAAAGCTTGGGCATTGTCATCTTTGAATCAAATGTGATCCATGCCATGTAGTTCACTACATAAAAACTATCATTTGCAAGTAATTTTTGCAACAAAAAATGTTGTTTACAATTAAAATGTAGTTGCCAATAACATCTTTTAATTGCAAAAATTGGTTACAAAAGACCAAATTTTCTTCTATTTATTCATTAGCTTCTGGAAATATTGTTATAACAAAGATTGCAAATTTGTATCCTTTAATTGCATGTCACATACAAAAATGGTTTTGACAAGGAAGGATCATATACATGTGGTAGCCAAATGTGGTCCAATATTTTCCTTCGTTTAAATGATCAAACATTATCCATGCATCTTGCAAATCTCTTCTCAATTACATCATTTTAACCAAATCAACTTTAAATCTAAGTCTGATCATTGACATTTTGAATAAGTATATTTAGACAAACCCTAACTAAGGAAAACATTTTTTTGTATGATATTATACATGGTCCTCTTCTTAAGTTCCAAAATCTTATCAATACTACCACACGTAGTTGATTGACCATGAAACAATTGGATTTGATTATGCAAACTTGGGGATAAAATAGTTTTGAGCTTTTCTATGGGTTCGTCCTTTGTTCCAAACACATGACTTGTCCATCACCAATGCAATTATAGACAAAAATTTGTGAAGGCATTTGGAAATCTTCTTTAATACAAGAATGCAAACCAAGAAAATTATTTTTTTAACAATCACTTAAGTCCATTGGGTGTTCATGTTTCTTGATGTGTAAACTTGCCCTAATCATATCATTTCTTTTGTGAGGCACATAATACATCTTTGTAAAGCAAATGCAATACAATGTTTCATATTACAATGCAAACAAACAACAAAGAAGTCCAAGGCCTCCATGAAACCCACAAAGGGAGGATTCACAACTTGCCCATTCCAATGTGTAAAATTGGGTGCCCATTGCACTTCATGTATTCACTTCCATTATTAAGACAAACCAAATTACATGCACATACGTTGCATAATGGAAAATGAAACTATGGTCATTTTTTATGTTTGATGTTCTAGTGGATGTTTTATCATGACCATTATACTTCCAATCCATGCCCCAAAATGCACTTCACTTGCCGTCCTATGAAGATATTGTGGTAACTAAAAAACAATGTTGCCATTGAATTCCATAAATAAAAATGGCACAAATTGACATGCAATCCAGTCAAAAGAGCAAAGTCACAAATTTCATTAAAACACCTTGGGACTTCTTCCAATTTTTGGAGCACATCCAACACATTGTGAAGCTCAATGACTTCAACAATAGTCTTTGCAAAATAATGTGCATTGTTTGATTTATTTATAATTTGAATATTAAGTTTTAAAATATCATTTTGGCTTGTTGATAAAATATTGGGTGAAGGCCAAAAACATTCAACTAAAGCGTTACAAAAAATGGGCACTATTTCAAGTGAAGGTGAAAAAACTCCCTTTGGAAAAGTAGAACAAAGAAAACCATAGAAGGTGATTCCATGCTAACACAAGCCACACCCACCCCCTTAGGTGAATATTTATCTTATGATATTTCCAAAATATCCCCATGTGTAAGATTTTCAAAATCATTAAAAAAAAAATCTTGTGACATAACAAAATTTTGCATTATACTATCATGTAAAAATAAGTTTTTAAAAATCTCCCCAAAATAAATTACGTTTCAAGAATCTCCCTAAAGATAAGAGTCCTTACATTGATTTTAAAACATTTGTTATAATTATTAATGAATGTTTCTGAGTATTTTATCCTCATTGAATTCATTCCAAATCATACCACATGTTTTCATAATATATTACAAACATTATCTTGTAAATACATTAAAAATTTACAACATTGATATTTTTCTAAATGTTAAAACATGAAAAAACAAGCATTGTTTACAGTTGTTGTGGTATGTGTTACCATGATTACACCTTAAACTATGTATTTACCACATAACAATAACCATACATTGTTTCCTTGTGCATTTTTATCATGTGGAGGAGTTAACAAAATCTCACATGGGTCCAACCATGTTCAAATTATTAACCCATGTGTTTGCTTGAAAATAAAATTCATTAAAAAGGAAAATTTGAATGAATTTTTTTGCAACTTATTATTACAAATACTAATAGTTGTCCAAGTATATCACATTTTTTTGTGTTAATCATTTATATATATATATATATATAATTTTATTATTTTATTTTATTATTTATTTATTTTTTAAATGTAGATTTTGTGAGATTCTAAATTTCATTTTGAAAAAAAATGATTGAAAATTCAAATAATACTAAAATATTTTAATTATTTTAAGGCTTAAAATATTATATTATAAATAAAGTTTTTTGTATCTCATGAACATCACACTCCATTTACATGTGGTAAAAACAAATTTGAAGTTTTGATATTCAATGAAACATACTTTGAATTTTTAAAAGTTTCAAATTCCACTCTTTTAAAACATTGAGTGTTTTTTTAATGTGGGTAATTGGTTATTATCATTTCAATTTCATTACCGTAAAAAGTTCTTAACATAATCATTTACAAAAGAAAAATTATTTGACAAAGTTGTTGAAATTCAAAAGTCTTTAATTAAGGGTCCAACAATGCTAATGAAAGCCATTGATGCTTTTTAAATCACATTTTGACAATGTAAAAATAAAAAAGGTTTAAATATTATTTAGACAAATTTCTACATTATTTCACTATGATTCCTAAACATGAAAAACATTAGTTGCAAACTTTAAAATGCGTTGAAATGCATTTAATATTTATTGGATTACTTTCAAACTTATCTTAATAGTAAATTGATATATTAAAGAGGTGGGTGTACATAATTTACAACACAATTTGAACATTATCTTAGTTTATTAGCCTTGAAAGCATGTAAAAAAAAGGTTATGCCCAAAGTGGCTCCTATTAACGTCATTGGACCTTTAAATGTTTTATTATACAACACCAAAATGTGGCATTTATGACTACATTTACAACTACATGACTTTATAGTCCAAATGAACACGTTGTAAATGCCACTAGTTGTTAAGATGGTCACAGTTGTAACCATCATTGTGATTGCACTTACGATTACAAAATATTATTTATATATAATATATATTTGTGTATATAATAAATTTATTTATATTTATAATATAATATAAATATTTAAACATATTTTCGAATATTGATTTTACAAAATAATTATTCATTTAATTTAATTTCTAATTATGCATATATAATATACATATGGTTTGTACACAAATCGTATAAAATTTATATATGATATATAAAACAAGATTGTAATATATGTTATTATAGATACCATTAATCAACATAGTCAACATATGTCATTATACATACCGTTGATCAACATACATCAACATTGACTATAGTCAACATGGTGAAAACAAGTATCCTTGAACCTCCTTGAATTGGTCCAAGGCCTTTTCCATCCACCTACCACATTACATGTGACACAATGTTGTCACATAAAAAGTTTATCATGTTCCAATGTTTGAATGTATTAAAATACAAAGTTAAAAATTTATTTTCTTTTCCAATAATTACTCGGATGAAAATATGAATATGAATTATTAAACTTTGGAGCGTAATCTACATATGTGGACCAACTAAAAATTCAATAACAAATTTTGTACATTGGAAATCATTTTGGAAATTTTAAAGTTTTAACATATCTATTATGTTTCAATACATGATAAACTTTAATAAATATATGTATAATTTGAATATAAAACATTGAATATTTCTAATTTATTTTGTAATTCTGAAATATGAATACAATATGATATTATTAATATATTATATATTATCATATGTATATAATATACACGTATTAAAATATATGTATACATATATATACATGTATATTCAATATTTATACTTTATATTACAAATATTTAATTTTCATTATACGATTTATTTTAAATAATCATATATTAATTCCAATTTAATATTTATTTTCAGTATATTGTAAGTTAAATAATAGAATTGATATTTAGACAAAATATATTTACCAATTAACTTTATCATATTTATTTAAAACCAACTCCTTAACATAACATTGTAATTGTACTTGCTTTCATTATTTCAATTTTTTATAATTTTAAGTTTATTAAAATCTACACATTTAACACAATATATACACATACATGTGCAATGTTATATGTATATAAATATTTATTGAAATATGTTTCAAATACATGCATAATACAAAAAATCTATATAATTATAATATAATTCTTTTAAATTTTATTTTATCATTTTTTTGGGTAAAAGGTCATTATATATATAAATAATATGTTGTAAATTTATGAATCTTAAACCGATAAATAAAATTGGTTTAAATAGCATGAAATTGTTTGAAATGTGTTATATTTGTTCTTAAAATAAGATATTTAAATTAAACTTGGCTAGACTAAGGCTAAAGTTCATTAATTTTGTTTAATTTTGGTTTAAGTAATAAAAATGAGGCTAAAGTAAGTTATTTTGGCTAAAATAAAATAATGTTTTTAATATTTTGATAAACTTGGCTAAAACTTGGTTAAGCTTGGTTGAATTAACTTTAAGTAGGTCAAATTAAGATTGGATTAAATTAAACTAGGTTTAGATTGATTCATAATAAACTATGTTTTTATATATTAAATTATGAATGATTTAAATTATATTAAATTAAGGTAAATGAAGCTAAGTTAGGCTTTTAATACAAATTTGACCATGTTGATATGTATTTTAGTTTTTTTTTAAACTTATTGAAACAAGGTCAAGTAATTACTTTAATATGGTTACATTAGTCATGTAGTCATATTTGTAATCATAGACTGATAATTATGATTATAGTCATCAAAATGACTACGAGTCAAGTCCACTTACAACTACATGACTATTTTGGGCAATAGTCACAACATGTCCTAGTCATAGAAACCACATTTTGGTGTAGTGTTAATTGTAATATTTTAAGACTTATATAAGTGAATTAGCACAACTTCCCATGATTATCATGATTTTCACATGGCAATGCATAAAAATGCGTACAACAAAATCACATGTCATAAGGATTTAACATGGTTTTTCACGTGTTTGGACTTGTTTTCACCCACATGTTTGGCCATTTGATTGAAAAATCTATGTAGCAACAAGAATGCTATGTAATTTTAACATGAAAGAAATTTCAAAAATAAACTATTCAATGTTTGAAATTTCTTGTTGATCACAATTGTTGGAGATTTCAAAATTGTTGGGGGACAATCGGCATCCTCCTAAGTGATACCAATATGGCACTATGGAAGTTAGGCAAACATGTGACATGGTCTAATTTTTATATTCCATGAGAAAAGGTGTTAACAAAGGAGTTAAAATATTAGAATTGCAAAGCTAGAGTTTGCAAAACATTATGGACAATATTTGTAAAATGAAGACCACTTTGACAAACATTTTGCATGTACCCACACATATGTTTCCATGGGTTCAATATGGTGTGAATGTCATTAATTGAATTGTGCATGGATGAACATAGAAATATTAGTTGCAAGAAATCCTTGCATTTTGTTATATGTGTGCAAGATATTCACTGAAGACTTGGGAATTGAAACTAATCACTAAGAATCAACAACATTAATTAAAGCTTGCAAATTCAAATATAATCTAGTGGTTGAAATAATTTTGGGTTTAGTATAGTGTTAAGATATCTTAACAAGGGAAAAAATAGATTATGAAAAAAATGGTACAAATACTAATCATTAATGACTATTAATAGCTATATCCAACTTGGATCCAAATTGTTAACAATGGCACCATAAGGGATATAGATCCTTGGGTAGACAATTATAAATGGGTATCTAAAATTATTTAAACTTTCAACACTAGATCAATATACTCATTGAACTATAAATAATATATGATGAAGTGTGTACACCTAATTAGGGCTGATTTGCATTAGAATTGAGCGGCCACCAACCATGTAATACAAAATGGATGAATGTATTGAGACCCAAAGGCCTTGAAACATGAAAATCCCAAAATGAATTTTGTTCATATGTAGCATTAAGGACCAATCGCACTGCCCTAAATTGTGTGAAAGAATCACAAATTAAGGCTTTGTGGTCTCCCAACAAATTATGTGAACCAATATTCATAACTTTTAATTTCATGGTCTCCCAATGAAAAATCCATTTAGAGACTTTTAATGATTATTTTTTCATTGCCATTACCTATTGATTCTTCATCTGTTTTAAGGGTTCCTTCGTTGACCAATTGGTTGAAAGAACAACCTTTTGTATGCTTATTAAAATCAATTGGCCTTTTCTTCTAATAAATTACTTCTGAATTAGTGGACCATGGCCCCAAGGATGTTGGATAAAGAATTACATTACATGTTTCAAATCTTAATTCATGAATTGGCTGATGAAGGAAAGTTGGCCAATAATGTGGTTATTCATGAGATATTTACAATCTTTTGAATGTTGTGAATTTCCAACTAAAAACACATGTGGGGATGTAAAGGAATGAAACACAACATATCCAACACATCATTTGGGAATCATAATCACACAATAGGACCTAACGACACATAAAACTTGTGACATCATTTCTTAAAGAAGATCTCCTTAGGTTTAATATTAAAAAAATAAAGAAAAAACCTATATAATTTCAAATTTAAGATTAATCGCTTTTGTAAGTTTGGAAATATTTATGATAAATCTCACAAATTTGTTTACAATTAATAAAAATGTTAAACATTGATTATTTGATAAAGTCCTTAGAAAACTAATTCAATAATATAAGCTAGAAAGTCATCAATAGGAATACCAATTTTTAAAATGTTTGCAATTTTTTTTTAAAAAATTTATTTATTTTTAACAATTATTTTTCTTTTTTTTTATTGTAAATTTGATTAAGTGTAATAAGTTTTTGGAAAATTTTGCCAAACTTTTAATGCCACAAGTTTTTTTTAAAAAATGAATTGTGTTTGCAATGTATTTTTTCAATGATGTGTAATTTTTAGATGTTGAAAAATATGTCCAAGCATGTAATGAAATTGATGATAAAAAGACAAGTTTATAAATGAAAGAAACTAAATTGATATGATTATATGTAGTGACCAAAATTATCGGTGTGTAGAGGGGAAATAATGATTCCATGAACTATTAAAATGAATTTTCAACCTCATAAACATTGGTGATTCATGCAATTTGAAATTTCAAAAATATTGTTAAAGCTAGCCACAAGACATAATATGCCTAGGGTTTAAGGTAGGGTGAAAATAAAAACTAGTTAGCACAATGATTCTAGGCTATAGGGTAACAACCACAACATGAGGAAAAAATAACCTAAATCAAATGTGAATGTCATTTCCACACAATGCACAAGGTAATTTGTAACACTTATTTTACATGCTAAATCATTCTCCATTAATATCAAGCTCCTCATTGAGTAGGTGATGAAGCAAAAGACATAAGGATCTTTTCTACACTTCTATTGTTGTAGACACAAAGTAAGGGCTTAAGTACAAGAAAAGAGTTGTATCTTGAAGGATGTTATTACAATTTACACCATGGGCAAGAAATCACTAGAAGTTCAAAAGAAACGGGTCCAAGAAGAGAGCACACACATTGTTGCCACAACAAACAAGTTGATCTATAAAGGAAATTTGACCTATGGAATATGTGACAATGAAAGAAATCAACAAGAAGGCAAACCTATTAAAGGAACAAGAAACAACTACAGTGTGGGTGGGGAAGCATGCAAGCACTGGAGGATCAATAAGACATTCCAACACTAATGGAAGGAAGTGAAGATCATCTAAGTGCCACTCCTTTCCTAAAAACCATGTCCACTTTGGTGAGTTTGAATAACTTTGCAAAATTTGAAAGGTTGGTAATTATGTACATTAGGATCAAGGATTATCATTTATGCAAAGCTTATTTGTTGGAGGGTGAACAAATAGAAGTGGTATTTGGAAAAAGGTTGTACAAACAATGGTATGTATTTTCCTAACCTTTTTTATATATATATGACAAATGGTCATAATATCTTAAGAAAAGATTGTCCAATATATTTCTTATATAATTCCTTATAGATGCATGATTTGTCTAAAGAATGAAATGGGTTGCAAACATAAAAACATGACCCACATCCACCTCCTTCATGATGTGGTTAAAAAACAATGTGTGAGCTAATCAAGTTGAGTAATAAGAGTGGTTATTTAAGGAAAATATTATCAAATCCATGATTTAAAAGCTTACATGAAAATTATTTTAATTCTTGTGATTTCAAATGTTGTGGCGCACTATACCATAATAAATTTGTGTAATTATTATTATTATTTATGATTATTAAAAGAATTATTGTGTTTTTAAAATGTATTTTTGGGTACTTTATATTCATTTCATAATTTTCATATTTATTTCAATGTTCCCATAATAAATAAGAAATATCATTATACATCAAACATTTTCAATATTAACTTAGGTTGACATTTTAAAACATGTAGAATTAAGTATTGATTACACCTTAGGTGGGTCATGCTTTTGTGTTTTCATTCAATGTTTAAAGATGTTTTTATGAGCTTATTGATTTTTCAAGCTTCTTTTCATTATCATTTTCACATTTATTGTTATTATTATTTTGCATTATAATGAATTGCAATAGCTTAAGCTTTCTTTTTATTTAAGATGTTTATTTCATCCATTTTCAATACATTTAACTAGTTTAATTAAATTTGGACATATTGAATTGGTTTTTCAAAGTTGTGTTTTTCTGAGATGTTGTAATGGCTTTTTGGACTTTTTGGACATATGTTCAAAACTAACATTCATTCTCCTTCTTCATAGCTATGATCTATGTTAGATTTCTATTCAAAGCATGTTGTGAAAAACACATTTAATTATCCATGTTTACCAT
>Ga0116230_10005539_pt1 | contig 12405 bp, 14 predicted proteins | sample S1TSphfallax_3_FD_88678 | JGI IMG/M metagenome (GOLD analysis project Ga0116230, IMG submission 88678) | Host-associated microbial communities from peat moss isolated from Minnesota, USA - S1T2_Fd - Sphagnum fallax MG | ecosystem: Host-associated > Plants > Peat moss > Unclassified | place...
CAGGCGGGCGGGTTTTTCCGGGTCCACATGCGGCGCCGGGTTGACCACGGCGATCGCCTTGCGGGTGTCGTGCAATTCATCCGCCAGCAGCAAAGATGCCAGCATCAGCAGCCGCGCCTCGCCGGACTGGCCGCCGATCGCCTTGATGCTGTTGATCCGCTGCTCGATCTCCGCGGCCATCTGCTCCAGATGCGATTCCTGGCCGTCCTCGCAGCCGACGGTATAAGCGTAGCCGTTGATGCGAATGGTGACTTGCGCCATTGGCGTTACTCCTTGCTGTTGGGTGGCGCGGGGTTCAGCCCCGCCCGCAGGCGGCTGATCGCCTTGTCCAGCGCCGCGGTCAGCGCCGCACGGTCCGGCGCGACACTGACTGGCCGGTGCGCGGCGCCGGCAATCTTGCGCAACGCGGCCTCCAGGCGCTCCAATGTTTCGGCTTCGGTTTCAGACTCGGGCATAAGGATTTTCCTCAGGTCACGCACTCAAGCCGAGCCGGCGCGGCCAGGTCAATATACAATACTTCTATGAAGTTGCATCCCGCCATTATCATCCACGGCCTGCCTGATTTGCGCTTTGCGATCGCGCCGGGAAGGCCGGTGACGCTGCTTTCCGCGCCCGGCGCGGCGCTGTACGCCGGCTGCGGCTGGTGGGCGGCGCTGCTGCGCGCGGGGGGCTTCACCGGCACCGCCTTGCTGGACTGCGCGGACTCGCCTGGCCGCGCGTTGGAAGCCTTGAAGCTCGGCCTGACCGGCGTCGTCCTCACCTGCGATCCTGCCCGCTACGCCTTGGTGGCCGAGATCGCGGCGGATGCCGGCGCGCTTCTGCTCCCCGCGGCCCCGCCGGCGCTGGACCTGGCCCAGAGGGGCGCCGGCCGCCGCCTCATTGCCTGGCTGGATGACAACGGCTGAAGCTTCCTCTACATCCGGCTTGAAAATCTCGAAGGAGCCCGCCGTATGGAGATCACCCCGCAGGTCAAGAAAATCCTCTCTTATTATGAGAGCGACAATCCGGGCACCAAGACCAATCTGGCGCGCATCCTCTGCGCCGGCAAACTCGGCGGTACCGGCAAGCTGGTGATTCTCCCCGTGGACCAGGGTTTCGAGCATGGCCCTGCCCGCTCCTTCGCGCCCAACCCCGCCGCCTATGACCCGCATTATCATTTCCAGCTGGCGGTTGACGCCGGCCTGTCGGCCTATGCGGCCCCCTTGGGCATGATCGAGGCCGGCGCCGGTTCCTTCGCGGGCGCGATCCCGACCATCCTGAAAGTGAACTCCTCCAACAGCCTGGCCACCGACAAGAACCAGGCGCTCACCGGCTCGGTGAATGACGCTTTGCGCCTCGGCTGCTCGGCGATCGGCTTCACCATCTATCCGGGCAGCGAATTCGCCTTCGACCTGATGGAGGAAATCCGCGAACTGGCCGAGGAAGCCAAATCCGCCGGCCTCGCGGTGGTGATCTGGTCCTATCCGCGCGGCCCAAATCTGGACAAGGCGGCGGAGACCGCCTTCGACATCTGCGCCTATGCCGCCCATATGGCCGCCTTGCTGGGTGCGCACATCATCAAGGTGAAGCCGCCGACGGACGTGATCTCCTTGGAGGCCGCGAAAAAATCCTATGCCAATGTGGATGCCTCGACGCTGGCAAAACGCGTCGAACACGTCGTGCAGTCCTGCTTCGGCGGCCGGCGGATCGTGGTGTTCTCCGGCGGCGAATCGAAGGGGCTGGATGGGCTGTATCAGGAAGTGCGCGGCTTGCGGGACGGCGGCGCCAACGGCTCCATCATCGGCCGTAACACCTTCCAGCGCCCGCGCGAGGAAGCGCTAGAGATGCTGGGCAAGATCATCGATATCTATCTTGGCAAGGATTAGGCCGAACGGCGTTCGATGAGTTCGGCGTCTGACTGCCGGCTCTATCTGATCACGCCGCCGGCGCCGCCGGGCAATTTTACCGATCTACTGGCGGCGGCGCTGGATGCCGGGGATGTCGCCGCCGTGCAGCTGCGCCTGAAAGACCTGCCGGATTCTGAACTGCAACGCGCGATCGAGACCTGGCGTCCGATCGTCCAATCCCGCGACGTCGCCTTTCTGCTCAATGACCGCCCGGACCTTGCAAAAAAGCACGGCTGTGACGGCGCGCATGTCGGCCAGACCGATCTGAACGCGGCCGCCGCCCGCAAAATCCTGGGGGACCTGACGCTCGGCGTCACCTGCCATAATTCCCGCCACCTCGCGATCGAGGCCGGTGAGGCGGGCGCCGACTACGTCGCCTTCGGCGCGTTCTTTCCCACCACCACGAAACAGCCGCCGGCGCTGGCGGAGATCGAAACCCTGCGCTGGTGGGCGGAGATGATGGAAATTCCCTGCGTTGCCATCGGCGGCATCACCGCCGCCAATTGCGCGCCGCTGGTGCAAGCCGGCGCCGATTTTTTGGCCGTGGTCGGCGCGGTGTGGAACCACCCGGACGGCCCGGCCGCCGGCGTACGGGCGATGAACCAAGCGATCGCGGCAGCAAAAGGTTAACCGCAGTCGTTACCGCGTAGCGTGAAGTTGAACACCTTGCCGTTCTTCAGCATGAAGGTGGTTTCGCAGGTCAGGTCATTCACGGTGGGCGGAATGCCCGCATCCCAGATCGGGCCGCCCCAGCCGCCGCCGTAAAACGGACCGCCGAAGCCGTACGGGCCAAAGCCAGGCCCCCAGCCGTCATAAATGCCGGGGGTAAACTCGGTATGGTGCTGGTCATAGGCCAGATACTGGATGCCGTTCACGGTGATCTGCTTATCGGGAACACCGAGCTGCTGGACCAGAGTCTGGGACGACGCACCGGTATAGGCGGCCATCCGGCTCTGCAGGCTCGGCCCCTCGGCGCAGCCGGTGAAAGCAACAAGAGGCAACAGGAGCAAAAATTTGCGCATGGCGGTCTCGATGGTTTGGATGTTTAAGCACAGATAGGGAACACCCCGCGAAATTCAGGGGGGCAGCGCCAGCACATCGGTGATGCGCGGCGCGCCGGTGGATAGCATGACCAGGCGGTCAAACCCCAGCGCAATCCCGGCGCAGGCCGGCAATTTATTTACCGCGGCCAGAAAATCCTCGTCCAGCTCCCAGTCCTCGCCATGCATTGCGTGCCGCCGGGCGCGGTCGGCTACAAACCGCGCGCGCTGCTCGCCGGCATCGGTCAGCTCGACGAAAGCGTTGGCGAGTTCCAGCCCGGCGCAATACAATTCGAAACGCTCGGCGACCCGCGGATCGGCCGGATCGCGCCGGGCCAGCGCGGCCTGCGCCGCCGGCCAATGGGTCAGAAAGGTGGGATGGGTGCGGCCGATATTCGGCTCGATCCGCTCCAGCAACAGCCGAAAGAACAGATCCTCCCAATCCTCGCCGTCGCGCAATTTGGCGCCGGCGCCGGCGGCCAGAGCGGCGGCGTCGCCGGCGGTGGCAAGCACGTCGGCGCCGGCGAAGCGCGTGAACGCTGCCGCCACGGTCAAACGTTCAAATCGATCCAGGCGCACGGTCTGCCCGCGCCATGTCACCGCCGGCGGCAGCACGGCGCGCAGCAGCGCCGCCGTCTCGTCCATCAGCTCCTCCAGCGTCGCGCCGGGGCGGTACCATTCCAGCATGGTAAATTCCGGCGCGTGCGTGTCGCTCACCGGTTCGTCGCGCCAGACCCTGGCCAGTTGAAAAATTTTACCCGCCCCGCCGGCGAGCAATTTTTTCATCGCGAATTCCGGGCTGGTGTGCAGATACAACCCGCCGGGCGCGACCCGAAAGGGGCGCAGATGCACCTCTTCGCCCGGCGCCGGCACGGCATAAGGCGTTTCCACTTCCAAATAGCCGCGCCCCGTGAAAAACGCCCGCACCGCCGCCGCCAGCAGGGCGCGCCGCCGCAAATGAGGCAGCCGGTCCGCCAAGTTCTCCCAGGGTTGAGGCATCGCCGCTCCGCTTCTACACCGCCCACCATGCCCGATGGTGTCTCGAACCCAAAATCGTCAATCCGCTCCGTCGCCGGCCTGATCGAAGCCGGCCTGGTCCCGGAGCAGGACCGCGACGCCCTGAACGACGTGGCCGCGCGCTACGCCATCGCTTTGCCGGCCGCCTTGCGCGCGCTGATCACGGACCCCGCCGATCCGATCGGCCGGCAATTCATACCCAGCGAAGCGGAGCTGTTCACCGCGCCGCATGAAAGCGCCGACCCGATCGCGGATGACGCCCTCTCGCCGGTGAAAGGCGTGGTCCACCGCTACCCAGATCGCGCGCTCCTGAAGCCGCTGCTGGCCTGCCCGGTCTATTGCCGGTTCTGTTTCCGGCGCGAGCAAGTGGGGCCGGAGGGCGGCGTGTTGACCGAGGCCGAGTTGGACGCCGCTTACAGCTATATCGCCGCGCAACCCGGCATCCGCGAGGTGATCCTCACAGGCGGCGATCCGCTGATCCTCTCGCCCCGGCGCCTGGCCGATATTTTGCGTCGCCTGAGCGCGATTGCGCACATAGAAGTGTTTCGTATTCACACCCGCGCGCCGGTTGCCGATCCCGCCGTGATCACCGAAGCGATGGCCGACGCGCTGGACATCGAAGCGCCGTTATTCCTCGCCTTGCACGCCAACCACGCCCGTGAGCTGACGGAAAATGTGGTCGGCGCGCTGCGAAAACTGCAACGGCGCGGCATCCCCATCCTTGGCCAGACCGTCTTGCTCGCCGGCGTCAATGACAGCGAGACAGCGCTTGGCGACCTGTTCCGCGCCATGCTGCGGGCCAGAATTAAGCCCTATTACCTGCACCAGCTGGATCCGGCCCCCGGCACCGCCCGATTCCACGTGCCGGTCGCGCGCGGCCGGGAGATTCTGGCCAATCTGCGCGGCGGCATCAGCGGGACCGCGCTGCCGACCTATATTTTCGATCGCCCCGGCGGCCTCGGCAAAATCCCGCTGTAGATGAATGAGGGCGATTCACGCCTTCGGTTGCCGCGCAAGCGCGTCAACCTCAAGCGATCGCACTCAATCTATTCGGCGGCGACGGTCTTGCAGACCTGCTCGCCCATGCCCTCAATGCCGGTTTTCACGCTCTGTCCGGGCCGGAGAAAAATCGGATTCGGTTTCTTGCCGAGGCCGACGCCGGGCGGCGTGCCGGTGGCGATGATGTCGCCCGGATGCAGCGTGATGAACCGGCTGACATAGCTTACCAGCGTTTTCACCCCATAGACCATCGTGCGCGTATTGCCGTGCTGCATCCGCTGCCCATCCACCTCGCACCAGATGTCCAGCGCCTGCGGGTCCGGAACCTCGTCCTTGGTGACCAGATACGGACCGACCGGCCCGAACGTGTCACAGCCTTTGCCCTTATCCCAGGTGCCGGCCTTTTCCATCTGGAATTCGCGCTCGCTGACATCGTTCACCACGCAATAGCCGGCGACGTAGTCCAGCGCCTCATCCTCACTGACATAGCGGGCCTTGGTGCCGATCACCACGCCAAGCTCCGCCTCCCAATCTGTCTTCTGGGAGTCGCGGGGAATGATGATGTCGTCATACGGACCGCTGAAGGCGGACAAGGATTTCAGAAATATGATCGGCTCCTTGGGAATTTTCCCGCCGGTCTCGGCGGCGTGGTCGGCGTAGTTCAGGCCGATGCAGACGAAATTCAGCGGCCGGCGGATTGCCGGGCCGACCCGCATATCCGTTTTCAAGATCGGTAGCTTCTCCGGATCGAGGGCCGCCAGCTGATCCAGCCAGGCCGGACTCAGCTCGTCCGCGCTGATCGCCGCCAAGGCGTCATCCAGCATCCTGATCTTGCCCGCCTTGTCCAGGACACCCCATTTCTCCGCGCCGTGATCGCCGAAACGCAACAATTTCATGGCTGATTCCTTTAAGAGGCTGTAACGCGCATTTAGGGCAGAGCAGGGTGGCGAAGTCCGGCCGTGTCAAACACGTCCGTTCGCGGTAGCTATGTTTGGCCAAGCCAGAGGAGAGTCAAGAACGATGCCGCTTTTTGCCGTCCACGCGCTCGACCGGCCCGACTCCCTGCCCCTGCGGCTCGATCATTACGCCGCCCACCGCGCCTTCGTGGAAACGGCGGCGACGTTTGACGTGAAGGTCGTCTTGTCCGGCCCGCTGCAATCCGATGACGGCGAGATCATGGTGGGGTCCCTGTTCATCATCGAGGCACCGGATCGCGATGCGATCAAACGGTTTACCGAGGCTGATCCGTTTCATCAGGAAGGCGTGTGGGGCCACGTTCACATCACCCGCTTCCACCGCCGCAAGGGTTAGCGGCACGCCAAAAGAAAAGGCCGGTCAAAATATGACCGGCCAGCACCGTTAGGTGCGTATTTATAGCTCCCTAAACTTGGCGGCTGGTCTTTCCGGCGTCTGAGCTGGACCTGACCACGGGAAGGGTTTGTGGCGGAAAAGTGGCGTTCTTGCAAGCCCTTTTCCGGCGTGGCGAAGACCTTCCATGAGTTTTTTTACTTATTTTTTACCTTAATGCATGGACCAAGGGAGTGATGATCGGTCAACCCGCTAAAAGGGCACGGACGGCGGCAGCGGCGGCGCGGACCTCTTCGGCCGCGGCGGTTGCTGGCCCGGCCTCGGTAACGCCCAGCCCATCCGCGAAGGCGTTCGCGTAGGCGGCGCGATTGGCGAAGGCGGCGTCCAGGAGTTGCAGGCCGCGCGCGGCAATTTCCGCCTCCATTCGCTTGCGCAGGCGCGACGCCGCCGGGGCCCGGTTGAATATCAGCGCGATCCGGCGCTTTTCCTGCACCGCCAGCTTCAGCGTGCCCTCCGCCGCCCATAAGTCCGGCGGCGCGGGGTTGAGCGGGATCAGCACCAGGTCGGCGGCGCGAATCGCGCGGCGCGCGTCGCTGTCGATCACCGGCGGTGTGTCAATCAAAACAATGTCATGCGCCGCCTTGATCTTGTCGAGTTCGGTGCCGAGCCGCCAGCCGGAGGTGGTGGCAACCGTGAGCGCCGCCGCCTTCGGCGCCGCGGCGCGCAATTTGCCCCAGACGGTCAGGCTGCCTTGCGGATCGATGTCCAGCACCGCGATGTGGAGGGTTTCGGCCAGCGCCGCCGCGAGTTGCGCCACCAGCATGGTCTTACCGGCGCCGCCCTTCTGCTGCGCCACGGCGACGACTTTACCCATAAGGAAGACTCCTGTTTGGGTTAGTTAATGCCACATGGAGGCGGAATGGAAGAAGTTCTTACCCCGAAAGAAATGGCGCAAGCCGACGCGCTCGCGGATAACGAGGCGGCGCTGATCGAAGCCGCCGGCCGGGCGGTGGCGCGGGCCGTGATGCGCAAATACCGGCCGTGCCGGACAATGGTGCTGGCCGGCCCGGGCAATAATGGCGCGGACGGCAGGACGGCGGCGCGCTATCTGCGGCTGGAGGGCTGGCCGGTGGCGATTCTGCCGGTCGCCGAAGCGACCGTCGACGCGGTGGCGAAGGCGGAGCTGGTGATCGACGCCGTGTTCGGCGCCGGGCTGTCACGTGATGTCGCACCCGAGGTGGCTGATTTGCTGAAGGCGGCGCGGCGGATCGTCGCGGTGGATGTGCCGAGCGGGGTGGATGGGGAGACCGGGCAGGTCCGGGGCTTCGCGCCGCAGGCCGAGCTGACCGTGACGTTTTTCCGCCGCAAGCCGGGGCATCTGCTGTTTCCGGGACGCGGGCTGTGCGGCGAGATGCTGGTCCGGGACATCGGACTGCCGGCGACGGTTCTCGCGACCATCGCGCCGAAAACCTGGCGGAACGGACCCTGGCTGTGGACTCTGCCCGTCCGCGCCGCGACCGGTCACAAATATGCCGCGGGCGATGTCACCGTGCTGTCCGGCACCCTGGCCGGCGCGGCGCGCCTGGCCTGCGCCGCCGCGCGGCGGGCCGGCGCCGGCATGGTCACGCTGGCGGCCGAGCAGCCGATCAGTCTGCCGGAGGCCGGGCTGGTCCTGCGCACCGATCCGCTAGAGGAATTGGTCAGGGACGCGCGGCGCCGGGTCTGGGTGTGCGGGCCCGGCCTGGGCGTGGCGCAAGCCGGGGCAAAACTGGCGGCGTTGATCGGGGCGGGCAAGGTCATCGTGGCGGACGCGGACGCGCTGACCGCCTGCGCCGGCGCGCCGGAAAGGCTGCGCGGCGTCGCGGTCATCACCCCGCATGCGGCCGAGTTTACGCGCGTGTTCGGCGACATCGGCCCGGACCGACTGGCGGCCGTCCGCGCCGCCGCGGTGGCGAGCGGTGCCGTCACCATCCTGAAGGGTGCCGATACGGTCATCGCCGCGCCGGATGGCCGCGCCGCGATCAACGACAACGCGCCGCCCTGGCTCGCCACCGGCGGTACCGGGGACGTGCTGGCCGGCATCATCGCCGCGCTGCTCGCCCAAGGCATGGCACCGTTCGAAGCCGCTTGCGCCGGCGTCTGGCTGCATGGCGAGGCGGCGCGGCTGGTCGGGCCGGGGCTGATCGCCGAGGACCTGCCGGACGCGCTGCCTAGTGTTCTTATTGATTTTGCGAGTGTCCACCATGAAGCTGAAATCCCAAGGATTTCAGATTCATGACACGAGCGCATGATCGCTTTACGTGCGGTCATGCTCTCGTTTTATTTCTGCGGGCTATCGCACTCTAAGGCGCTATGCCGCAGCGGCTGAGCAGGCCGGTGAGTTCCCGAATCACCGGGAACACTTCCTGGTTCCAGTTGGCCCCTTGCGCGTCATGCGCGGCCTGTTCGGCCTCCACGATCCAGCGGTCTTCCTTGAAAATCCGTTCGGTGAACAGAATCAAGGCCGGCCAGCCGATGTTCAGGCCGACGCGGCCGAGGGCCGATTTCGGCTTGTGGATGGACAGCAGGCCGAAGGTGCGGATGGTCTTTTGCTCGGCGTCGAGCGGGACGTAGACGATCCAAAGGTCCATCACCGGCGCGTCGCCACCGGCGGGGATGATCCGCAGGGTCTGGTACGGGTATTCCGTGCGGATGGTCATGACGTCCTTGTCATTGACCTCCGCGGTGCGCTTGCCGCCGAAAATCGCGGTCTCGCCGAGCGGCTGCTTCCCGCCGGTGCGGGCGAAGGTGTACTGCACCTCCAGCCAGGTCTCGCCCAGCCGGCGGCCGAGATAGCGCGGCCGGACCTGGCCCATCTGTTTGCGGTGCATGAACTGGTGGTTCATGTCCATCAGGTTTTCGTGCATGAAGGAGTAGTGGCAGGCGACTTCGCGGCCGAAACGGCGGGTCTTGAATTGCGGGCTGGCGGCGGCGGATAGGTCGGGGAAATGGCCGGCGGCTTTGTCCGGATCGCCAGGGAAGATGAAAATCAGCCCGGCTTCCTCCCGGCACGGATAGGATTTCACGCCGTTCGGCAGCTTGCCCTTGCCGAGATAAGGCACATCCGTGCAGGCGCCGGAGGCGTCATAGGTCCAGCCGTGATAGTGGCAGCGGATCGCGCAGCCGGTGACCACGCCGGCATCCAGCGGCACCTGCCGATGGGCGCAGCGGTTTTCCAGCGCGAACACGGCACCGTCTTGCGGGCGGACCAGGACGATCGGCTCGCCGGCGAAGCGCACGGCGAGGGTCTTGCCGGGTTTCAATTCGCGCGACCAGGCAAGCGGGTACCAGTGGTCCGGGTGGATTTTCACGCGGCGGGCATCCGCGAGCTGGGCGGTCACGGGCGGCGGCACCTCCGCCGTGTCGTCGGTATTGAACAAAATGGTGTCCATGGATTCCCCCTTTGACGGCGCCGCCGGCCAATTCTGCCAGTTTTGCCGGCGGCTGAACATAGGGAGAAGACGGAGGAGCGCAAATTGTGCCACGTGGCACAATGACATGAACCGAACGTCATAACATTATGTTAGTAACAATAATTCTTCCGACGGATCACGGAAAACCGCGTGCTTGTTACGGATTCATAACTTTCACGTAAGCTCCCGCTTTCGTGCAAAGCTTTCTTACAATTATCTCCTGATCCGCCGTGATTCCGCCACGGCCGGTGCCTATCTGACAGCTTGTCGAAAGGAGATCGACCTCATGAAACGCCTGTTAAAATTAGCCACCGCCGCCGCCGTGGCGCTAACCATCGCGGCACCCGCCATCGCGCAGCCCTACGGGCCGCCGCCGGGTTACGGACCGCCGCCGGGGCCGCCGCCCGGCTACGGGCATCCCTATGGCCCGCCGCCAGGCGCCGGATGGCACCATTGGCATCATGGCGACCGCTATGACGGCCCACGCCAGGTGATCGGCAACTGGGGCTATTACCACCTGCCGCCGCCGCCTTACGGCTACCAATGGGTGCGAGGCGACCACCAATATGTGCTGCTGGGGATCAATTCCGGGGTGATCGCCCAGGTCATCATCCCGTAGCGCCGCATTCCAACAAAAGGATTTTTGAGATGAGACATTCTTATGCGGGTTGGGCCGGCGTGCTGGCGCTGGTGGCGGCTCCTCTGGCGCTGGCGCAGCCAGCGCCGCAGGCGCAGCACGGCCCGGCGCCAGCGCCGGCGCAGCAGCACGGCATGGCACCGGCGCATCAAGCGGCGCAGGCGCCGCATATGACCATGCAGCGCCCCGCCATGCCCGCGCCGGCGCCGCATATGACCGCGCAGCGCCAGACCGCGCCACAGCCTATGGCGATGCAGGGTGGCGGGCCGCGGCCGATGCAGCATGGCCCCGCGCCGGAATCGCATATGGCGATGGCGCCGTCCCATGACTGGCACCGTGGCGACCGTTTCGACGGCAACCGGCAGGTGGTGAGCAATTGGAGTCACTACCACGCCGACGCGCCGCCGCCCGGCTATGAATGGGTGCAGGACGGCAACGAGCTGGTGCTGATCAGCATTTCCACCGGCGTGATCGCGACCGTGCTGGCGAATATTATCCAGTGATTTTGCGCGAGCATCCGCGATGATTGGAGAGCGTGCCATCTTGCAGGACGGGCGGTAACAAACCGCCGTGCGGGATTGAGCGCTGGCCACTTTGTCGTGATTTCGCTAGGCTTTCCGCATGAACGAGATGCGGCCGATCGAACCGGGATGGGAGACGATCAACGCGCTGGAGGCGGTGGAGCAGAAACTGCTCTGGCTCGCCTCCTGGATGATCCATAACGCCAATCATCTGCGGCCGAATCGCGACGGGTTGAAGGTCGGTGGGCATCAGGCGTCCTGCGCCTCGGTAACCGCCATCATGACCGCTTTGTATTTCGAAATTCTGCGCCCGCATGACCGCGTCGCGGTCAAACCCCATGCCGGGCCGGTGCTGCACGCGATCAATTACCTGTTCGGCCGCCAGACCGTCGAACAGATGGCCGGGCTGCGGCAATTTGGCGGCGCGCAGGCCTATCCGTCGCGGGTGAAGGATGGCGCGGAAATCGATTTTTCCACCGGCTCGGTCGGGCTGGGCGTGGCGCTGACCAGTTTCGCCTCGCTGATGCAGGATTATGTGCGCGCGCATGGTTTCGTCGATCCGGTGGCACCCCGCGCGCGGCATGTCGCGATCGCGGGCGACGCGGAGCTCGATGAGGGCAACATCTACGAGGCGCTACTGGAAGGCTGGAAGCACGACGTCCGCGATGTCTGGTGGGTGGTGGACTACAACCGTCAATCGCTGGATTCGGTGATGCCGGACCGGCTGTTCGGCCGGTTCGAGGGCCTGTTCCGAGACATGGGCTGGAAGGTCGTCAGCCTGAAATACGGCAAGAAATTGCAGGCGGTGTTCCGGCTGCCGGGCGGCGCCAGCCTGCGCGGCTGGATCGACGAATGCCCGAACTCGATCTATTCGGCGCTGACCTTTCAGGGCGGGGCGGCCTGGCGGCAGGCGATCCTGGCCGATATGGGCAAATCCCGCACGGTGCGCGCGATCATCGATCCGATGAGTGATGACGATCTCGGCGCGCTGATGACCAATCTCGCCGGCCATGACCTGGCGACGCTGACCGAAGCATTCCGGGCCGCGGCGGCGAGCGACCAGCCGACCTGCTTTCTGGCCTATACGATCAAGGGCATGGGGCTACCCTTCGCCGGCCACAAGGACAACCACGCCGGCATGATGACCGTCGAGCAGATGGACATTTTTCGCCGCCAGATGAATGTCCGCGAAGGCCATGAATGGGCGCCGTTCGAAGGCCTGGACGAGCCGGCGGCGATCGAGGCGTTCGTCCGCAACGTGCCCTACGCCCAGCCGCTCACCCCGCAGGGCCGCCGCCTGCATGCGGATATGGTGCCGGTGCCGGCCCTTCTGCCGCAGCCCAAAATCACCGGGCGGCGGATGAGCACGCAAGGCGGGTTCGGCGAAATCCTCTCCGAAATCGGCCGCGCGCAGGGCGAAACTGCCGCCCTCTCCAAGCACATCGTCACCATGAGCCCGGACGTCGCGGTCTCCACCAATCTCGGCCCCTGGATCAACCGCCGCGGCGTCTTCGACCGCCACACCCGCGACGACGTGTTCCGCGA
>Ga0116230_10005540_pt1 | contig 12404 bp, 14 predicted proteins | sample S1TSphfallax_3_FD_88678 | JGI IMG/M metagenome (GOLD analysis project Ga0116230, IMG submission 88678) | Host-associated microbial communities from peat moss isolated from Minnesota, USA - S1T2_Fd - Sphagnum fallax MG | ecosystem: Host-associated > Plants > Peat moss > Unclassified | place...
GAATCATTGTCGCCATTAAATCGCCTTCGTCTTATTTGCTCCCTCGAACATTACCCAAGGTGCGTTTTCCTAAACCTGGCTCATTTTAGTCTATTTAGACTAGAAAGTCAATACTCTACAGATATTTTCTCAGTGATTCTGAACAAATCGCTTATGAAATAGGATTTTTACCAAATGGATATATCCATCGGAGATGAATTTTCCCTTGTTGCCGCGCTTGTTGATGTAACTCAGTTTGATCCAAGCAAGCCAAACGATCCATCTGCTATTCAGCATCCTAAAGGGACACGAGTAAAAGTTACTAGCCTGAAAGATGGCCTCGTTCAAATCACATTTCCGAATGGCGATACAGATTCGATGGAACAGCATGCCATTTGGACGTTTTTCCGCCCTGTACGAGATGGAGAGGTTGCTCTCGTCCAAACTACGACAGCAATAGGCACTCCTCCTCCTGAATTGGCATCTTATCTTCCACGCCTCGCAGATTGGCGCAAGAATTATAAGTATTCAGTTCGAGTTGAATTGATTGATCGCGGTCTTAAAACTGCTGTTTGTCCTTCATGTTTAGGTGATCTTGGTGAAGATTGTACTACTAATGAAGAAGGTAAAAAACATTGTGCTAAGTGTGGCACGTTTGTTGAAGCTATAGACCCCAAGCAGTTCGGAGACTTAGATGAAAACGAATCAGGAGAGATTTTTAGAAGCGGCTAACTGGGCTTTACTACATGAAAAACAAAACGATGATGTTGGTATTAACATTCGTCGAATGAACGTAGATGGTCGCAGAAATGTGACCATTTTTAATGGTTCAAAGACGCTTATGTATTCAGGTTATGCCCATAATGAACAAGAACAATTGAAAGGCTTGATTGTTGAAGAATATGATAGCACTGCTATTCGTGTTCTTGCTGGTTGTTTTCCAAAGTTTTACAACCTCGGTGAACCATCTGAGAAGAAATCATATTGTAAATTTATTAAACGCGATGGGGTTGATGTACATTTCTATATCAAGGAAGATGGTACTAACATTCGTCCTTACTGGAATGCGGCTTCCAATCAAGTTGAGTTTGCTACCCGTTCTATGTTAACTGGCTTTACAGATGAAGATTTTAACTTCAATTTTGGTGATGCGGCACGTCAAATTGCGACTGAAAAGTATCCAATTTTATTAAATAAAGATTTTGTGGAACAGTATTCACTCATCTTTGAATTGATCCATCCAGATTCACGTATCATTACAAACTATGGTAATACCAAAGATTTGATCTTACTTGCTGGGTTTAATTTAAATAAGAATTGTAATGAACTTACGCGCATTGAACTTGAAACTATGTCACTCGAACATAAGTTTAATCTTGTTGGAATCTACGCAAGAATTCCGAATTCTAAGTTTGATGAAACACTTGACACTCTATCAAGCATGTGGGCGGGAACGGATAAAGAAGGCACTGTTGCAACTTTTGTTCGTAGCGAAGATGGAGAACCACTCTATCGTTTAAAAATAAAGAATAAAGAATATCTTGATATGCTTCGTCTTTCGAGATATTGTACGTTAAAGAGGACTAGAGAACTTATTGAAACCCAAGGAATAAAAACTTGGGAAGAACTTCGTGCAAAACTCTATGAAAATGTCTCAATGAATGAAGAAATTGAGATGGCGTATAAGGACCACTGGATTACCTATAAAGGTTGGCTTTCTGAAATTGATGAGTTTGTTTCTGGATGGATCATCATGTATGAGTCACTTCCAGCATATGAATCTCAGAAGGAATTTGCTCTCGCCATCATGGGCAATCCGATTTATAAGTTGTACAGTGGAGCCTTTTTTGAGATACGAAAGATTGAACTTGCCAAACAAAAGTGGTGGGAATCAGATAAGTTAAGGATAATGGCTGAGAAATTCGTTCCACTTGGTGTTGATGAAGAAGAAGAACCTGCTATTTAAACTTAATATCTAATGTTTCTTGTCATGTTGAAGACCTATCATCTTCTGCATGACAAGAAAACGCGATTTTCAAAAACAACGAGTCTACGATTTTACAAATAGTTATTTTAGATTGAATCCATCTTTTGCAAAAATTCGACTCAGTAAAGATCAGTGTACTAAAATGGTTGCGTCGATTTTTCGCGATTATGGTTTTGATTCACCTTATTGGGTAAGTCATTTTGAAGATGACTATATTAATCAAGGTATAGCAATTCCAGTGGCCACTTGTCATCATCACAATGATAGATTTTTATTGAATTTTCCGAATAGAATGCGAAATACTATTGTTTTATTACATGAAGTATCTCATGCATTTGCACCTGGCGATTTACATGGTCCATTGTTTATGACTACTTTTCTTGAATTGATGGGACGTTACCGTGGTATTGATGTTAAAAGATATCGTGAATTAGCAGAAGAATATGGCCTTAAACTTGCACCTCGTGAAGATTGCCGTAAACGAATTGGAGCATCAAGAAAGTACCTTTTTCGGAATGCCGCATAAGTTTTTGAACTATAATTAAATAGAGCGATAATGCTCACTTATTAGTTTAACTTTGTAAACACATAGTAGAAATTGGTGCAAACATATGAATCTCAATACCTCTCAAAACTACATCAACCATATTGCTTTTGTAATCGATCAATCTGGTTCCATGGCTCATCTTGAACGTGAAGTTGTCAAAGTAACCGACAATCAAGTTCAGTATTTGGCTCAACGTTCAAAAGAACTCGATCAAGAAACACGCGCTACCACGTATTTATTTGATGATAAAGTACAATGCGTTCATTATGATAAAGATGTTCTTCGTCTCCCTTCTTTATCGCATCATTATCGTCCTACAGGTATGACATCGTTGATTGATGCTACAATGCAAGCGATTAACGATCTACAAAAAACACCCGAACTCTATGGCGATCATGCGTTTTTGATTTTCGTCATTACTGATGGCGCAGAAAATGCCAGCAGGAAATTTCGTCAAAGCGATCTTTCTTCAAAGTTAAAATCATTACCTGACCACTGGACTGTCGCTGTTCTTGCACCGAATCAAATTGGTGTACATGAAGCAAAACGGTTTGGTTTTCCAGCTCATAATATTTCAGTATGGGATGCATCTTCAGCCGCAGGATTTGCTGAAGCAGGTAATACGATTCGTCGTGCCACTGATAACTGGATGCAAAATCGAGCCAAAGGTGTTCGAGGTTCATCAAATCTTTTCCAAATGGATGTCTCTAAACTCAATAATAACACAGTACAATCAAATCTTCGTCGTCTAAATCTTAATCAATATGATCTTTTCAATGTTCTTCAGGATGACGTAATTCGCCCATTCGTTGAAGCACGTACAGGTTCATATCGTACAGGCTCTGCTTATTATCAGATCACAAAGCCTGAAACAATTCAGGCTAATAAGTCGATTTGTATTCGTGATCGTAATAATGGTACCGTATTTACTGGTCAAGAAGCACGACAGTTATTGGGTCTACCTGATTTCAATGCGCGTGTAAAACCATCAGATCATAGTCAATATGATGTATTTGTTCAATCTACTAGTGTCAATAGAAAGTTGATTGGTGGCACCCAAGTTTTGGTGATGCACTAATGAACTTAATAAATCAAGCGACAAAAGTAGAGTTACAGTATGGTCAATGGTATATCGATCAAAAGATTCATTGCTTAAAGCGTATATCAAATAGTTCGATATGGCCAGACAAGCAAAATTATCATGCTTTATGTGGTAAAGAATCGAGTTGGATGGTAACAGGAATGAGTCTTCAACAGATTTGCTTAGTCTGTTACAAACATGCTAAGAAAAAGCAAATTCCTATTGTTGAATATGGAACTTTCAGTTTTGCTGGTGAATACATTAAAGTACTTCGTGTAAAAGGTGTCAATTATCGTGTAGATAATAATTTACAACTTGTTGCCACTGGTAATCTTGCCAAAGAATCATATATTGATAATGGTTTATTGGGATGATGATGCTGATGATGAAAAGTAATGTTTAATTTTAAAAACAACAACCCTCATATGCGTTAAAGACCGAATTTTCATTCGGTCTTTTCTATCATAGAGGCATAATGTTGCTGACAATAATTTCGTTTTTACTAAGCCTTATTGTTTGTTTTTTAATTGCAGATTTCCTTAGTGGACTTGGGCATTGGTTTGAAGATACGTGGACGGTACCTGGAAAGTCATCTTTTCTAGATAAGTCTATTATTCTACCAAACATTGACCATCATCGGCGTCCCGGTGGAATGAATCCTAATGCGTATTGGACCACGAATCGTGTAACAATTGTTCTAACGGCTATTGTGGGAGTCATTCTTCTATTATGTCATGTTTCTGCATGGCAACCATATTTCATTTTGTTCCTCGCGGCTCATTCAAACCAAATTCATGCTTGGGCTCATACGCGGAAAGTGCCGAAGATCATTGGGTGGCTTCAAAAGTATGGTATTTTACAGTCTGTCTCTCATCATGGTCTGCATCATAAGCGTCCATATGAAAGTCGTTACTGTACAACTACAAACTTTTTGAATCCATTCCTTGATGGAATTGGTTTTTGGCGTGGTCTTGAGGCGCTTGCTGTTAAATGTGGAGCAACAGTTGAACGAGGTTCTGAGGCACGAAGCGGCTTTTAATTTATAACCAGATTATCCTGTCGTGAAGAGCGACAGAACACCAGAAAGAAATACAAATATAATGTCCAATGATGCCCTTGGCGCTCGTATGAAAGAGAACTACGAGCATATCACACGTACTTTCTTACCGCGTAGAACATATACTATCATCAGACTTGATGGTAAAGCATTCCATACATATACGAGAGGCTTGAAGCGTCCGTTTGATGCTGGGCTGATCGAAGATATGCAATTGACAACTCTGTGGTTATGTGCCCAAATCGAAGGTACAGTTTTTGCGTATACACAGAGTGATGAAATTTCATTATTGCTTACAGATTTTGGTAATAAAGAAACTCAGGCTTGGTTCGGTGGCAATATTCAAAAGATCGCTTCAGTATCTGCTTCTATTGCTACTGCCGAATTCAATAATCTTCGTAATGTACGCAATTCTCAATTAAGTTATCAAGAGATTGAAGATATTGGAACAGTACACCCTTTTCTAGCCTATTTTGATAGTCGCGTATTTACCATTCCTGATCCGACTGAAGTAGAAAACTATTTCATCTGGCGACAAGCAGATGCTACTCGTAATTCAATTCAGATGGCCGCACAATCCGTTTATTCTCATAAGCAATTGCATGGTAAGGATTGGAGTGATCTAAATGAGATGCTGTATCAGAAAGGTATAAACTTTAATGACTACAGTAGTCACGAAAAGCGCGGTACTTTAGTTGTCAAGGAATATTTCGAGGCACCTGCGTTCGATCAGAAGAAAAATGAACATATCACAGTTAATCGTTCTCGTTGGACAAATGTGCTAGAGACACCGATATTTAAAGGCCATGAACGTCCTCTTCGACAAATGATTCCAAGGTATACTTAATTGACAAAACCCTCCATTTTAAATGTGAGGGTTTTGTTTTTCATGCTCTTTAGTTGAATACTCTTAAGGTATGCGACAATGTTTAGTATGTTTTGATCCTTTAGAGAAAGGCGCGAAGAAGTTTTGTAAATCATGTTCTCTTATTCGAAAGAAAGAGCGTGAGGCAAATTGGCGGCGGCTTAATCCTACTCGGGCCAAAATGCATTACAAACATTATCGTGACAGGCCAGAAAGTAAGATAAAACATAAAGCTCGTGTTGCAAAGTTTGAACAGCAAAATCCTGGAATCAAGCGTATTTATACCCAAAATCGTCGTGCAAGGATACGTCAAAATGGTGATACATTAACGCTCGATGAGTGGAATACAATTGTAGAATTACAACGAAATCGTTGTTATGATTGTAAAGAAAAGAAACCACTTACTATTGGTCATGCTGTGCCTGTGTCGCGCGGTGGGCCAACAACGTTCGAGAATATAATTGCCCAGTGTCTTTCATGCAATCTTGCTCAGGGGTCTTCTTTGCATCCACAATTTATTAGTTATGGATCGCATCCATTAGTGCGAGATATTGTAAAACTTTGTAAGGGCATTGACATAATTGAATGTTGGAATACTTTACGAAAGAGCGGACTCTAACAATGTCAAAACCAAAACCAAAACTGAAACCAAATAGCCAGACGGTAACAAAACCTACGCGCGTCCGTACAGCTATAGTGGAATTCGATCCGCAAACCTCGCGTCAAGCCGAACTTGTTGATAGTATCAATAGAAATACAGTAACATTTGCTGTCGGTGCGCCAGGTACAGGAAAAACGTTTGTTGGTATGGCAATGGCCTTAAAGGCTTTATTTGATAAAAAATGCGAGAAGATAATTGTAACTCGTCCGACAATTTCTTCTGGACCAGATATTGGTTATCTTCCAGGTACAGAAGAAGAGAAAATGGCTCCTTTTCTTGTTCCTATTATGGATGCAATCTATAAGTTGATTCCACAGATAATTGCTGATGACCTTATTGATGCTGGAAAGATTGAAATTGCATCAATCTCATTCGTTCGTGGACGAAATTTTGAAAATGCTTATGTTATCGTTGATGAGGCTGAAAATTTAGATCGTAAATCATTCTATCTTCTTTTAACTCGCGTTTGTGAAGGCAGTAAGATCATTTTTTGTGGTGATTCTTCACAGATTGATCTCAGAAATACATCTGATAGTGGACTTGAGGATGCTATTCAAAAGTTCACCAATAAAGAAGAATTTGGTGTAGTGGAATTTACGATTGAGGACTGTCGTCGCAGTCCAATGGTAAAAGAAGTCATCCGTGCATATTTTCCTGATCTTAATAATGCTCCTAGCCAGGTTTCGTATCGCGGCGCTGAAGGTAAACTTGGAATACCAAAACGATCAGTCGATGACATCGTTAGTGAATATGAGATGAGGGACGATTAACTTAGAGTGCCACCCATTTGGCACATAAAAAGCCGAATATTGACGTATTCGGCTTTTCTTTTTGGAATCGCTTGACGAGACTTGACGAGTATGCTACAATCGGCCTAGCCGATTTAAACGGCCAACAAAAGGAAGGAAATACGATAGTGCCTACCGTGGTTCAAGTGAAGCCTCCAGCGCGAGGTAAAAGTGCTCGTAAAGGAGATTTCAAAGTCTCCGTGACTGGCAAGGTTGTTCAAAACATCAACATTGCTCTGAATGGGATCATCCCGTTTCCTGTCAAGGTTTATAGTCCGTACAATGCCTCGGAGGGCTCAGGCGCTCGTCTAGCATGCCCTTCTTGCAAAGGGTTCATTTCGCAACCGCGTCAATGTACGACTGCGAAGTGTGAATACGAAGGCGTTTTGCCTGAACATGTTTCACCTATCAAACTTATTGTTGAAGGTGACAAGGCTATTGTTCTCAACGATGAGGACATGGAATTCCTTGATCTTGAAACTCGTGACAATTACGTCATCGAAGGCGTTGTCAAGTTTGCTCAAGTCGAAGAACTTCTAGCCTATGCAGATAAGACGTATTATCTTGCTCCTGCCACAGCAACTGCGGCGATGTTGTATGCTGGCGTTCTCTCAAACCTCAAAAAAACGAAACGTTGTTTCATTGGAAAGTATACGCTTCGTTCGAGTCGAGAAATTCTCGGGATCATTCGTCCCTTCGGTGGCAATTTGATCGTGCAGAATGTTCCGTTCGCATCGATTCGGCGTCCGCTCCCGCAGTGGGAGGTTCCGGCACTGAAGGACAGCGATCATGACACTATCGAGCGTGTTCTCAGCGAACTGCCGCAGACTTTCGAGTACAATGCCGTGCGTGACGAATACGGTGCGGCCCTCACAAAACTCGTGAAGGATACGCTCACCGAATTGGAGTCCAAAGGTGCGAAGAAGCGTACCAAGAAGAAATACGTTCCGGTGATCGATGAAGCCACGGATGATCGTGGAACCATCGAAGCCATGTTCGCTTCATTGGAAGCATCATCGCGACGTAGTAGCGTCCGTTTCGAGAGCGGAACGTAAGTACAACTGTGGCAACCAGCACCAGCAGACGTATCTATATTCTTCACTTCGACAGACCGTTTAGTCATGCTAAACATTATGTTGGAAGTGCAGATAATGTAAGTCTGCGGGTGCTGGAACATGCCACCGGCCGTGGTGCAAATCTGATGCGTCATGTAGTAGGCGCTGGAATTGGATTCATTGTTTCTTGTACATTTCCTGGTACGCGCGGTGATGAACGTATTATGAAGAAACGATGGAAAGATGTAGCAAAACGACGGTGCCCGGTTTGCAGTGGCAAACTCACCTACGATCAAGCAAAAAGACGTTACCGATCAAACCGTGTGCTTGAAAATCTATTTTCAAAGAAGAGGAGCGAGTAGGCTCCTCTTCTTTTGTACTTGCATATGTATCTATGTACCACTTTTATGTGAGGCTACTTAGATGCATCTTTCAACGAATATTACTCAAATCGCATCCACTCCGCCCTGGGCGCATGTAACTCGACTGCCAGATGGTACCGAGGGCTATTTCGTTGATACAAACCTTGGTGACAAAGTTTTTCTCCGCAAACAAGATCAAGTAATTTGGCTTCCGAAAACATTGCGCGGTCGTAAGGTTCAAGATTTGATGCCTGATGATTTGAAGAATTTACCGACAGAAGATAAAGGTAAAACACATTACAAGTCTTGGCGCGCTCAAAATGACGCTGAACAAGCTTTATCAAAAATTCACAATGGCTATTCATTTCAACCTCAAGGACAAGCCCTTCTTGCGCGTCTTACGAAGTTGATTGAGAAGTATGAACTTGATAATACAGGTAACCTTGGTATTGATCCAAAATACTCGATCAGTCCTGAATTGATTAACCGTATGATGCAAGCAAATAATAGAGATGATGTTGCACGTCTTGGTCGTGTCATTGGAAAGAAGTTTGCTACAATCATACATTTATTGAATCAGGTAAATCCAAAGATCGCAAAGCGCCTTGACGCTGACTTTATGTTTGCTTATAAGCCATTGATGGCATTATTCAATTTTGATCCGACTGAATTTCAGCCTAATATTCCTCAGCCAGCCGATGAAAATGATCCATTGACGGTAACACATGTCATGGTAATCTCATTACAAAATGCACTCAAAGAGATAAGACCGCTTCTGGCACAAGATATGATTTTCTATCCTGCATTGCAAGGTTTAACAAAAATGCTTGCTACCATGAAGCAAGGTGTGACACCCGAAAATATTGGTCAATTTCAGGATTTATATACTGATCTTATTTCTCAGATTGTGGCTCAAATGCAAGCGCAACCTACAAATGAAGCATTTGGACCAAATCCGGCTATGATTGCTCAACAAGTTGTTAATTCTCCAGCATTGTTAGATTTTCACTCTTTGCTATTTGCGTGATATAATAGAAAGGCTCAGTAAATGACTGAGCCTTTTTAATAGATTAGAATATGAGCATCATTTACGAACAATCTGTCTCTCGTGTGGAGACTCTCAATAAATTTCAAGAACTACCGCTTTATGAAAGCCACGAAACAGGGATAAATTTACCACCTATTGGAGCAATTCGCTACCAATGGCGTCCTGATGCTTCAACATCATTTGCGGGCCGAATCATTAAAATTCGGATCGTTGACAATTATACACTTTTAGTTGTTAAAGATGCATCTGGTTTTCTCGTTGTTCGGTTACCAAAGGAACTCTATGATGGTCAGGTCCTAACTTGCGGTGATATCGTAGAAGTAGTTGGTATCTGTTGTAAAGGTCGTGTTGTAATTGCACAACATTTTCGTGTTGTTGCAATTCCTCATATTTTGATGAGTGGTACGCCACGAATGAAAGGTAAGGATTTAATACTAGCCGCTACTTTACATAGTGCGGCTCGGCGTTTTCTTGCTCAACATGGATTTATGGAAATCGTTGGCGGACATGATGGGTTCGATGCATTAAATGCATTAACAGATGGAGTTCCGAGAGGTTTTATACTCAATTCGAATCTTCTGTATGTGTTTAATGCAGGATGGATAGTTGACAATGCTCGGGCTTATTTTCAATTAATATTAAATACACTTCAGGCCGCTACCTTGCGTCGAGCACTTCCGCCTGAAATTCCAATAGTATCATTATCTGATGTAATGGGACCTCGCATCGTCTTTGTTGAAAATGTGCTTGGTGGCTATTGTGCGGTCCGTGATGGAATTGCTCAAAGATATGAACTACGATATAATAACCTTACGTTGGGAACTGTTGAAGAAATAGCAACCGATCCTGAACGATTCAATGAAAAGTCGATAGAATTCGGCTTTTGGCGAGAGTCTCTTTGGAGAGGAGTTCCTCCTTATAGCGTTTTCTCATTGAATATGCAGTTATTTCAAGAAAAAGTTGCCAAAGCACCTACTTTCTCCATATAATGAGAGCGTAGATGTTACAGAGTCGGCGGGCTCGGATATCTCAAGGTAAGATGGTTTGAGGGGCTTGACAAAGTACCCGGGATCATGTAAAATAGTAAAAGTCATGGCTCGGCGGGCAAATCACCGTCAAGCAAATTCAATATCGAGGAAAGGAGGTCACTGCAAATCATGTTAACCACGAACTATCTGTATACACAGATTACGCTCGGTTGCCAAGGTACCAATTTTGAACAAATTTTGGATACTCAGTTTGCTGTCGCCTCGCGCTCCTCGTTCTCTGGAGTAGGCTCTTCTGGTTAAGAGTCACTAAAGATAGAACTCAGAAGCCCGAGGCACCAGAAATGGCACCTCGGGCTTTTTGTATCTCTTTGAACTTTGAAAACTGAATAAGATTTCTTTTGGCCCCGTGGTGTAGTGGTTTCTGCATAATACCCTGTCACGGTAGAGGTACGAGTTCAATTCTCGTCGGGGTCGCCATTTTCTGGGACTATCGCTTAATGGTAAAGCAACTTACTGATAATGAGTAGACCAAGGTTCGATTCCTTGTAGTCCCACCAAAGTAGTCTCACCAAAATTTCGGAGGATCGTATAGTGGTAATACATCTGGTTGAAGCCCAGAAGCTTCGGGTTCGATTCCCGGTCCTCCGGCCAAATGTTCTTAAATAAAAACGTCAATGCTACTTCCATTAAAAGATGGAATATGCTATAACTTAAGAGATGTCGATGTCTTATAACGGTTATTAAGCCTGCTTGCCATGTAGGAAACTCGGGTTCGACTCCCGACATCGGCTCCAAACAATAATAACAACAACAACAACAAAAATGTAATGCGGGGGAGAGAGACGGTTAACTCGTGAGTCTCATAAGCTCAAGAAATTGGTTCAACTCCAGTCTCCGCAACCACATTCCTGGTTCGTATAAAGGTATTACCTCTGGCTGTTAACCAGATGACGGTGGATCGTTACCATCACCAGGAGCCAATTTTGGTCCTTACGAAGTCGGACCTTAAATAAATCGTCGTAAGGGTGTCAGCGCCCACATATTCGTTGACTGTGTGGTGTTCTACGTAAAACACTCCTGATCCCTGCGAAGGACACTGCCTAATAGGTAAAGTTAGGCATCTCTTGGGATTGTACCGAATTGGAAAACGCGGTGGTATGTAGACCACTGCGCGATAAGGGAAACTCTGACTCCGCGCTGTGTTGGTTCGATTCCAACCAATCCCACCAAACAAAATTTAATGACGGCTTAGCCAAGTGGAAAGGCGTTAGTCTGCAAAACTGACATGCGACGGTTCGATTCCGTCAGCCGTCTCCAAGAAATAAAATTAAATAAGTAGTATGTAGGGGTGGCCGAGTGGTTGATGGCGATTGGCTGTAACCCAATTCTGAATAAAGTAAGCGCGGGGGTTCGAATCCCTCCCCCTACACCAAATTTCCCTAATATGGCGCAGTCGTCTAGTGGCTAGGATCACTGATTTTCACTCAGTAGAAGGCGGGTCGGAACCGCTCTGCGCTACCAATAAAAAGTTTGACCCGAGTTGCGATAGATTAGAGTTACTTCGTCTTAGAAACGACGAGTCCAGGTTCGAATCCTGGCGGCGAGCCAAATATGCCCGCTGTAGTGTAATGGTAGCACCGTAAAATATCTCTTTTCGCCACCTTCGCTCGGGTACAATTTTTCTAGTTCTGAGTTGCACTAGAATTCGGTTACATCTTAATAGATATGTTTGTTCGATTCAAACCTCGGGAGCCATGTTCCCGAGTTGGCTAATGGAAAGCCTAATACCGCATTCGCATTCTTCGCTTAGATCAAGAGAAAATGACTATCATCTCGATGTATGGCCTTATCGTCTAACGGTTAGGACGCTAGGTTCTCAACCTGGAAACGAGAGTTCGATTCTCTCTAAGGTCACCATACTTTAATGCTTTGAGATGATGGATAAAATGTTAGACTACGATGACGACGATATGTTCGACGAAGAA
>Ga0116230_10005541_pt1 | contig 12403 bp, 9 predicted proteins | sample S1TSphfallax_3_FD_88678 | JGI IMG/M metagenome (GOLD analysis project Ga0116230, IMG submission 88678) | Host-associated microbial communities from peat moss isolated from Minnesota, USA - S1T2_Fd - Sphagnum fallax MG | ecosystem: Host-associated > Plants > Peat moss > Unclassified | place: USA...
CTTGAAATTTGTTACCATCTAATCAACAACAACTCTACTACCCAATGTCATTGTCATCAAGGATGCACAAACTAGCTAGCAATGGTGGAAGGCATGCAATGCAATATTGCTACAAGAGTTAGTGTCCAATCCAAGGAAGCAAGGTAAAAAACTATAAGCAAGCTTCTTAGGATGTTGAAAAGTGTGCCCCAAAAAAACATTGTTTCTTCACACTACAAAGGCTCAACATCACAAGATATACATTTCAAGCTTTACATACTAGAAGACAATATGACACATGAAAGAGAAGGTTACATAGTCCATATTGTGCCTGACCTTCAAGGACGATCCCGTGCTTGACGAGGGTAGCTGCTCTGCTTGCTACAATTAGGATATGCATAATGCTGCCATTCTCTGCGAAACTCGCATCGGAATCCCAGGGTTCCAGAATGAGGCCCCTCCACGAAATTTCAATTAGAGCTCTTGGATCGTCGACATCCAGGCCGTTAAAATTAGGGCATCGTAGCGCTGTGGGGGGTCGAACAAGACGACGATGAAGAAGAAGCAGCGGCAGTGATAGATGCAATCTGGTTTTATGCCTGGTTGCCGTTCATGAGTGTATTGTCTTTCTCCGAGAAGCAACTGCTCGGGAGTATCGTAAGCTTTTTGTGAAATAATAAGCAAAACTCATGTTGTGAAAAGCTGCTTACGGACGTTGCAAATTTGCATTTGTGAAAAACATTGCTCGGAGATTAGGGTTTAGGGACGGAATGCAACCAGCACCGAGATCCAATGTCGCTACGAGAAGAAGACAAACAAGATGGAGAAATAACGCGAGGAAGGGTTAGTTGTGAATAAGAGAACGAGGTGGAGAAACAACATTGAGACGAAGGGTTGTACATATAATGACTTCATCTTCTTCTGAATTCAAAGGGACTGACCTTGAATTCAGAAGAAGATGAAGTTATAATATTTGCTTCATGAACTTGCAAGGGATTTGGGAATCTGTTACAGCAATTCATGATTGGGACAAACTACAATTTTGAATGAAGAACTGCAGAGAGCTGTCAATCTCAATGCCCATTCAACCCTGCTGTCAGCATTTTGACAGAACAGGTAACTGATGCAAAACTCCAAGTGTCCACCAGGCTGTGAAAGAATTTGCTCTGCATTGCAGCAAGGAGTAGGATGTGAGGTCTAAGCAGAGAGCTTTGCATTTGTATGTGATCTTTCCTTCTTTTTTGATGTTCTAGCCAAGCATACTATGAGGTACAATGCTTACACTAGTTGGACATGGATGATAAGCTAAGACGGAACTAATAGAATTTTATAGTTGTGTAGACGTAGACTCCACTGGAAAACAAGACACGGTACACAACAATGGGCATTCAACAAAGCAAGAGTGTTTCTACATCCTTCAAAGTCTTTCTTGCTAACTTGGGTTTTTCGAGCTCTTTTGGCCTAATGCCTGTTTCTTCATCTAGAGCTTAAATTCCTTTCACTAATTCTTGGCATCTGCAGGGGCTGGAAACTGTCATATAATACTCAATTAGCACAATAACATATTCATGTGGATTATCACCATTCCCCCATATATTTTACTATTGATGTTACTTCCTTCAAGCTATAGAATGTCCTCAATTAGCTTTCATTATAAAAACTATATACTACTTCTATTGACTAAGGATTCGCATGAGTCACACATTATCCTTTGTTTTTCCATGCTCTTTGAAGTCTCAAAAAGAGGGGGAGGGGAAATCTATCTAACTAGGTTTGAATATTTGTTTTTCTAACCCATCTAATTATTCTCATGCCATTATGGTGATTTGGAAATAATATATTGTTATGTTGCAATGTTACTGTTTGTGAAATATATGTACACAATAATGGAATCATAATGTTACACATGTTAAGTCAGAATTCAACTATTCTAAACTTATCTCAAATGAATCTTAACTCCATCTGTGATTACTTGATCTCAACATTATTCCATGCCTTAAGTATGCATAGCAAAATGTGGCTCTCTTGCAATGTATTATCAAATAATTTTAAGTGTAACTTTTGTGCTAATTTTAGTTTGAACTTACATGGTAACAATTATTACAAATTAGATAGTTTAAAAATTCTTAATATTGATGCAATCATACTGACATGCTTGCCATTGGGCAATGTTGAAGGTTATTTGTAAAGTATTCATATTACTCTGTATGAATTCTCCCTTAACCCTAAGACCCTAAACTCTATACCTTGAAACACATAATTATGTTGTTTTGAGCTTGTCATGTTCAACAATACACGCATCCAACCAATAGATTTTGTGAAAGAACCAGCAAAGAATCCTCAGTTTAATGAAAGGTTATATGATCAGTTCTTGAATTGTTTTTAAGAGAATTGGCTACATGCTGAATTGGTTCTTTTATTTTTTCAGTACCACCAGTTCAAAATGGGTCCTGACTCCTTTGGTGTTTTTAGACCCACTGATTGAGGGGTTCATATACCCTGTGCTTACCTGCCAGTTCTTTCTATGAAAAAGAGAGAACTGCACAACAATGGCATAGTCCAACCTTGCTCATTGATCAAATTCCCTTTCAAGGATGAACAGGTCAAGCCTTACTCTTTTACAATCTCCTCAGCCTAACAAGAACTTGCCACTCCCATGCACAACCCTCTAATGCACCTCTATTTAATCTATAGAAACCCTTTCTACCTTATCACTGTTTTATTCAGCTAATGACCATTTCAAGTTCCCATCACAAGACTAATTCCTTTCTGACCACACCACATCCAATCTATTGCTAACCATGATCATGCTCCAACCTACCTCATACTTCACACTCTCCCCTACCCCTTACCCTTCTTGACAACATCCACCCCCACCCCCCATCACCCACACACATACATTTGCTTGCATCCATAAACAATCATCATCTTATCCACCTCCTGAGTTAAAGAGAAATTGGGGCAAAGTGCTTACACTCTTCCTTGTTTGTATTTGCCTCAATATGTAGCTCTAGTTTTGTCACATGCATTCTAGTAACTTTGGAAGATCACTAGATCTGTGTACCTCAGAGAAATATTCAACACATTCACAAAGTTGTACATCAAGCCTCATTTACAAGGACCAAAGCTTCTTTACGCATATTAATTAGCAAAGGTAATGGTTGTTGAAGCAAGGAAAACAAGAAGGTAACCTGGGATAAATGTAGAAATAAGGTAACACAGAAAAAACATACAACAAACAAGCAAGAATAGTAGCAATCATACTAGTTCCAGGATGCATGAAAAAATGCTCTAATTCTCAAACCACCACTTTCCAATTGGTGTCACCCTTCTAGTAAACTGAAACCCTAATTTCCAAATCTGCCTACTGCTTGATGTTGCCTTACACAATTTAGAACCATAAACCCTGAATCCCCTTGATGGCTCTAATTCTTGGGTAGCAGCTGGAGTAGTAGTTCAATATGTAAGGAAGGAAGAAGCTTCCAAGCAAAGAACACTCTCTTTTGTGGTTGCTGCTTTTCTAATGTTTTTAGATATCATTACACTATGGGCTTCTTTGAGAGAAAAACAAGGCTATACATAAGAGACAACACATGTGGGTTGAGACTTGCACTTCATATGGTGAAATGCACAAAGTTGATGCGGTATGGAATGAAACAGATGCAGTATGCCAGCAACATAAAAACCGGTGTTGTGAAGCCCTGGTCATCTTCTATTTTAGGGGTGTGATGCCAAAACCATAGAACAGTCGTAGCATGACTAATAGAATAATGCACCTCTTAACATGCCCAAACACAGATGGGCAGACTGTACTAGATCATCTCTTTTGGGAAAACCCCAGATTCATGGATTCTGATTACTAACCTTCTTAATTGCATTGCTTCCAGAATGACTCTTCCACACACCCCCCTGTCAGTTTTGCATGCGTCAATCAAGCAAGATTAGTTCTGTACCCCTTCCAATTCACAATGTGTGCTCGAAGAGAAACCCTAGATCTTTAGATTAGACCTGCTTGAATTACCCAAAGAATCTCAAACTATGACAATGTTATGGATTCTTAAGCTTGCTGCAAAAAAAAATCTCTTGCCTGAATACTTGTGAAGATTATCTCTCTACAAAGTCACAGCAGCATCTGCCCGGCGATTCAGCTCCTCAGTCCTCTTGGTCTTTCTCATGGCCTCCACAAGCCAGAACACTCCTTCCTGAATGCCTGAACCATCATAAGCAGACATGGCCTGTACAAGAGAGGGCCGATCATTAAGCTCCTTGAGATCAAGATAGTTAGAAAAGTCCTGGGCAGTCACAGCTGCTGGCAAGTCCTGCTTGTTGGCAAAGATGAGTATTGGAGCTCCTTGCAGATCTGGATGTCTGAGAACCTTCTCTAGAGCTGATTTTGCATCATCAAATCGCGACTGATTTGCAGCATCCACGACATAGAGAACGGCATGCGCTTCTTCAAAATACTTCTCCCAGATGGTTCGCAACCCTAACTGCCCCCCAAGATCCCAGAAGATCAGCTTCGACTTGTGAGCTTCCACACGGCCGATGTTAAGTCCCACGGTGGGAACAATTCTGTCTGGAGGAAGACCTTCCAAATCTGAGAAGAGCGTCTTTAGCTTCTCCAGCACCGTCGTCTTGCCTGCCTTGTCAATCCCCAGAATGAGAACATGGAACTCGGCTTTACTAAACAGGTATTTCCAAAGCCCATACAGCAATGAAAACATGATCCCTTCCAAGTTCTCTCTTACAATCAATCCCCAAACCCTCGGCCTCCTCCTCCCCCCCACCAATGAACATCAACAAGACATCTTCATAGTCGTCGTCTTCGCATCATGAAGCAGCTCCTCCTCGTCAATCATAAATCTTACGGAAAGCAAGAGCAAAGGAAAAAACCCATCTCCCTCTCAGAAAGCATCATCATTATCATCACTGCCTACTAGAGAACTGGTTGCTCCGCCATTCATTATGAGAAAACATACATTGGGAAAAAAAAAGATACAACAAAACATAGACATAAGCTCGAGTGTGCATCTCCACAACAAAACCCCAAAAAATTCAAATCTAAGCTACAGCAATAAACGATTTAGAGTCAGATCTGAAAGCAGAAGAGTACATAAAGAAGAGCGTACTAGAAATTACACACACACACACACAAAATCTTTTCGTCATTTTCTCTCTCTTCTGCTGGACACTCCTCACCTCACCTCAGTGCAATAGTAGAAGATGACAATTCTGCAAGAGAGCAAAACGATTCCATCTTAGATTGGTACTTTACACTGGTAGATTACACACTTTCCAGGGAAAAAAAATCTGGGTTTTCCGCAAAACCCAACACTCAATATAATTTCCTGCCCATTCCAATGCCCCATTCCTCAAAACTTTTTCAACACCTCCAAAGTTACAGGTGAATTCCACACAATAATACATCATCGATCGAATTCCACACTAAAAATGCAGATACTAACTCCTCACCTCACTCACCTCAGTCCACTAGTTAGTAGAAGATGACAATTCCACAAGAGAGCAAAAAACAATTCCATCTTATTGGTACTTACATTTCTTTCCAGAAAAATAACATAAAATAAAATAAAATAAAATCCAGGATTTCCGAAGAACCCAAGACTCATAATATGTCCTGCCCAAACGGGTTTGTGTGCTAATTGCTAATATCTTTTGCACCAATTTGCATCCCATTATTTTTTCAATTGCATTTGAATCCAAATTGAATTTTCTTGGATTTTCAAGTGCAACATTTAAATGCATTTAAATTTATTTGAACATAATAAATATGTTGTTTACTTAAAAAAACTTTGGCTTTGTGTTACTACACACTATTAGTGATGATTAACTAACCAAAAAAATAAATTAAATGATTTTGTGAAAATTAAGTTCCATTTGAATGAAAATTCCATAACACCTTGGCCATTTCAACACATGTTCGTCAAATAATTTATTATTTTGAAAAATTCATTTCAACAATAGAATATTCTTAAATATTCACTATTATCATTCACAATATTTTTTTATTTGGAAGAAATACTTTTTGAAAATTGCAACATTTCTGAAAATAATATAATTAGTGTTGAATTGGCCAAGGTACTAGGGTATTGAATAAAATTCAAAATTCAAATATTATAAAATTCAAGCCTCATTCAATGTATTTGAATTCAATTGAGAGCCGAAGTTTCGAGTAATTAACATATATATTATGTACAAATAACTTAAATGCACTTAAATGTTGCACTTGCAAATCCAAGAATACAATAGTATATCCTACAAATACATTTGTGTTAATAAAATTTGAAATACAAAAATAAAAAAAATTGCAAATGAAATTTTCATTTAAAAAGTTGTTTTTTATGTGCTTGATGGTCCTTATTCTTCAGTCTTAAATTGTTGAAATGATTTTCTTTTACAACTAAAACCCCATGGCCAAGGAAAAAGCTCTTTAAATCAACTTTATAAAAAGCTCTATTAATAATTTTATATTTAAATAACTCTTTAAATTTAAATTTAAGCTTCATTTGGAAAACGTGAAAAAGAAGTAAGATTAATTGTAAAGGAGATGGAGGTTTATCAATTAAATAATATCCCCTCCTTATCCCCCGTTTTTTAAATTTCCCTTGTATGTTCCCATATTGTTTCCAATAGTTCATCATTAAGATTTGTTAAGCTGCATTTTCATTTGCTTTTGAAAAGCTATTGCAATAATAATAATTTGAATTACATACATATGTATGGGTCATTTGAAATGACGGATTCTAGATAAACTAAGAGACTATAAAAATAATATGTATTACTTTGTCTTGTGACATATCCTCAACATTCAATCTAATTTTTTTATTATCTAAATATGATATGTATAAGTAGTATACATATATTTAATTGTTAAATATATTAAGAAAATAATTCCAATGGTGGTGATTCATCAAAGTTGGTTTAGGTATAACAATTTTAGGTTTCATAAATTATCCTTGTGGATGATAATTACAAATTGAAATTTGTTAAACCAATTCTCAAAGTAAAGAGGAATGAAAATGTGTCTTTTTGGATCTATCTTTTCAAAGTTATCTCCTTTTTTTCTTTCAACACCACATTTAGCAATAGATTTAGCAACACACTATTGTTACCTTAGTTTGCCCTATCAACTCTAGGATTGAAATGTTTCAAGATTTTCCATCTAGTCTTCAAAGAACCAAAAGCATTCTCTATTACAACTCTTTTTGAATTCATGCTAGAGTCAAATTTTCTTTTATTTATGTCCACCACATTCTGGGTTTTGAAATTCTTTTGCAAGGAGCTGTGAAACAGGGTAAGCTGAATCACCAATCAAGTATGGTGTGCACCTCATACCTCGCACGTTGATCACTGGTTGTTGTAAAATAGCATGGTTCTCAAGTCCTTGTAAAGATTAGAAATCTTGAATTGTCCACTGTCATGTACACCTCCTAATTGCCCTGCACAAACATTCTAGAAGACTTTTATCTACATCACATACAGATTGAACCACAATGCTGTGGAACTTCTTTCAATTGGAAAAAATCACTCTATGCTAATGTCACTTTCCTACTAGGGAGATCAGCCGATGGGATATGGGTGCCATCAATTGCACCACAAACATTTGGCAACCCAGTGAGTTCCTGAAATTGGTCTATGATCTCTACAAATGGTGACCTTCTGGAATGCTAATGTATCTATCAAACATTTTATTTCTATCAATCCAAGCATCACAAAGAATGTCCACATGCTTTCCAATAGTGGAAGCACCAACATTAAAACGGTCAGCCATATGTGTGGCACTATGGCCATGAGCAAATTTGTAAATGACAATAGCCACAATTTTCTAATCTCCAATTGTGGCCTAACTGGATTCATACATTGAGATTTCAAGAAGGGTGTCAACTCCTCCACAAGATTGTTGAAAGCCTCATAACTCATTCTATAGTACAAGAAGAACTTTCTATCCCTCATATGGGAGGTTGTACCCCAAACATGTGTTTCCACATAGCTTCAATCTGTGGATTGTTTGGGTTCAACCCACCACAACCGAGGAGGGTGTTGTTTCTTTCTTGCAATCAAACACAAAAATGGGAAGAAATTACCTGCTAATGAGGGACTGTTTTCTTGACACAAAAACTTGTGCACAAAACTCCCCCACCCTTGATCAGGAGGATGCACAATTCCCCAATTTAATGGACAGTAGCATCCATATCAAAAGAAATCTCCCAATGAAGCATGAATCCATGTCTATTCTCAAAAATCAAATTCTGGAGTACAGAGCTGAAGTGTTCACAACTCCAAGAGTCTCAAAAAGAAAAGGACTGAAAATGTTTAAGTCTCTGGAGTTTGTAGTCTCTGGAGGTTTAGTCTCTAGAGTCTCAAATCTAAAAACTACATTTTTCCTGCAGCCTTTGGGGACTATCACTGATGAGGCAAACAAGCGTCAGCTTGCATGTACCCTCCTAGGCAAACAGTTGGCTCTTCAAGTGGTGGGGCCTCCTCTCTGCCATGTGCCAGGCAAATGGGGGGCTCTTAGGTGCACATGTGCATAAGTTTATAGTGGGTTATCACTTAGCCATATTCAGCATTCATTGCGCTCGTCACTTTAAAGGGCTTTAGGATTTAAGTTTACAGTTAAACTCTAAACCATAAACCTGAAATCAACACCATAGAAATTGCACAAAAAAAAAAACCTGAACTCTGCAAAGATGACAAGAAGCTATGTTGTGCTTTGACAGTCCAAATGCCCTGGTATGCTAGAAAACAGATGGGTCAATACCAAAGAGGAAGCTGGGGTGGTCAATGTCTGAGTGGATAGATACCAATGCAAAAGAGATTTTGGACCTTACAGAAGACTTGGTGGAATTCTTCTTTTTTCCATTTCAACATCGTCAACTATCACCTTGAGAGCCGAGGCCCATAAAAGTGCACTCCAGAGATCAAACAAGTTGATGGCAAAAAAAAAGATGGAAAAAAACAAATGTGTCTCAGCAAGCTTAGACTAACAATTTTCAGGAGTGATGGACATTTACATCAAAGGAATGACTTGAACATTCACTGCTCCTCTATGGGTTTGCACCTTATGTCTTCAATTCCTTAACCACTCGGGAAAACACAGCTTTTGAAGCCTGAAGCTTTGAAGGGTGAGATTTGTGGAGTTGTGAAATCAATTAACCAGAATGGTCTTTCACAATGGTCTTTTGCCCAGAGATTGTACCTTCAAACTGATAAACAAGAGACATGAGGTCCTGCTCAGCTTCTTGTTGTGTCCTTTACCATTTGAGAGCAGCTGTAAGGAAATGGGGGGTCACAATCACATTAGTACACAAACTCACAAGCTTGATCTGAGCATAAAGGAAGACATACTGAACAATCCTTCATTGTTAGATATTTCAGTTTGCACATCAGTATGCACAATCAATTCAGGATATTGATGGACGGATGGAGGAAATACTCTACAAAGCATAGAGTATTTCTGGTCTGCTTGATGCAGAAATCAATAACAGTCCTTCAAATTGCATCAGTCTCTATCCAAGAGCCAAAGAGGCAAAGTTTGGATCTCAATCCATCCAGAAAGCTTCCTATTGAAATCTTGAAAACTGTAGATAAAGATTCACTGGGAGAAGTGATTTAAGCTTGCTATAGGGAGGTGCCAATCCTGCTCACCCAACTTGAAGTAGGCACCCTCACAGACATACATTCTCCACACAATGCTGGGATGAAGCACACAGTAGCCAGTACAAATTTTCTAAGTTTCCCATCAAGTATGTACAGTTACAGATGGATCTGAATAATAACTGCAGATGGCCAAAAGCAGATGTGGAACATCTGCTGTCATTGACTATGTACCAGAACATACAAAAAATTCATTCCACAGATTCTTCTGCTTTAATACCACTGCAACAAGCTAGAAAAATACAAAAGAGTGCAAGGCAGACTTATGAAAGATTTACTGAGATGTTTTGTGTGTGTTATGGTCATGTTTGAAGCTTTTTTCCCTTGCAAAACGACACAAGAGGATGTGAGGAAGTTAATAAGTGCTAAGAGACAGACACTCACATAATTACTGGTGCTTGATCAACAGCACTTTGCTCAAAGTTTGCAAGCATCCTTCAGTTGTAACACCATCTCTTGTGACTGCTTGACACTGCAAGAGAGAACAAGCTTTCTGTGCTCACCATCCTCAAACTTGCTGCTCATCTAATGAAAATATGCCTCCAATCCATGTCAGAAAGCTGAAGAAGATGGCTAAAATTGGCTGTCAAAGAGAGATGAGCTCTCAACTCTTCCATCTTACAATAATATCAGTTGTGACAAAAACTCTCCCTTCTCTGAGAAACTGCACTCACTCCTTAGAAATGCACAAAGCTCAGATGACAGATCATTCCTAGCAACCTCCACAAAATAGAAACAAACTGAACCAGAATACAGCTTAAGCTAGAGCTTCCAATTCACTATTACCAATATCCTTGCTAGCTGCAACAGATTGCAATAATGCCTCTTCCTTCTATCTCTATTGTTACCATCACTTCCACTATCAGCACCTGAAAAAGCACCTTAAAGTCCACTACTCTGATGTTGCCACATCTCCGAAGCCATCAATATGTATGCAAACAATCTCTGAAATCATCAACATATGTATCAATCTATGAAACATACAAACAACTGCACAATGTCCTGCATATTCGTTCCACCACTGTTGATTGTCTACAGCCTCCATTTTGGCAATCATCACTGAGATCCGAAGCTTCCTGTTCCATCATTTCTGGGTCTGCAGATTATCTAGCCATGTTGTCTCCAATCACTCTGAGAACAAATCACAGACAGAAGATGATTGTTCAAGTGAAGCCAGTTATTGATGCTCTGTGGTTCATCATCCCTGCAGCAAAACACTTGTTGATGATTTGCTACGCCTCCAGCCATCACATCTTGAACATGTCCAGGGCTTTCAGAGATCGCATAAAACTCAAAAGAATTTGCAAGAAACACGTCAAATCTTGAACACACCTGGTGCCTTCAGAGATCACAATCTGCTTTGCAGTACTGTCAAAACAAAGGAGTGTCACACCTTTGTCTATGTTTGATGCAAACCTGCAATGTGAAACCTTGCAATTGTGAAATGTGGCCAAAAAATCTGGGACAGGTGTGGATTGCTTTGAGCATCTAAAAAGAAGTTGAAAAGTCTGGTGAAGCTTGGAGAAGGTGGCATCTCCACATACGGACGGTGACAAGCAAGGGCAAGGCATGAAGAAGTAGAGGAAGAAGATTCAGAGAACTCCAAGAGCATCTCTGCATGCCAAGGGTGACAAGGAAGGGAAAGGCATGAAGAAGTAGAGGAAGAAGATTCAGAGAACTCCAAGAACATGCAAAAAGTGAAAGGAAAGACAAGGCATGAAGAAGCAGAGGAAGAAGAGATTTGGAGGAGTCAAGCAGCAGCTGCTGCAGTGTGATTGTTGCAGCAAAAAACTCTCTACACACAAACAGTTACACTGCAGCTATGCAAATCAAAACCGTCTCAGGAGCAAAGTCAATGCCAAAAAGGTATTCTTTCTCTCCTCAGAGTCCTCTTTTGTTGTTGCTGTTGTTCCTTGCGTCTGTTGCTCCACTGAAAGTTGCAGGATTTTGAAGATACTCAAGCTTTTGTTTTGTTTTATCAATAGCTTAACAGTCCAACAAACAGACTACATATAGACACCTGATCAGCATCTCATGATGCAGAATCAAGCAAGCACCCTTGCAACCCATAACTATCCTTTCTTCCAAGGCTCATTCACATGTCACTAAAAATCAGAAAGTGAAAAAAATGATCTAAAATCCAAAATGAAGAGTGAGAGCACAAATCCTTCTTTACATTGAAGGTGACATTGAGCTGACATAGAAGACAAGCAGGAAACACCCACTTGTGACCCAAATGTGTCCTAGATTCTAGAATCAAGTGACCCACAGTATGCACTAATCATTGTAAAGAAAGATGAAACTGCAATCGCTAACTGTGCAGTATGCACCCATAAGGACACAGTGCTGCTGCATTTGCCCTGAAAAGGAAGGAGATGGCACCATTGGTTGAGAGTACTTTACAGAGCATTGTAGCTAGAAAGTGGAAGTGTTTACACATCTGCACAAGAATTTTAGAGAAGAGAGTTGTTGAGAGTGAACGATTTTACATGGGTGGGTTGGTTGGTGTGCCTGAAACTTCCAAGAGTAGCTGGTGGTGGTAGCAATTCAGCTTCCCAAGATTCCCATAAACTTCTGCCCTTTGCTCCTTGCCAGATTCAAAAGGAAGTCAGTTAAGACAAACTCGTAGTCTGGCATTTTGCCATAGCCTGCACCAATCCACAAATCAACACTTTCAGACATAACCCTTTTTCGCAAACCAAAATTTATCAGCTTTTGCTCATATAGAACACTTCCTCAGCAAAGTTAA
>Ga0116230_10005542_pt1 | contig 12403 bp, 6 predicted proteins | sample S1TSphfallax_3_FD_88678 | JGI IMG/M metagenome (GOLD analysis project Ga0116230, IMG submission 88678) | Host-associated microbial communities from peat moss isolated from Minnesota, USA - S1T2_Fd - Sphagnum fallax MG | ecosystem: Host-associated > Plants > Peat moss > Unclassified | place: USA...
CATTATTAGAAATATAAAATGTTATGTTAAGGAGTGTTTAATGAGCGGTGGGGTGGATGGGAGTAGTGGGGGTGTGGGGGGGGGGGGTGGGGGGGGGGGGGGTGTGTGATGTAATTAACTCACATTTGGTAGCTTTGCATTTATTGATAAATAGGTTGGATTAGTTTTAGATGGTTATGCTTGATGGTAGCCAAATTGAAATTAACTATCATGAACATCAAAAGGCTTTGCCTTCATGTTTAAATTTTAATGCATATATTTGCATGAAAAACATCATGGTTGAAACATTACATAATAGTTGTGATTAGCCTAGTTTTAATAATGCGATTAACCTAATTTAGTTCGTAGGTGTTGTACAATATTCACATGTACACATATGTGAACTCCTTGGATGGCGGTTTTCATGTTTATTTAATAGCAAATTGAATATACAATAATAAAGAGAATTATAATCTTGTTTTGGTTATTAAATGAGGTTCATGTGACCCAACATCCACAAATACACCATCCCATTTTCAACCCATTTTGGGTTTCATTGGATGCATGAACCTTGGGAAGCCAACCCCAACCCGTTCCCCCTATGTTCACTCATCCTACCTACTTCCATACTTTCCTATCTCCCCACTTATTGTCTCATCCTGTCCTTTTCCCAACCATGTGCTTCCCTTTCCCCATTCTTTCATTTTCTTCACCAAAGTTCAAGTATGGAACTTAAGTTATTCATGGAAAGAGTTTGCAAATAGAATTCAAGCTATGTGAAGAGGTAAAAAGTTATATTCTTTTCCTTCCTTGCTTGCTTTTTTATATTCCTTTTTTGTGTCTTGTCAGCATGGGGGAAAGGGGGTGGTGTGAGTTCATCATGGTAATATTCATGGTCATCATTTTTTTCCCCTTGTTGATGCTATACAGAGGGGTTCAACTTTTTAAAGGTGTACCACCCAAGAAAAAATAAAGGCAATCAATAATACAATCTTTAATTTTATACTTTATCTTGATTCCCTTAAACATTAATGACTCAAACATATTTTGAAGTATGTTAATTTAGACCATCATATATTTAGAAACACCCATATCATGCATTTTGTGTCCATGATGATGAAACATCTCTTGTATAAAGTACATAAAATAAAATAAAATAAAAGGTCATGATTTGACAACATTTTTGTACACCTTAAAAAAATTTAAAACTAAAGTTGAACTCTTCATGACTTTTATTTTCAAATTTGATTTGTTTTATCACCTTCAAGAGTCAAGCTCCTCACAATTCTCTTCATGTATCTTGTTGTTTTATTATGTTGCTATTATAAAGAACTATCAATTCCTTGAATAATTTTGTTTTTTTCCCCTCCCTTGTTTTTCCCTTCTATTTCCTCTCTCCCTCGTGGTGTCAACTTTTGTGGTCATCATCTTTTTTTGGTTCCTATTGCGGAAAATTGAGTTCATTGCACCCTTCCCTCCACCTTTCTTCTTCCTTATATATATATTTTTTCTCCTTCATAGTGGCAACCTTTATGATTGTAGTATTCTTTTGCATGTTGCATTACTTTTAAAAACTTTTGTAGAATTTTTTTTTATAACATTTGAATGTTGTATTTTGTGCATATCTGTTACATTTTGTTATTTTTTGGGTTGTTTTATTAGTTTTTGCAAGGGGTTGAACTTGGTTCCTTGCAACACAACCACATTGTTATTGTTTTTACAACAAAAAACATTGCTCATGTATTGTGAGGAACTAGTTCAATTACTTGTTAGGCATGAGCAATGTGTTGTAATTGTTTGTTGTTGTTTGCACCACAACAAACAAAAGCCAAAAAACATGAGTTTGAATGATCATTGCACCATCAAACACATAAGAAAGGAACTCACCATCACACAAAAAACAACAACAAAAAAAACAAAATACCAAACCAAATAGAAAAACAAAAGTCAAAATTACATGAAACCAAATTAAATACAAAAATCAAAAACCAAAACCACATACACATATAAAACCAAATATACCACATGAAACCAAAAAGATAAACTAGCAGAAATACTTGCATTTGGGGTTAAGCTTTTGTTATATTTGTTGGTTATAAAATTAGTTTATCTCAAAACAACAAGGTGTTTGTAATACCCACATCTTGGGACACCAATGTTGGGTTTATTCTCCAAGGTTAATAGGTTTAGTTCATGATTAGGTAGTCAATAAGAGGCAATAGTAGGTAAGTAAGTGGGCCCATGTACATATGGCCACATTGGTGGATATAGTAGGTAGGTAGGTGGGGGAATATATACATACAAGTTGTTTTTTATGCAGTACCAACTCTCATCTTTTGGCATTTATTTGGTTAGTAGGTCACTTTAAGTAGGTGGTAGGTAGGTAAGTATGTAATCATGTCACTATGTAAATAAAACAATTGACCTTTTAGTTGGTGGTAGGGGGAGGAAGGAGGTTACTAAGAAAAAGCAAGTGGAAGAAAAGTAGTGAAATGTTGTTGCACAAAACTAAATATAAATAAGTAAAACAATAAAAAGTGTTGTAGTACAAGGGCAAGTTCAACAATTTTAGCCAAACATTTAATTTAATTTATTTTTTGATTTGGCATTTTGATTTTACAATTCTAAGAGTTTTGGCATATAAAGTATTACTAATCAAAGACTAGCTTGCCTTGCAAATATGCAATTGGTCTTTGTGTTTATTGTGTGACACAATTAACCATTTTCATTTATATGATTAGGTTCAATTTCAAATAATGAAAATTTCATAACAATTTCATGCCATTTTCTATTGTGGTTGCATACCGTTTTTCAAAATTTTCAACAATTTGGTCCATAGTTTTTCATAACTTGCTCTAGAAAAAAATTGTTCTGGGAATTTGCTAAAGAATTTAAAATAAAAGGAATGTTTTTGGCCAGTAGCCTTTGGCAAAAACAATTGCCACCCTTAATCTACCTTTTTCATAAGAAAATTTACTATTATAATGTCTTAGCAAAAGGCACAAAATTTTGGTATGGAATCATAAACTATTTAACTTATTATGGAACATTAGGGCTTGTTCCACTTGAAAATGTGGTGATCTTGATAGGGTGAGCCATCCTTCCATTAGATGATAACAAATTTTGCAAGGTTTGTTGTTTATTCCATGGGATCATATGTTTTTGAATTCACTATTGACATTTCAATTGCGGTCTTAGTCGTTGATTCACATTAAATTTGACATTAGCAACCCAAAAATATAAATGGAACCAACATATAGGCACTTATCCCCTCAAGAAAAAGGTTGTAAATAATGGCCAAAAACAAGTTGTGTATTCACAAAACCTAAATCCAATTTAACCTACTTACAATTTGTACCTTAAGTCAACTAGTTTTCCCTTAGGTTACCCATAATTTCATTACCATGAAAAATATATTACAAGTAATGGCACATATTATTGGGTGTTATTAACACCTACCACCAACTTGTGGATGACAAGTTTTCAATGTCATTACATTTGGAAATGGTATTATAATCCAAATTGCAAAGATGTTACATTGCATCCCCTTTTACACTTGCATCTGAAATTTTGAACATTGTCCCACTTCCCAAATTCCTAGAACCTTGACCTTGGGTGGGATTTTTACCTAAAATTGGTCCACAATGCATTGGACATTTTGTTTTTTGTAGGCATATTTATCAAACACTATTGGTTTAAAACATTGTATAGGTAAGCAAAAGTTGCATGTTGCCATAAGCCTTTTGTATACCAATCTTGAAATAGTTATAATAATAGGTAATCTTTCTAGTAATATATAGCCCATTTTTCAAGTGTGGTCAATACATTCTAGGCACAAGCAAGTTAGTATGATATCTTTAACTTTCAAATGGTAACAAAGTGCTAGCAACATCACCCATGTTAAATTGCAAATTAACTTGACCCATATTATGAACATTGGCATGATTAATGTTCAAATTCCAATATCTAATTCAAAGTTTTTAAATTCATTAACATTAGTCAACAAAATTATAGGTAGTCTATGAAACAAAACCCTTCGTTTATGAAACAAAGGTAATCAAGACATAATACCAAATGAAAACATATTTTAAAAATCTAGATGAGTGTAATGCCCTGGTTAGGTTCCAATTTGAGGAAAATCTCCCCTTGTCCCTTCATTTCCCTCCCCTTCCCCACCATTATGTTGCCATATGCTATATACATCATTTATTTTAATATCAAATTTTATTTTAATATAAATAACATGGCCATGAAAAGGAACATATTTATTTGATTTTTCATATCTGTGTAGTTGGGTAGGACAAAAGAGTTAGGTAGTTAGGGTTGGAAGAGCTAGGTATGATTGACACAAATAGACAACGATCAATATTTTAAAATAACTTCAAAACTCATTGCAAGTGTTACAAAATATTCATGTTGTAATCACACATAGCACATGTGCAAAAAAAGTTATATTTCAAAATAAAATAAGCAATTTGACATTGCATTCAAGTTGGCAACCATAATACATCAAAGTTACTGGCTTGTGTTGAAGGGTGGAAAATTAACCATTCACAAATTGAATTTAAAGATATGCTAATGTGTTTATGAATATTTAGTGAGCCATCCATTCTTTGTGAACATAATAACCATTATTAAAAATAATGAAAAAATGCAATGAGAAATTGTGGTATCATTCCATCTTTTCTCCAATTTATACACTAAATTTAATAGATTCTTTCTACATCTATTCAATCATGTTATAAATTTGTTGGAAATGGAAAAAGTGTTTATTTGAACCCTCACTATTCCCCATCTTCCTCCTTTTCATAGTTGCAATTGCTACACTATAATTTGTTATTGGTAGTATTATGGTCATCTTGCATCACGTAGTCAAAGGTCCAAGCATGGTAAAGTGGACCAAAAAATACATCCACTCAAATCCAATATTTTATGGTAGATTTTCAACATAAACATAAGAAAATAGATTCAAATTAAAAAAAAACTTTCATTATGGAAGCCTCCATGCTTCCATTGAATTTTGATGAGTTGAATACAAACATTGAAAAACTTTAATACAATTAAAGTAGGTAATAAGTAGGAATGAAAGTAACATGTTAATATTGTGTTCATTCCTACTTCTAAATTTGTCCATTAAATATATTTTGATTCTACTATGAGAAATTTAAAATTCCATTAGTATATTTAGTATGCCATTGATTTAAAAATAAAATAGATACAACATTTAATCTGCTTGTGCTTGAATTTTAATGAATATATACAAACCTATTTTAAACATGTGATTTTAAAATATAGTTGTAACAAAGTAAAGTTTTTTTAATATAATTAAACATTAAAATAAATAATATTTAAAAATTCAATATACCAAGGCCTACTTGATGGCCACTTTCCATTTATGTTGCAAGGTAATTCTCTAGTTTACTTTACCATGCTTTCACCTTCAAACACAAACATATGTCTTATGTTGTGACACATAGATTAAAATTAATGCTTGACACACTTGCAATAAGAAACAAAATTAATTTTCAATGTACACATAGATGCCATTGTGGTTTTAATTGGTAGCACACCCCCAAATTTGTCAATTATTCTAGAGCAATCCCCACATTTGCGGCAATGTTTACAAAGTTCAATGTGTAATATCATGGCATTTTGTCCATTTGTTAATCTTTATTTTTAATTTTGAAAGGAGAAAAAAATTTGTGTTTGTGTATACATGGTAAACATGTCAAACTTCATCCAAAAAAATTCATGTGTGAGATTATGTAAATTAATATGTAAGATGGGCTTTTAGTCAATGTTGCATAAATCAATACTTTTGCCAAATTAACATTTATGTGGAGGAAAAAGTAAATATGTATGTGACACAACATTTTTTTTGTGGGGAATTTTATTATTATTATTTTAATTTTTGAGCATTTCCTTGTTTAAATTTTTTTTCCAAAATTTTCCAAAAATCCAAAAAATTGCCTTGCTTTTACAATTTGTTTAGGCAACTAGGCAAGATATAAAAGGATTTTAATAAATATTTACTTTCATAACTAATATGTAGCCAACCATGGTTAAATCTTCTTGTAATTGATTACCAATGTGGCAACATCACAAAGCTAAAAAAAGAAAAAACCAGCACACATTATTTACAATAAGTCCATTACACACCAAAGTTAATTTTGATATTAAATGGGTTATACATCTTATTAGTAAGGATTGGCATCAATGATTTTTTGGTTAATCTTTTAATGTGGCCTAACATTATAAGTGATTTGGTATCCCACACAATATTAGCATTGATTGTCAAAACTTTTGTGAAAATGTGGTGGAAAATTTCCTTAAAACTTAAATTTATTTTTGAAATGTGAGAAAAAACTTCCCCAAAAGTTTGTTTACTTTAAGATTTGGCAACAATCATTGTTTCTTTTGTTTCTTCTTACAAAATGCTCTTATTTATTTGCTAAAATTAAAACATTTCAAAATGGGTAAATACATGATATAATGCAGAATTATTTTTTGAAAATTGAAAGTATATACACTATCAAAAGTAGTAACATGTAAAATTTCATTCAATTTGAATTTTTATAGAAATCATGTATAATTGATTTCAGCCTTAAAAAATGAAACAAATTATATAAACCATTCATATCAAAGTGATTCATAATTACATTATTATTTAGATGTACACCAATAATTCTATAATTGTTACTTAAAACATGTTGTTTAATGGTAGTTTACCATTCTTTCATTCTAAATTCCATTTTATTTTTGAAAAATGATAAAAAGAAATTTGGTCCAACTATATTTTCAATGGGAATTCAATTTGCAACCTAAAAAGATCATAATAATTAGCATGATCATGACACAATGTACTATTAAATGTCTATGTATCATTTAAATATGATTTTCATGATTGAAAAACAAATTGAAAGTTTTGATAGTGAAGATTGTTCATTATGTTTGTTTCTTTCTATGTGCAAAATTTCATTAAAACTAAAATTTTTAGTCCTTTTTATTGAATTACAATGTTGTTATAAGCTTTTGTTATTCAAAAAATATTTTAATTCACAATTGAATTGTTCATATGTTTATTAATTTCACAACATAATGAAAGTGTAAAATGTAATTCAATTTTAATTGCACATTTTCCACACAAAATCTTTTCCAAATATTTAAAAGGCCATATAAAAAAGATGTTGCAATGAAAATGATCAAATTATGATTATTTTTAGGTTTACATTATAGCATGCAAACACCCAAATTGAGTTAGAAACAAAAACATTGATTGACATAAAACAATTAAACACACGTGACACAAAATGACTAATGATTTTGCCTTGGATCATGACATTAAAAAAAAAAAAAAAAACTTTAATGTTATATAATTGCAAACACATACTTGTTATGATTCATTGCCCATTTGGTTTATTTTGGTTTCATTATGCTAAAAGGATTTGTAAATGCTGATTAAAAAAGAAAAGAATTCCTCTTGAGTTGCAAATCCCCTTCATGTTATCTCTTCATGGAATAGATCTGCCATGTTAAGGTCATTGTAAACACTTGGTTGCAAACAATTTGTCCATGCAAGGTCAGTAGTACATACACGTGAACCTTTAACCTTTATAAAAGTAGCGAAACATTTGGGACAACATTTGATCACCTCATGGAACACTTCATGTTTCTATTTGTACTTGACCCACACTTTCACTAAGATTTCTTTAATGTGAGACAATGGGTTGGTTGCATTGTTCACTTAAGACAATCGAAGGCAACGATAATGTCGATCCCAAACCTCAATGTCTTGCCAGATGTCTTACCAAAAGAGATGTTGGGTATGCATGTGACACTTTCTTGTGAGTTTTTGTATTCTTGAGGGGGCAACAAAATATTGTACGACATTTGTTAAATAAGTTGACATTGTCATTGTTCTCAACAAGGGTTGAAATTAACATATTTTACAATGTGTGTCCAAAGAGTTGGGTACGTAGGTACTCAAAGTTGCGTGTAGGGGAGAAACACACACACAAGTTGTCTAGACTCCATTTTAACTTACTTGAACCTCATCTCTCTTTCTTTTTCTGTTTTTGCTTTGCCTTGTGGACGCCATCATCCCCAAGGCCAGGGTGTGGGCCGCTGACACCCTCCACTTTCTTGAGTGAGGTTTACTAGTTTCAATTTACCTCTTTGCTCCCTTGCCTACTATGGCAAGGATATTGTGTTTAGATTTGTTTATAGAAGTATAGTACCTTAAGGGATTGTGGCCCCTAGGTCTATTTTTATATGAGGATTTTTGAAAGATGATAATTTTGGCTTGTGTTGAAACTTGAGATTAGTTATAATAGAGTTATAATAATATCTTCATGGATTTTGGTTTCCTTTTTATAGGATTTTTTGAAAGATTATATATTTTTGTATGGTGAAATATTTGAGTTTCCATAATTCTTCTTTTGCCTTAAGATTACTTTAAAAGGTAAATGGCAAGGTGACCGTCTGACAAACCCCTTGTTCATCTACAAAGGTACTATAGCCTAGGGCCAATTTCCACATGCACAAAATGAATGATTATTTTTTTCAAAAATTAATTCGAAATTTATGGATCTGAAATTACTATTATTAATTTCATGATCTACTATGATATCTTCATATGAGGAATGAAATTATTCAGATTGTAGCTTGTGATAGTTATCATGATTTTGAACTCCACAGCTTCATATTTTCATGAAAATTTGTTTCATTATTTTAAAGATTATTTAATGATGAAACTGACCCTGGGGCAAAGTATGTGTTTCACAATTGAATTTTCCCAGCTTTTATTTAACTCATGAAATGATAAATTTCAACTCATAGACCCTGATTTAAGTGTAAAGATGGAATATCTACAACGTCTTCAAGTAGGTAACATAAAAAGAATTTGGGTTTTTAGAGTGTGGGTTCATCTAAGGCCCATGGGAGTGGAGATTAACCTAAAAAACAAAACAAGGGATGTGTCACACTGTGGCCTTGCCATTTAACATTACAAAGTATCTTAAGGCAAAAGAAGAAGAATTATGGAAACTCAAATATTTCATCATGCAAAAAAAAAAAAATCTTCAAAAAATCCTATAAAAAGGAAACCAAAATCCTCCTTCAAGATATTATTATAACTCTATTATAACTAATCTCAAGTTTCAACACAAGCCAAAATTATCATCTATCAAAAATCCTAATATAAAAATAGACCTATTTATACCTTGGGGCCAAAATCCATTGAGCTACTATACTCTATAATGAATCTGAACATAATATCATTGCCTTGGTAGGCAAGGCAAACAAAAGTTTTTGTGTGAATGCACCCAGAAACAAGCCCAGATCTAAGATGGGGTTCAATGCATCTACCAAGACCCTTGCCAGGTGATGATACTCACAGATGAAGAGGCAGAGTTCATACATTTTTGTTTTTAGGGACCACTCTTTGTATGTAGCCTAAGTAACTCATCTCCACTTTACATTGTTCAAAATTTCATGTTTATTTTTTTTGTGAACATAGAAATAACTTGCACACTAATTCAAAATTGACCCAATGTCAATAAGGGTTCATAGAGTTAAAACTACTAACCCAAAAGAAAATTAAAAAACACTAAAAAGAAAAGGGTCAAACCAATGGGGTTTAGGGTTTAGCTAGGGACCAATGTTATTTAGTTCTTGGTTTTGAAAAAGAACATTTGCTCTCTATTTTTTTGTTTTTCTATTTTTTATAAAAACTTTTGATTTTGAAAACTTTTCAAATTATTTAGAATCCTTTTTTATTTTAAGACTCCATTCAATCTATGTACATTGCACCCAATTGATAACTTGCTTAAATAGGTACACATGTTCATAGAAGTGGGATAGTAGTGTAGGAGAAAATAGGGGAGGGACATAGTGATGAAAAAGAAATTCAGATAATCAATGAGTCAAGGCAACAAATAATAAAGAGGTTCATTTGTTTTCCCCCTTGGGGAAAGGAGGAATTATTATTTTTATTTGTCTTTTTTCAGTAGAAGGGGAAGTCAATTCATTCAGGGTGAAGCAAGTGATTCCAAGTCATGTAGCATTAGTTCATTTAATTAATGGTAGTTCCTTGAGTTAAAATTACAATTTTTTTTTTGATAACACAACCCTTTTTTTTTTTGGGTAACATGCACCCAACACCATCACAATTTATTCCATAATGTTTGCCCAAAACTAAATTGTCACAAGCTAAATATTTTAGAAAAAGAAAGAGAAAAAGTTTGGATGTTTTCAAATACAGTAGATTACAACCCAATTCAAGTTTGAGTTTCAATTTCAGTGAAGAAGGATGATTTCACGATGGAAATCAAAATCTAACAAAATTATGAACTCCAAGTTCAAAACCCCGAAACCTACCCTAAAACTTGAATTTAAAGCTGTTCAAAACAATGCACCACTCAACATGGATTGAAATGACCAATATCATACTAGTTGAAAATTGTCAAACTCTAAAGGGAAGTAAAAGTTCTTAACTTGAAGATAAAATTTGGGCCAAAATGAACATCACCTATTAGCAATGAACATATAACTTGATGTAAAATAACTTAATAATTATGTAATTATTTTAGAGAGTAAAATAGGTAATCTATTAGGTGATGAAATTTTATAATTTAATAATGATTTAACAAGTCAACTGATATGATATTGATCATTTCAATATCACTTATGATATTATGACCAAATAGTAGATTTGTAATACTCTATTTTATTCTTTACTACTTTTTGGAGGTACAAGTACTATGAAACCTAGCCTAAAGAGGTATATATTATAGAGTTATCTGTAAAGTCACCTTGACTTTCTTTGGGCCTCCTTACATCCCGTATCCGCTCTTTTAGTGGTATCCACCAAAGTAATGAATCTCACAAGGTTCGAGAGTAATTATTATAGTTGTGCAGGCAGAAGCAGTGAAAAAATATATGTAGCAGCAGTGGATGGAGGCGCTAAGGAAAAAAGGACATACAGCATGAAACTGAGTTTATCACCAAAATTGATGGTTTTATTCTGAGTTTCAACCCCCCCCACCCCTTCTTGAATGCTAATGTACTTGTTTGCAGGTTTTTTCTGAATCTCCTCACTTCATGTGTTACCAAACTCAAACTCAAACTCAGGGTTTTAGTGTTGTGTTTGCCTTACTTTACAGACAACTCTTAGGCCCACTTTAGACGAGGGTCCAGGGTCCAATTTCCTAGGAACCCATTTCGACTGATTTGAAGCAAATTGAATCCTAGAGTTGGACTAGAGTACCTTGAGCCTTAGACTGATTCTTGGTTCTCCAAATAAGCAGCTCTCCTTTTAGCACACAGTTTTTCTCGGTCTGAACCAATCGATTTTCCCTCCAAAACAGGTGCCATGTAGGTTTAGCCTCAATTTGTCACTTTTTGGTCTTGGACCCTCATTTAAAGGCCTTTGGACCAATTTAAAGCTATCAACCAATAAGATTGCTTGAATTTCATTGATCCCTGCACCTTGGACCCTTGTCTAAAGTTGCCCTTATATATCTCACTCCTAGCAGGAGGTAAGGGATATAATAAGACATAGAAAAAGCCGACAATGGGCTTTTGAAATATTGACGTTTCAAAACTACCGACCTATACACTCTGCAACCGCCCGGGTTGCCAGGCCCATGCATTCTTCTACCGCCCCCAACTGCCAGACCCAGTCACTGTACACCGCCCCTCTTCAGGCCCCCTCATTTGGAGCCTTGCTTCCCCATCTAGTGGAGCTTAAGAGAAGACCTCCGTATATACATAGGAACAAGGATGGAAATCAATCCACAAAAAGTGCAAGGCATGTTCAAAAGGCATGTTGATGCAAATGTAAACACACACCAAAAGGAAAATCAAGACCATCAAAACAATAGTAATGAAGTGGAAGATGTAATGCTAAAAGGGCATCCTATGCCACAAATCAGCTAGTGATTGGTTTGAGGTGCACTGGCTGGTTTGCTGGAATGGCATTCATCTATGGACTCTCTTAGGGTAATGGGTTTAGGGTTTAATAGGGACTGCATGTTGCCTGATGTAAGCAGGCGTCAGCCATGTGGCGAGCATTTCCAAAGGTGAAACATGTGCTATGTATGCAGTGTTTATTTATTTATTTATTTATTTCAAATTAAAAAGTACAAATGCTGCGGATTTTTATGCCATGCAATGCCCTGGGCCAGGGTGCTCCCTGAAATAAATAAATAAAGGGGCCCGGCCCTCAGTCTCCAGCCTTGGGGGTTCCATTATTATTTCGGGAATGCCCCAGCCCTAGGGCATTACCCTACACTTCAAAAAAAATTAGGGATATCAATAGTGGGCCATTTTGTGCTGTAGCTGAGGCAGTGATCCTTTAGTAGTTGATTTAGGTCAAATTTGATTATTAACAAAATAATCTTTAACATCCTTATATATATATATA
>Ga0116230_10005543_pt1 | contig 12401 bp, 10 predicted proteins | sample S1TSphfallax_3_FD_88678 | JGI IMG/M metagenome (GOLD analysis project Ga0116230, IMG submission 88678) | Host-associated microbial communities from peat moss isolated from Minnesota, USA - S1T2_Fd - Sphagnum fallax MG | ecosystem: Host-associated > Plants > Peat moss > Unclassified | place...
CGGCGACGACCCGGCGGTGATCGGTGGCCTCGGGCGGTTTCGCGGGCGGGCGGTCGCGGTGATCGGCACCGAACGCGGCAGCGACACCGAAAGCCGGGTCAGGCACAATTTCGGCATGTCGCGGCCGGAGGGCTACCGCAAGGCGCGCCGCCTGATCGAGCTGGCCGGCCGCTTCGGCCTGCCGGTGCTGACCTTCGTGGACACATCCGGCGCCTATCCCGGCATCGACGCGGAGGCGCGCGGGCAGGCCGAGGCGATCGCGCGATCGATCGAGGCGTGCCTTGAGGCGCCGGTGCCGGTGGTCGCGACCATCATCGGCGAGGGCGGCTCCGGCGGCGCCATCGCGCTGGCGGCGGGCGACGCGGTCCTGATGCTGGAACACGCGATCTATTCGGTGATCACGCCGGAGGGCTGTGCCGCCATCCTGTGGAAGGAGGCGTCGCAGGCATCGCTGGCGGCCGACGCGCTGAAGCTGACGGCGGAGGATCTGAAACGCTTCGGGCTGATCGATGCGATCGTGCCGGAGCCGCTCGGCGGCGCCCACCGGGACGCCGCGATCACGATCGCCTCGGTCGGCGAGGCCATCGACGCCGCCCTGCAACCGCTGCTCGCCATGGACTCCGCCGCACGCACCGCGCGGCGGCGCGAGAAATTTCTCGAAATGGGCCGCGAAGCCCAAGGTTGATCGGGCGCGGAGGCTGCCGTGCGTCTGCTGGTGGTCGATCGCAACGCCGCGCTGCGGCATCTGCTGGCCGGGCTGTTCGTCGCGGCAGGCCACGAGGTCGATACGTCCGGCGATGCCGGCGCGGTGGATGCCGCGCGGCACGATCTTGTCCTGTTGGACATGGGCGTGGCCGATGCCGCCGCCGCTCTCTCGCGCTCGCGGGACGGTGGCGCCATCGTGCCGATCCTGGCGGGCGTCTCAGGTCGCGACCCGGAAACGAGGATCGCCGCACTCGATGCGGGGGCCGATGCCGTGATGGTCAAGCCGTATGCGTCCGACGAGTTGCAGGCGCGCGTGCGGGCCCTGCTGCGCCGGCCGCCGACCCTGCCGCGCGGGCGGCTCGCCGTCGGCAACATCTCGCTCGATGCCGGCGCACAGGCGGTGCGGGTCAACGGCGGGACCGTGGCGATGACACGGGGCGAGATCGCGCTGCTGGAAACGCTGATGCGTCACGCCGCCCGCCCGGTCGCGCGCGAATCGCTGGAAGCGGCGATCCATTCGTTTTCGTCCGATCTGTCCGCCAACGCGATCGAGGCCGCCATCTCCCGCGTGCGGCGGCGGCTGGACGGCGCGGGCGCACGGGTGACGATCAGCGCCGCGCGCGGGATCGGGTATCTGCTGTCCGAGCGGACCGCGTAGCCGCCGGATCACAACATCCCGAGGGCGCGAAACCAGAGGTAATCGAGCGGCACGAGAACGAGGAACGTGATGGCGGCCAGCAGCAGGCTCAGCCGCGTCGCGGGGCCGGCGGAAACGCCGCCGAGTTGCAGCGCGACCACGATGGGCGCTGCCTGATACGGCAGGATCGTGGTGGAAAAGCCGATGACCTGGAGCATCAGCACCGTCATCAGCTTGAACCCGCAGGCAGCGGCGAGCGTGCCGGCGAGCGGGGTGAACAGGGCCGGCACGCCGTTGGATGTGACGACGAAATTCAGCAGCGTCGAGATGCCGACGAGCGCCGCGAAGCTTCGGAACGGCGCGGCGGGGTCGAGCGGCGCAACCGAGGCCAGCGCGCGGCCGAGCAGATCGCCGAGACCGGAGCGCGTCACCGTCGCGGCCATGCCCAGGATGGCAGCGATGTAGATGCACGTCCGGAAATTCACCTGACCGCCGAATTCCTCGTGGGTGACGAACCCGATGCGCGGCAGCAGGCACACGCAGGCGGCGGCGAGGCCGATCCAGGCCGGCGAGATGCCGTGCAGCGAATCGGTCAGCCACAGCAGCAGCGTCACGCCGAGCAGCAGCGCGAGCCGCTTCTCGTCGCCCGTCAACGGCCCGGCGGCGTCGGTGGGCGCGGCGCGGCGCGGGCGGTCCCGGAACAGCAGGCACAGGCAGCCGATCAGCGCGACGCCCTTCAGGATGCCGAGGACAGGGGCTTGCAGCAGCAGATACGGCAGATAGGTCAGGCGGATGCCATACGTCGTCTCGATACTGCCGGCGAGCACGAGGTTGGGGACGTTGGCCGGAAGGATCGAGACCGACAGCATGAAGGTTCCGAAGCCGACGGCGAGTGCCAGGCCGATGCGGCCGCGCGACCCCTCCGCCAGTCCGGCCCGGTCGGCCACCGCCAGCACGATCGGCATCAGCACCGCGATGCGCCCCATGTTGGACGGCATCACGAACGCGAGCGCGTAGGTCAGCAGCACGACACCGGCGACGAGGCGCGGGTAGGAGCCGGACAGTTTCGTGGTCAGCGCGCGGGCGGCGCGCTCCGCGAGGCCGGTCTTGCGGATGGCGATGCCGAGCACGAACCCGGACAGCACCAGCCAGAACGCCGACGAGGCGAATCCGGTGAACACGGTCGCCGCCGGCGCCACGCCGAAAATCATCGCCAGCGCGAAGAAGATCAGTGCCGTCAGATATTCGGGCAGGAAGCCGCTCGCCCACAGGCCGATCGTCAGTGTCGTCAGCAGCGCGGCCGGGATCATCGGTCGGCGGCCGCCACGCTCAGTCGCCGCTCCCTTGCGTCAAGCGGAACGGGGCGGACGGATAGACGCCGAGAATGCGCAGCTCGCGCGAGAAGAAGCCGAGTTCCTCCAACGCACGCCGCAGCGGCGGCTGCTCCGGGTGGCCCTCGACGTCGCAGAGGAACTGCGTCGCGGAGAAATGGCCGTCGAGCATGTAGCTCTCCAGCTTGGTCATGTTGACGCCGTTCGTGGCGAAGCCGCCGAGCGCCTTGTAGAGCGCCGCCGGGACGTTGCGGACGCGGAAGACGAAGGTCGTCATCAGCGCCGGCTCCTCCGGCGTGTGCGGCGCGGGCGCGCGGGCGGCGACGTAGAAGCGCGTGGTGTTGTGCGCCGCGTCCTCGACATTGCCGCGCATGACTTGCAGCCCGAACAGATCGGCCGCGAGCGAGGACGCGATGGCGCAGTCCTCCGGGTTGTTCCACGCGGCCACCTGCTCGGCGGCGCCGGCGGTGTCGGCCTCGATGACCGGAGTAAGGTGCAGCTCCCTCAGAATCTTCCGCACCTGCCCGAGGGCGACCGCGTGCGAATGCGCGCGCTTGATCGTGGCGAGCGTCGCGCCCTTGGGGGCGAGCAGGCAGTGCTCGACCCGCTGGAAATGCTCGCCGACGACGAACAGGCCGGACGAGGGCAGCAGCGCGTGGATGTCCGGCACCCGGCCGGCGAGGCTGTTTTCGCACGGCAGCATCGCGAGGTCGGCGCGGCCCTCGCGCACCGCCTCCATTGCCGATTCGAAGGAGTCGCTCGGCAGGGTGGTCCAGGCCGGGTAGGCGGTGCGGCAGGCGAGGTCGGAGTAGGCGCCGGGGCGGCCCTGGAACGCGATCGTCTGGGTCATCATGAGTCTCGGTCAGGAGTGGGGGCGAGGATCGCGCGGGCGCGGGCGAGATCGGCCGGAGTATCGACCCCGAAAGCAGCGTGCGCCACGCGGGCGCAGGAAATGCGCATTCCCGCCTCCAAGGCGCGCAACTGTTCAAGGCTTTCGCGGCGCTCCAGCGGCGTGGGCGGCAGCGCCACGAAGCGCGCCAGCGCCGGGCGGCGCCACGCATAGACGCCGATATGGTGCCAGAGCGGCCCCTCCCCCCACGGAATCGGCTGGCGCGAAAAGTACAATGCCGGCGCCACGTCCTGTCCATCCGCGAAGGCGCAAGCTGCCTTGACGACCGAGGACGCGGCGGCCTCGGCCTCGCTTTCGATCAGCGTCACCAGCGTGCCGATATCGACCGCCGGATCGGCCAGCGGTGCCAGCACGGACTGCAACTGCTCCGGCGGCAGGGTGGGGAAATCTCCTTGCAGATTCACGATCACATCATAGTGACCATCGGGGTCGAGGGTGGCCAGCGCGGCGTGCGCACGGTCCGACCCGGACGGCAGCGCCGGATCGGTCAGCACGGCAATGCCGCCATCGCCACGAACGGCGTCGGCGATCTCGATCTCGGCGCAGGCGACCGCCACCGGGCCGATCCCGGCCTCCCGCGCCCGGTCGAGCACATGCAGGATCATCGGCCGGCCGCCGATATCGGCGAGCGGCTTGCCGGGCAGGCGGGTGGAGGCCATCCGCGCCGGAATGACGACGATGGGGTTCAGGCGAAGCTCCCAATTCGGCGAATGCCGCCGGGGTCACGAATTTGGCGCGAACCGGCGGACCGCGGCGGGTTGAAGCGGGGAAACGGGTTCCCTATGGTGCCGCGCACCTTAGAAACAGCTATCCGCCCGCGCAATGCGGCGTGGCAGCATGACCTGGGGGCGCCCATTATTGCTCCGCGTCCCCCTTCCAGCCAAAAGGACCCGCCCCGCATGGACAGCCGTTACTTTGTTGTGTTCATGCGCGTGGCGAGCCGGTGACGGGGGACGCAGCCGGCGCCGCGCCGGCAGACCAAGACATTGCCGGTTTCGTCGCCGTCGCGGAGGCGGCGGCGGATGCGGCGGGCGAGGTGATCCGCCGGTATTTCCGCAGCGTCCTCGACGCCGACCTGAAGGCGGACGACAGCCCTGTCACCGATGCCGACCGGGGCGCCGAGCAGGCCATGCGGGCAGTGATATCAGCAACGTTTCCGACGCATGGAATCCTCGGCGAGGAATTCGGCGTCCAGAACGCGGCGGCGCCGCTCCGCTGGGTGCTCGACCCGATCGACGGCACCCGCGCCTTCATCACCGGCCGGCCGGTCTTCGGTTCGCTCGTGGCGCTGCTCCAGGGCGATCGGCCGCTGCTCGGCATCATCGACCAGCCGGTCACCGGCGAGCGCTGGGTCGGCGTCGCCGGCCAGACGACACGATTCCGCGGGCCGTTCGGCGGGCGGGTCGGCAGCCGGGCGTGCCCCACACTCGCACAGGCCGAGCTGTCCTGCACCAGCCCGGAGATGTTCGGCGCGGATTTGGAGGCGTGGCGGAAGCTGAGCGGCGCGACCGGCCGCACCTCGTTCGGCGGCGACTGCTATGCCTACGGGCTGCTCGCCCTCGGGCACATCGACGTGATCGCCGAGGCTGACTTGAAAGTCTGGGATTGGGCGGCGATCCTGCCGGTCGTCGAGGGCGCCGGCGGCCGAATGACCGACTGGCACGGCGCGCCCTTGCGGGTTGACGGCGACGGGCGGGTGATCGCTGTCGGCGACCCGGCGCTGCTGGCGCCGACGATCGAATTGCTTGGGGGATAAGAGACGTGGAACGTCGCCGACTGCTGCTGACGCTCCCGGCGCTGCTGGGGGCGGGGTACCTCCATCGCGCATGGGCCGATGACGCCGCCCCGGCCGCCGCCGCAAAGCCCACGGGCGGCGCGCCGATCCGCACCTATGGCCTCGCGCTGGTCGGCGAGCCGAAGCTGCCGGCGGGGTTCGCCCATTTCCCGTACGCGAATCCGGACGCCCCGAAAGGCGGCGAACTGGTGCTGTCGGCGCTCGGGACCTACGACAGTTTCAACCCCTTCATCGTGCGCGGCACCGCAGGCCCGGTCGCCTCGGTCTGGGACACGCTCACCCGCGCCTCCGCCGACGAGCCTGACACCGGATATGCGCATCTGGCCCACACGATCGAGGTCGGCGCCGACCACACGTATGTCGGCTTCGAATTGCGGCCCGAGGCGAAATTCCACGACGGCGTGCCGGTCACGGCCGAGGATGTCGCGTGGTCGTTCAATATTCTGCGCGACAAGGGCCGGCCCTATTTCGGCCAGTACTATGCGGACGTCGCGAGCGTCAGCACCGAGGGAACCGGGCGCGTCGTGTTCCATTTCAAGACCGCCGGCAATCGGGAACTGCCGCAAATCCTGGGGCAGGTGCCGGTATTGCCGCGCCATTGGTGGAAGGATCGGGCCTTCGACGCACCCCTGACCGACCCGCCGCTCGGGTCCGGCCCCTACAAGGTGGGACGCTTCGACATGGGGCGTACGCTGGTGATGGAGCGGGTCGCCGACTATTGGGGTGAGAACGTGCCGACCGGCAAGGGCCTGGAGAATTTCGCCACGATCCGCACTGAATACTTCCGCGACGGAACCGTGTCGTTGCAGGCATTCAAGGCAGGGCAGGTCGATTTCCGCCACGAAAACATCTCGAAAGTCTGGTCGACGGAATACGATTTCCCGGCGCTGGGAAAAGGGCTCGTCAAGAAACGCGCCTTCTCCGAACGGCTGCCGACCGGGATGCAGGGCTTCGTGATGAACACCCGCCGGGCGGTGTTCAAGGACAGCCGCGTGCGGCGTGCCATGACATGCGCCTTCGACTTCGAGTGGGAGAACAAGAATCTGTTCTTCGGCCTCTACACCCGGACGGACAGTTTTTTCAGCTCCAGCGATTTCGCCTCCTCCGGCCTGCCGACCGGCGGTGAACTGGCGCTGCTGGAACGGTTCCGCGACAAGCTTCCGGCGGAGGTGTTCAGCAGCGAATTCAAGCTGCCGGTGACGGACGGCTCGGGCAACAACCGTGAGGGTATGAAATCCGCGCTGGTGCTGCTGAAGGACGCCGGCTGGGATGTGAAGGAGCGCAAGCTGGTCGACGCCAACGGCCAGCAGATGTCGTTCGAGATTCTGTTGGACGAGCCGAGCCTGGAACGGGTCACGCTGCCGTATCAGCAATGGCTGCAACGGCTCGGCATCGACGTGCGGGTGCGCACGGTCGACAACGCACAGTATGAGCGCCTGACCGACCAGTTTGATTTTGATATGACCATCAACGTCTACGGCGAATCCGACAGCCCCGGAAACGAGCAGGCGGATTACTGGGGCAGCGACGCGGCGAAGCAGACCGGCAGCAACAACCTCGCCGGCGTCAGCGATCCCGTGGTGGACGCCCTGGTCGCCAAGGTGATCTCCGCCCGCTCGCGGGAGGACCTGATCATCGCGACGCGGGCGCTCGACCGCGTGCTGCTGTGGGGCTGGTACGTCGTTCCGCACTGGCATCTGCAATCGTATTGGGCGGCGTGGTGGGATCGGTTCGGGTTTGTCGATGTGCCGATCCGCGCCGGCGTGGACATCAATGCATGGTGGCTGGACCACGATCTGGCCGCCAAAACGGACGCGGCGCGGCAGAGCGGGCTGTGATGTCCGGCGTCCGCCCGCGCTGATGGCCGCCTACCTCCTTCGCCGGCTGCTGCTGGTCATCCCGACCTTGTTCGGCATCATCACCATCAATTTCGCGGTGGTGCAGTTCGCACCCGGCGGCCCGGTCGAGCAGATGATCGCCGAACTGAAGGGCAAGGGGGACGTTACCTCCCGCGTGACCGGCCCGCGCCACGGCGAGGCGGCGGCGCCGATGGAGAACGGCACGTACCGGGGCCGGCGCGGCCTCGACCCGCAGGTCGTCGAAAAGATCCAGAAGCTGTTCGGTTTCGACAAGCCGCCGCTGGAGCGATTCGGCCTGATGGTGAAGGGCTATCTGACCTTCGATTTCGGCCGCAGCATCTTCCAGGACAAGAGCGTGATCTCGCTGATCGGCGAGAAAATGCCGGTCAGCGTCTCGATCGGGCTCTGGTCGACGTTGCTGGTCTACTGCGTGTCGATCCCGCTCGGCATCGCCAAGGCGGTGCGCGACGGCTCGCGGTTCGATCTGGTCAGCACGCTCGCGGTGCTGATCGGCTACGCCATCCCGGGCTTCCTGTTCGCGGTGCTGCTGGTGGTCCTGTTCGCCGGCGGCAGCTACCTGCAATGGTTTCCGCTGCGCGGCCTCGCGAGCGAAGGGGCCAGCCAGTGGAGTTTTGGCGCGCGGGCGCTCGACTATCTCTGGCACATCGTGCTGCCGACGACGGCGTTGGTGGCAGGCGGCTTCGCCACGCTGACGATCCTGACCAAGAACAGCTTCATGGAGGAAATCCGCAAGCAATACGTGGTGACGGCGCGCGCCAAGGGGGCGACCGAACGGCGTGTGCTGTACGGCCATGTGTTCCGCAACGCGATGCTGCTGATCATCGCCAGCTTCCCGGCGGCGTTCATCGGCATCCTGTTCAGCTCGGCGCTGCTGGTGGAGATCATCTTCTCGCTCGACGGGCTGGGGCTGCTCGGGTTCGAAGCGACGATCCGGCGGGACTACCCGGTGATGTTCGGGACCCTTTACATCTTCACTTTGCTCGGGCTGATCATGCAGATCATCGGCGACGTGATGTACACGGTCGTCGACCCGCGCATCGATTTCGAGCAGCGCCGGTAGGCATATGGCGCTCTCGCCGCTTACCCGCCGACGGATCGCGGTGTTCAGCGGGCATCGGCGCGGCTATTGGTCCCTCTGGATTTTCCTGGTGCTTTTCGTGCTGGCGATGTTCGCCGAATTCATCGCCAACGACCGGCCGCTGCTGGTGCGGTACGACGGCCACTGGTTCTTCCCCGTCGTGCAGGATTACAGCGAGGATGCGTTCGACCCGTCGATGATGCCGACGCTGGCCGACTTCACCGATCCCGATTTGCGCAAGGTCATCCGTTCCAAGGGCTGGATGATCTGGCCGGCGGTCCCATTCAGCTACAACACCATCGTCAAGAACCTGCCGGTGCCGGCGCCGGCGCCGCCGAGCTGGACCAACCTGCTCGGCACCGACGACCAGGCGCGCGACGTGCTGGCGCGGGTGATCTACGGCTTCCGCATTTCGGTGCTGTTCGGCTTCACGCTGACGATCCTGTCCTCCGTCATCGGCATCACCGCCGGCGCGGTGCAGGGGTTCTACGGCGGCCTCACCGATCTGCTGTTCCAGCGCTTCATCGAAATCTGGTCCGGGATGCCGACGCTGTTCCTGCTGATCATCCTGGCCTCGATCATCACGCCGACGTTCTGGATTCTGCTGGGATTCCAGTTGCTGTTCAGTTGGATGGCACTGACCGGCTTCGTCCGCGCGGAGTTCCTGCGGGGACGCAACCTCGACTATGTCCGCGCCGCCAAGGCGCTCGGGGTATCGGATGTCGCGGTCATGTGGCGGCACATCCTGCCCAACGCGATGGTGGCGACGCTGACGTTCCTGCCGTTCAGCCTGTCGGGCTCGGTGACGATCCTGGCGAGCCTCGATTTCCTCGGCTTCGGGCTGCCGCCGGGCTCGCCCTCGCTCGGCGAACTGGTCTCCCAGGGGAAGGACAATTTGCAGGCGCCGTGGCTCGGCATCACCGCGTTCGTCGTGCTGGGCGGCGTGCTGACGCTGCTGATCTTCATCGGCGAGGCGGTGCGCGACGCCTTCGACCCGCGGCGGACGGCGCCATGAGCCTGCTGTCGGTCGAAAATCTGTCGGTCAATTTCGGTCCGCGCGGGGTGGTGGAAGGCGTGTCGTTCAAGCTCGACCGGGGCGAGACGCTGGCGCTGGTCGGGGAGAGCGGTTCGGGCAAGTCGCTGACCGCCCTGTCGGTGCTGCAACTGCTGCCGCCGGGTTGCGTCTCCACCGGGCGGATCGTGCTGAACGGGCAGAGCATGATCGGCGCTCCATCCGACACGCTGCGCCAGTTGCGTGGCGGCCTCGCCGGCATGGTCTTCCAGGAGCCGATGACGAGCCTCAACCCGCTGATGCGCATTGGCCGGCAGATCGCCGAATCGGTCACGCTGCATCGCGCGATGGCAGGGGATGAACTGCGGCAGCGCGTGGTCGCGTTGCTCGGCCAGGCGGGATTCGCCGACGCCGAGCATCGGCTCGACGCCTTTCCGCACCAGTTGTCGGGCGGGCAGCGGCAGCGGGTGATGATCGCGATGGCGCTGGCCAACGACCCGGCGCTGCTGATCGCCGACGAACCGACCACGGCGCTGGACGTGACCATCCAGGCGCAGATCCTCAAGCTGCTGGCCGAGCAGAAGGCGGCGCGCGGGCTGGCGCTGCTGCTGATCAGCCACGACCTCGCGATCGTCCGGCGCTACGCCGACCGGGTGTGCGTGATGAAGCACGGCCGCATCGTCGAAGCGGGACGGGTCAACGACGTGTTCGGTTTCCCTGTGCATCCCTACACCTGCGCCCTGCTGGCCGCCGAACCGCGCGGCGCGCCGCCGCCGATCGGGCTCGGGGCGCCGATCCTGACGCAGGCGGAGGACGTGCGGGTGCATTTCCCGATCCGCCAGGGCCTGATGCGCCGCACGGTCGCGCATGTGAAGGCGGTGGACGGGGTCAGCATCACCGTTCACGAGGGCGAGACGGTCGGGCTGGTGGGCGAAAGCGGGTCCGGCAAATCCACGATGGGATACGCGGCGCTCGGCCTCGAACACGCCACCGGCCACATCCGGTTCGAGGGCGAGGACATCGCCACGATGCGCCGCAGCCGGATGCGGCGGTTTCGCGCGCGGATGCAGATCGTCTTCCAGGACCCGTACGGCAGCCTCTCGCCGCGCCTGCCGGTCGGCGACATCGTCGGCGAGGGATTGGCCGTGCATGAGCCCTCGCTGCGCGCGGGCGAACGCGCGGCGCGGGTCGCGGAGGCGCTGGAGGAGGTCGGGCTGCCGGCCTCCGCGATCGAGCGCTACCCGCACGAGTTCAGCGGCGGCCAGCGCCAGCGCATCGCGATCGCGCGGGCGATGGTGCTGAAGCCCCGCTTCGTCGTCCTGGACGAGCCGACCAGCGCGCTCGACATGTCGGTGCAGGCCCAGATCGTCGATCTGTTGCGGCGCCTGCAAAAGGACCACCAGCTTGGCTATCTGTTCATCAGCCACGACCTGAAAGTGGTGAAGGCGATGGCCCATCGCGTCGTGGTGCTGCGGCACGGACAGGTGGTTGAGCAGGGGGCGGCGGCCGACATTCTGTTGCGGCCGAGGGCCGACTATACGAAGGCGCTGATCGCGGCGGCGTTCGCGCTGGAAGCGGATGAGACCGGAGTGGTAGAGACCTGACGGCAGGCAGTCCGGCCGCCGTGTCACGCGCAAGCGTGTGAACGTACCGCTTGTGCGAAGGCATAGGCCAAACTAACTGGAGTGGACATGAACACACAGGACACGAGCACGCCCGACGGCGTGGCGGCGGAGGCGGTTGCGGACGCGACCGCGGCGCCGGAGCAGGAAAAGACCGTATCGGAACGGCTGATGGCGGCGGCGGCCGAACGGATCGCCGGGCTGGAGGCGGAGCGGGACGACTACAAGGACCGCTGGGTACGGACCGAAGCGGAGATTGCCAACGTACGCATCCGCGCAAAACGCGACGCCGACGATGCCCGCCTCTACGCGGTGCAGAAATTCGCCCGCGACGTGGCGGAAGCCGCCGAAAACCTCCGGCGCGGGCTGGAGTCGGTGCCGGCGGCAACCGAAGGCGAGCCGGCCATCGTGACCAAGCTGCGCGACGGATTTTCGGGCGTCGAGCGCAGTTTCGTGGCGCTGCTGGAACGCAACGGCATCAAGCGCGAGGACCCGACCGGCGCGATGTTCGACCCGAACCTGCATCAGGCGATGGCCGAGCACGAGTCGGATTCCCATCCGCCCGGGACGGTCTTGCAGGCCTGGACGCAGGGCTGGACGCTCAACGGCCGCCTGCTGAAGCCGGCCATGGTCGTCGTCGCCAAGGCCCCCGCCGGACGGAGCACGAGGCCGGCGGGCGCCTCGGTGGATACCACCGCGTGACGGCTCGTTTGCCTAAAAAATGCGCACCGCGCCCTTGCCCACGCGGACGCTGCTGAATACATCCCGGGCAGAGCTTTCCACCTTGGGGACGAGGGCGGTGCCTTATCGGGTCGCCCGGGTCCGCTACGAAGGAGTTTACATATGAGCAAGGTCATCGGTATCGACCTGGGCACGACCAACTCGTGCATCGCGATCATGGAGGGCAAGGATGTCCGCGTGATCGAGAACAGCGAGGGCGCCCGTACCACCCCATCCATCGTCGCGTTCACCGACAGCGGCGAGCGGCTCGTTGGCCAGTCGGCCAAACGCCAGGCGGTGACGAACCCGACCAACACCGTCTATGCGGTCAAGCGCCTGATCGGCCGGCGTTTCGACGACCCGATCGTCGCCAAGGACATCGCCCTCGTCCCGTACAAGATCGCCCGTGGCGACAACGGCGACGCCTGGGTCGAAGCCCGTGGCAGCAAATATTCGCCCAGCCAGATCAGCGCCTTCATCCTGGGCAAGATGAAGGAGACCGCCGAGGCGTATCTCGGCGAGACCGTGTCGCAGGCGGTGATCACGGTGCCGGCGTATTTTAACGACGCGCAGCGGCAGGCGACCAAGGATGCAGGGCGTATCGCCGGCCTCGAAGTTCTGCGCATCATCAACGAGCCGACGGCGGCGGCGCTGGCCTACGGCCTCGACAAGAAGAAGAGCGGCACGATCGCGGTCTATGACCTCGGCGGC
>Ga0116230_10005546_pt1 | contig 12395 bp, 4 predicted proteins | sample S1TSphfallax_3_FD_88678 | JGI IMG/M metagenome (GOLD analysis project Ga0116230, IMG submission 88678) | Host-associated microbial communities from peat moss isolated from Minnesota, USA - S1T2_Fd - Sphagnum fallax MG | ecosystem: Host-associated > Plants > Peat moss > Unclassified | place: USA...
GTATTTGAATTTAGAAAATTATAAATTAATTGTAAAAATGCACATTTTAACTTTGAATATCTTAATATGATTAAAATTTAGATTTTAACTCTGAAATTTTACATTTAAATTTTTAATAACCATTTGATTTGAGCCTGAAATTTCAATTCCAAACTATTATTTTGGATTCTCAGAATTAATACTTCTAGTCTGAAAATTATTAATTGAGTCTAAAAATGGACATTTCAATTTTCAATATTGTTATTTGAATCTAAAAATTGACATTTCAATTCTGGAAATTTTTATTTAAATTCAAAAAACTTATTTGATCTAAAAGTTAATCTTTGATTTTTACATTATTATTTTCGAGTCTAAAAATTAGTATTTCAATTTATTGAGTTTCAAAATCAACATTTTGATTTAAAATATTTTTATTTGAATTCTGAATTTTTAAATATTAAATTTAAGAAATTATTTTGACTTGAAAGTTGAAATTTGAATTCCAAATAATTATTTTGGATTCTTGAAATTAATATTTCAATTCCGAAAATTATTAATTGAGTCTTAAAATGGACATTTTAATTTTGAATATTATTATTTCAATTTGAAAATTGACATTTCAATTCTGAAATTTGTTATTTAACTTCAAAAAACTTATTTGATCTAGAATTTGATATTGAATTCCAAATTACTATTTTAATTCAAAAAATATTGATTGAGTTTTAAGGGTTTTTTTTACTAATGTTATCCATAATATATCACTTTTATAAATAATTAGAAATGATTATGTTTATTAAACCTTAATTACACATAATAATTGTTATAACATAGATTTGTATATTTTCTAATTTATATTTTTATATTAGAAGAAATTAATTAATGTAATTAATGTGACATTACTTTTAAATCATTGCAATTATTTCATATAAGAATCAATTAATATGTGCTTAATTATTTTCTAATTGAACATATTTATTCACACTACGTAATTTATAACTTCAAACCTGAATTAAAAATTTGGAAAATTTATAGTGTAGTTAAAATAATTATTTTACTGATTTTCAATTCATGAATTATTATATATTATATATTATTATTAAAGAATTCTATGATTAATCATCTATGATAAATATTTTATAGTAATTTTAAAGTAATTATGAAAATTAATGTTATGTTTAACAAATTATTATATTTATAGTTAATAATTAGCCAAAAAAATAAATTACTCAACCTTTAATAAAATTCTAAACAATATATGTAATTATAAAATAATTAATGTAATTAATTGAATAATATTTTTTTAGAAATTCGTGTAAGAATTTACTTTTAAATAGTAATTGTTAATTCATTACTTATAATTTTAACATAAATATTTTAAATAGTTAATTTCTAAATTATAGCCATTAAATTAATTTTACATTAATTATATTATATATAAGTTGATTAGATTCTAAAAAGTAATTCTCATTAGAATTTCAACAACTCAATTGATTTTGTCAAGTTTTGATGTAGAACATTAAATTTTTTGTAGGATTTTATTTTGTTAGTGGAAATGGTACACCTTGTTCAATGTGAATAAGATTTCAACTATTTCTTTCTTGTTTCGTGGGGCATTATCCCTAGGGAGTGACTTTGAACAGAAAAATGGGCAAATAGGGCTTGAGTGATCTAACATCCACCAGTGCACCATCTAAAAAATCTCATTCTAGGATTTCATGGATGGGATGAAACTGTCCCCTAGGAATTAGTTTACTTGGTTAGTAGTTTTTTTTAATTTTTGAATTTTTTTTTCTCATGTTTTTTTTTTTCTTCTTTTTCACTGTTTTTTCTCCCAGTCCTCACTCATGAACCATTTTTGGTTCAAACACAAGCTCAAGGAACATTTTGATCCTTTTTTGTATTATCTTGCCAATGGGGAAAAATGTTTTAAAAAAACACATCTTCCCCTTAGCTTTTGGAATGAATTTTCTTCATGTCAGTTAGAACTAAAAGGATCTATCCTTCAATAAAACAAATCTCGCCCCTAACTGTCAAGAGTGAAATTGTCGACTCCCAAAGTCATATTCCCATATTTGGATTTGATTTTGTGATATGTAATTTTGTAGTTCTTTAGGTCAAATAAACAAATATAATATTTACACTTCCACCATAAGTCAATTTTTTGTGACCTTTAAATTTCTACTAGAATTTTTCAACGTCCCTTACGAACGGCCAAAACTCCACCAAAATATAAGGGCTGGTCCCCTTTGGTAAATTGCTTGTTATTGTTATTACCTACTAGAAGACCTTTGTCCCCGAAAAAGCATAGGTTCATTTTTCTTTGTTTTTTTTTTCTTCCCGCAATCCTTGAACCCAAATTGTTTTTTGGGAACTCCAACCTATTTACCTCCCTTCCACCACCCAACCCATTTACCTCCTCCATTCTACCCACCCCTCATTTGTGCTCCCCTCCATCATCAAAGCTTGAAAACTAGGCAAAGCTTCACTAGTTGAGTTTAGGGTTTAGGAAGCAACTTGTTGAACAAAAAGCAAGGAACTTATCGTGGTTTCAAATTGTAGCTTTCAAGGTAAGATTTTTTTTTTGATGCAACCTGTAAATTATTATTATTATTATTATTTCGCCTTGTATAAGCTTCTGAACTAGGATGATGAACTATAGCTCGTTGTCATGGTTTTTTTTCATTGCAAGTACTTTCAAAACCAAGATAATGAGCATCATTCATTGTCTTGGTTTTTTTTATGTGTTATAAGATCTAAAACCACCACAACAAGTGCTCATTCGTTGTGGTGGTTTTTTTCTCATTTTAACTACATCTAAAACTAGGACAACAAGTTGCACTTGTCATCTTGGTTTTTTTTGGTTCAAACCTTTGAAACCACAATGACAAATTGCAATTCGTCATCATGGTTTTTGTTGCATTGCGTAAGTTTTTCAACTAGGATGACAACCTAGAGCTCATTGTCTTGCTTTTTATAATGCAAATACTTCCAAAATTAATATTTCCTGATTATTTTTAGTGCAAGTACAACGTTTGTCATCCTCACTTTTTTTTATTGTGTTGTAGCATCCAAAACCACCATGATCAGTGCCAAGCTCGTCATCATGGTTTTTTTTCCATTCCATTTACTTTCGAAACTAGGATGACAAATGTTTGATTTTTTTTTATTGCAACCTCCAAAACCACGATAATGAACTACAACTCATCGTTGTGGTTTTTTTTGTATTGTGTAAGCTTCTAAACTAGGATGACAAGATGTAGTTCGTCATCCTAGTTTTCTTTCATTGCAAGTACTTCTGGTAGATGTGAAATTTAATTCCTATAGAATATTTAATTTTATTATAATAACATATTTACATTTCACATGCATACATTCACTATTTCAGTTCTCAACATATTTAACACTACCATTCATTAAAACACTAAATTCATGGTTATTTCATCTAACCAATAGTTGCATTTAATAATAAATTGCAAAAAATCCAAATAAAAATTCACAATTCATTTCATTTTATGTTGATACCACAAACAATTCACACAACAATATGAACATAGAATTCATTGTAGAAGTTTGTGCTTCTCTATATTACTATAAATTTGCATCAAAATACAATAGAATCCCATGTTTTGTTGAAGATATTTCTAAAACAACAAGTAAAATTTGTGGTATATTGAAGATAAAATCTACGAGTTTGTACTAACAAGTACTTATAACTCCTCCTACCTTTCCCAAAACTCTAAGTTTAAAAAGTTCCTTTATTTTCCTTTATTTTCTCTTTTTGAACAATCCCAAGTCACATCATTGTGATCAAAACAACAAGAATTCAAAATTCAAACTAATAAAGTTCCTTAATCAGTCTCTATCCTATATGCCTTGTTCATCCAAAATCATGTATTCATCCTACTTGTTTAACAATTTTCGAAACTAAGACAACAAGCTACGAACTATGTTCATCATCTTGGTTTTTTTTTTCTTATTTTGGAACATTTGAAACCACCACCACAAATGCTGAGCTCATTGTTGTCATTTTTTTTCTCATTCCATTTATTTTCGAAAATCGAGACAGCTAATTGTAGCTTGTTATCTTTTTTCTATTAGACCTTTTAAAACCACGATGATAAACTAGAAGCTTGTCATTGTGGTTTTTTTTGCATCGTGTAAGCCTCTGAACCAAAATGTCAATCTACGACTTGTCATCTTAGTTTTTTTTCATTGCAATTACTTTTGAAACTAAAACAACAAACTACACTGATCATTACAATTTTTTTCCTTGTGTTGTAACATTTGAAACCATGATGATAAGCATTACATTCCTTCCATTATCGCCATTTCCAAAACCAACATGACAAGCACAAAATTATTTGTCATGTGTGTGTGTGATCTTTTTACAACCTTTAAAACCATAACAACAAATGTTACACTCATCGTAATGGTTTTTTTTCTCATGATTAGTATCTCATCACACTATTACCAAAGTGGGGTGCAATGTATTAATTTAAATCATTATGGGATTGTGAAGTGATTTTTGGTCCCTCTACTCCCGGTTTTACAAGGTGACTATGCTTGAAAGCACAAATGCTACTTGTGAAAGAAAAACCAAAATGCAAGTATGTTTCTAGATGTTAGATTGCGTTTGTGGTTGAAACTAAATACTTTGCCTCCTATGCATCATTCACAACTTAAAATGGATAAATATATTTTCTAGATTCAAACATTCCAAATCTTAAAATCTTATGCTAAATTTTCATTCATTTAAACAAACTTTTTAGGACCCAACACCATCTTCAACTTGGCTGCAAACCACCAGTCACTTGGAATATTGTTTCTAACACATAGATCATTCAAATTCAGCTTGCCATAGTTCCCTAGAGAGCTAACTTCAAGGCACATCTTGCTACCAAATTTCAAGATCTGTAGCTAAACTAGCAAGGAATTATGCTACGAAACCTGAGAGGGTTTTATGAAGATAGTTAGTTCATTTAACTGCAGACCACTAGTCAGTTGGAATATTGTTTCTAACACATAGATCATACAAATTCAGCTTGCCATAACTCCCTAGAAAGTTAATTTCAAGGTGCACCTTGCTACCAAATTTCAAGATCTGTAGCTAAACCAACAAGGAGTTATGTTACGAAACCTGAAAGGGTTTGTGTGATTTCTCTATCGTTCTAACCTCTCAACACTATCATTACTCATCTCCATTCTTTCAACACTATTCCGACCCTCCAATCTACTCTCCTTCTTTCTACCATCTACCAAGGACTACTCATTTTTCTCCTCCCCAAGAAGGTTGTGGAAGCAAGTCTTTTCAAGATTCTAATTGAAAATAATGTTTTTTTGAAAAAGAGGCCCCAAATGATTCAACTTCCTCCCTTTAAAGAGAAGGAAGGGGGTGAAGGAAGATGCCCACTTAGTGGTCAGTGGAAGGAGAAAGAGAAGCTTCTCACACTTGGTGGTCAATGGAAGGAGAAAGAGAAGCTTCCCGCGCTTGGTGGTCAATGGAAGGAGAAGGAAAAGCTTCCTACGCTTGGTGGTCAATGGAAGGAGAAGGAGAAGCTTCACATGCTTGGTGGTCAATGGAAAGCAAAGGAGAAGCTTTCCACGCTTGGTGGTCAATGGAAAGAGAAGGAAAAACTTCTCTTCACCTCTTTTCATTTCCCTTCAACAAAATTACCCAAACCTTCATCTTTTCCTTTGATCTTAAACTTTTACTTTACCATGGTTTTAGGTCGTTACTTATGCATCCTTCCCTTTTCCTTCACCTATAAGTTACGATTGCGCATTTTGATGTCACAAGTCCCCCACATTTTCATTGTTAATTCAATTTGGTTGAAGATTTCTTCTCTTTTCCTTGAAACTATGGCATCGTGTATGACCCCGTCTTACTGGCCTCAAGCTGCACAAATGAACGAGGAATCGACTTCGGAGTCATCCTTGGATTTGACGTTGACACAACACCCTTGTGATGAAGACCCCGAATCGCGAAAGGTGCGCGCTTGTCTTGAAGTCGATCCCCTTCGAGCTTGGTATTATCGCGTTTTTTGAACTCTCGCACCTTGGTGATTTTACTACAAATCGACCTTGCTTCCGATGATGAACCTGAAATTGTCTGTGAAGGTTGTTATGAGACCGAAGACATCTCCATCTTTGCGTGGTCTTCGATTCCCAGTGTTGGACACTATCACTAGTTGTGTAGTCTGATTTGTCGACTACCTCCTAATAGCAAGGCGCACTATTTAATTCGCACCATTCGACACATTTTATATTTCCTATAGCTATGAATTATTGTTACGGCATAAACTAGGACCCCGCATGTAATTACAGCTCCTTTGCTGAGCTTAACCCTAATGTAAATAAATGTTCCATTTGTCATGAAACTCAAGTTGCCACTGTCACCCTATGCCCCCTGTTTATTTAATCGTTAAGTTGTTTCGAATTAACCATACGTTTATGAGGCTTGAAGATTGTTTATTTCTATTGGACCTTTTATTGACCCCTTTTCACCTGCTTCATAAATCTCCAAAATCCTTGCTATCCACTAAATACTAGAACAACACCAAAGTTTTGCTACACACCATTAATCACCACCAACATCCACTAACAAAATATCCACCAATAGCCATTAATAAAATATGCATTAATAGACACCAATAAGCATTAATACAATAACCATTGATCACCACCAATATCCACAAACAAAATATCCATCAATAGCTATTAATAGAATACCCAATAATAGCCACCAATAGGTAGTAATATAATAACCATTAACCACCACCAATATGCACTAACAAAATATCCACTAATAAAAATTAATATAATAGCCACCAATGGCCACTAATATAATAATAATCAGTAACCACCAATAACCATTAATCTAATAACCATTAATAGAAACTTATAGAATGTTAACCAATAACCATTTATAGAATGCCAACCAATTGCCATTTATAGAATGTTGACCAATAGCCATTAATAGAATAACCATTAATAGCCATTAATAAAATGTCAACCAATAGTTAGTAATAAAATAACAACTAATAGAATAACCACTAATAACCATTAATAGAATGTCAACTAATATCTAATAATAAAATAACAACTAATAAAATAGCCACTAATAGCCGTTAATAGAATGTCAAACAATAATTAATAATAGAATAGCCATTAATAGTCATTAATAGAATGTTAACCAATAAATAATAATAAAATAACAACTAATAGAATAGCCATTAATAATCATTAATAAAATGTTAACCAATAGCTAGTACTAAAATAGTTACTAATAGCCATTAATAGAATGTCAACCAATAGCTAGTAATAGAATAACCACTAATAGTCAATAATAGAATGCCAACCAATAGTTAGTAATAGAATATCCACTAATAGCGATTAATAGAATGTCAACCAATAATTAATAATAGAATATCCACTAATAGCGATTAATAGAATGTCAACCAATAATTAATAATAGAATATCCACTAATAGCGATTAATAGAATGTCAACCAATAATTAGTAATAGAATATCCACTAATAGCGATTAATAAAATGTCAACCAATAATTAGTAATAGAATATCCACTAATAACGATTAATAGAATGTCAACCAATAGCCATTAATAGAATAACCACCAATAACCATTAATAGAATAACATTAAAAGCCATTAATAACCATCAATAACCATTAATAAACACTAATATCCACCAATAGAATATCCAACAATAAAACATCCATTAATAGCCATTAATAGAATAGCCACCAATAATCATTAATAAAATAACCACCAATAATAATTAATAAAATAACTATCAATAAAATAACCACAAATAAAATAAACGCCAATAACGATCAATAACCACCAATGGAATGAATATTAATGACCATTAATAGGATAACCACCAATAACCATTAATAAAATGACCATTAATAAAATGACCACTAATAAACACTAATAGCCACCAATAGAATAGGTACCAGTAGCCATTAATAACCACCAATAACATTAATAAAAAAATAACCAATATCCATATATTATGATTGCTTAGGATTGGCAAAAATAATTTAGGGTGAAATAATTTATAATAAATAAAATTAATTTAAGGTGAAATAACCTATAATAACCTAGAATTGCCAATAATAACATAAGGTGAAATAACCTTCAATAGCAAATATAACCCATAATAGCTTCACATAATCGAAAATAACTTAAGATGAAATAATTTAGAATAATCAAAATTTTCTCATAATAATTGCAAGTAGCCTAAATTGAAATAATTTATAATAACAAAAAAAACTTAAAATAGCCAAAAATAACCTAAGGTGAAATAATTTAAAATCACCAAAAGTAATAAAAAAGAACCATAAATAGTTGTAAATAATGTAGGGTGAAATAATTTAAATTAATGAAAAATAGCCTAGTGATGACATTCTTCATTTTGCACATTAAAATTATTTAAAATTCTTCATTTGGCACCTTGTCATAACATTTTTTACCCGCAAATGTGTACCAAATTACACTGGTTGATCTATAAATTTTTTTAAAATTCTTGTTTCTTTGGGCTTCCATAACATTCTCGCACCAAGAATGTCATAACTATGAAAAATAGTCATATAATAATTGAAAATAGTTTAGCATACACTAGAAGAAAAATGTGTAATTTTGACTAATCTTTATGACAAAATTTTAGTCGTAAGAAACATTTTGCAACTAAAATCTTTTAATCACCTAAGATAAGTCACATGTGATTACTTAGTCACAAATGACAAAGGATATTATATGAAAAAAAAGTCAACAAATACATTTCATCTTTTGACTACATTGTATATTTATTGTCACATGCGACTAAGATGCAACTATTTTGATCACAATTGAGGGCATATGATGTGTTGCCACGTGTTTTAATATTTGATTATTTAAAATATTATTATTATTATTTTGAAATAATCTACAATGTTCAATTCTAATATTTGGATGATTTTATATTCGACACGTGGCCCAATGTAAGTATGCCATGTGGCATTACAAAAAATATTTAAAATATTAATATTAAGTTGGTAGGTACTTAGATAGGTACATAAATATGTGCCTCCAAACCTAGGTTACATACCAACCTACCTATTTAGGTAATAAAAAAAAATAGTTGGGTTTTACCTTCTTAGGTTAAATACCTACTCATATAGGTAGGGACTTAAGTAGGTAGGTACATATGTCAACCTAGGTGGGTAGGTCAAACTAAATACTTACTTAGCTAAGTAAACAAGTAAGTTGGGAAGGTAGGCATTTTAGAAATGTGCATAATTTTTTATTTTTTTTGGGTTGACCCTTTTGATTAGGTCACCCCATGTGCACAAATTTCTTAATGTGAAATTGGATGACCAAACCCCCTTGTTTATAAATTGTTCAAAATGGGAATGAAGAACAAACAATATGGGATAAGTTTTGAAGTTGCAACTTCTTCACAAATTAAGTTATAAATCCAAAACCTTCTTCATGCCTTACTTTCTTAGTTTTTAGATTTTTAAACAATTCAAATGCTAGATAATTAAATAATCATTTGATTGATAATGATTAAATTTACATAAATTTAAATTATACATTACAAATATTCATTATTCATTATCAATTACTTAAATAAGCAATAAATTCTTAATATTTTAACACACTAACTATCTAGTAATTCACAAGTTATCAATACATAATTCACAAATAATTAAATATTTAAAATATTTGAAAATTTATTCTTGTGGGTGCGCGATAGGGGTTTTTTTTTTCAAGTTGTGTTTGAACTTTGGTGTGGAGAGTGAGACTGTCCACTGTCATTTTCCATTTGGATGGTTCACAACTGGCTTTCCATTTTTTTGGGCTTAGGGGGTGGTCAAACCAAAGAGTTCCTAAGTTTCTGATCTATTCCCTAAAGAGTTCCCTATAGCACCTTACTTTTATCCCATATGCTTTGGCAAATGTCGTCCTCCTTTCATCTATATAGGTGGGCCAAAAGGGAAGGAACTCCATATTTCAAAATAGAACCTTTCCATTTTTTTTTAAGCTTCGATAGTTTCATTTGAGTTCAACATAACAAATGTGTGAGATAGACACTTGCCAATTGGATGACGGGTAGTACTTTTGTTGACTCGGGTTACCAAGCTGTCCAAATGTGCATACAAGGGGATTGAAGACAACAATGCCAGGTTCACCAACTTTGACAAAAATCATAGTTAATGCTAGCCCAGTGGACAACATAGCTCTACAGAGAACCCGACTTTAACTTAGAAAATACAAGATGGAAGTGGCCCGTGTCGTATGGTGCACTCCATCCGTCAGCACAAAAAAGCGAGGTTATTGACCTCAGGATTTTCCTTTAGCTTACGATACTGCAGAACTCTATGATTTTATGATGACTGCATGGTGGAGGTATCTGCCAGACCTACATTAAAGGCTGTTTTCTCTCATACATTATGAGTGCACAACTTCGTACTTCGCTATTTGCCTGCTATCATCAACTATTCTAGCTGCAGACTGACGTGCTGAAGAAGAAAACTAACCTAATGATAGTCTTCGACCATACCCATGGGCCATACTTCGGGGCTTCCTTCTAGTATATATTAGTTTAGGTAGGTGTGACAGCTTATTGACACTTGTCCCCTATGATATTATAGTCTGTTGTGTACCAACTTCAAGCTGGTACATTGAAACACAACTTGAGGGTTTGCGACTTTTTAAGCTCAAATGTACTCTACAATAGGCTTTTCCAAGCTATAATGCAATAGGGAAGACCTTAAATAAGCAAGGGGTCTTCATTGCAAACAATATAAAACAACTGTTCATTTCTTTTTCCCCTGATTGCCCATTTGTTCATCAAAAGCCACTCCCTAGGGATAATGCCCCGCCAAACAAGAAATAGGGGAAATCTTTTTGACGCAGAACATGATGTACCATTCCACTAGCAAAATAAATTCTTACAAATTTTTTTATGTTCTGCACCAAATACTAAACAAAATCACTTGAGCTGTTGAAACTCTAATGATAAATGATTGACAAATTTGTCCTCAAAAAAGAATGAACTCATTGTCCACAGTAACACTTGGTGAACATTTCAACATTTGAATTTAATTAAGTGCAATTTTCTTTGAATTTTGGTTATGTGATTCCTAATGGTACCACCCAAGGATGACTTTGCCTAAATTAAAATGATTATGGATTAAAATCATAATTAGAAAAACATGGTTTATCTATTAGTAGTATCATGAATAAAATGATTATAAAATCAAGTCCATTTTTTTTGCAATGACTTATTATGTTTATTTTGACTAATAATAATAATAATATAATCAAAATGGACATTATGTTAAACATTTAACATATATGGCACCCACATGGAATTATTCAACTTGACTAATGTCACTAATACAATTGAAATCAATTATTATAATGCTACTTTTCATGACTTGCAACATTAAAACAAGTAAATTTTTTTTTGAACTAAATCATTAAAAAAATGAAATTGAATTACAAATGTCATTATCATGTGGAATTTTGAAAATCCAAGTTGGTAGGTTGTGGGTGTTTTCTCGTTTTTTTTGTCTGAGATGGGTTTTGAAGGCCTTTTTATGTGGGGCTTGGGGTGCACTGAAGCTGAATTTCTGTTGATACAATTTCCAAAGCATTTGGGAGTTTTTTTTTTGCACAAAAAGAATGAGGGGGGGAGGGGGACTAGAAAAAGAATGTATTTTTTTTATTGCAATTTGTGACTAAAAAAAAGTTGCAAACAACATTGACAATTAAAATTACATGATTGCATAAGGGTACACATGTAACATATATTCACAACTGCTAACCTCATTGTGATGTCAAAACAATCAACAAATGAAATATATAATAAGTGAATATGTACACGTTTTTTGAGGACCAATTATATAGCCCTTGTGATTACTTCCCATTATTTGTCACTAAATTGTAATCTAGTTATCATAGGCATGAACAACAATGTAATGCAACTTGAATTTAATATTGAATAGAAATGAGATTGCATAAATATTGAAAGTTTACTTCTGAATATGGTGTTAAGAAAAATAAAAAATAAAAAAAATGTGAAAAGACATTTTTTCATGCCACACTTGAGATTAGGCCAAACAAATTCTAGTTTGGAATTGTCCAAGGGACAACTTATGAAATCTAAAATTGTCCTATTTAAATTAATGACAACAATTTTCTTATAAGTCATCGATATAAATAATGAGTAGAAATATGTGCATCATAATATTTGAATATTTTGAAAAGAATATGAATTATTTTTAATTACAAAATATTTCAATTGATATTATATAAACTTGGATTAACCCCAAATTCATTGGGGTTTTTTTTGGATAAAGAGATCCAATAAAAATCAATGGTTGGAACCATCATGCAAAAGGCA
>Ga0116230_10005547_pt1 | contig 12394 bp, 11 predicted proteins | sample S1TSphfallax_3_FD_88678 | JGI IMG/M metagenome (GOLD analysis project Ga0116230, IMG submission 88678) | Host-associated microbial communities from peat moss isolated from Minnesota, USA - S1T2_Fd - Sphagnum fallax MG | ecosystem: Host-associated > Plants > Peat moss > Unclassified | place...
AGGACGAAGCTCGAGTTGGTCTTTCGCTGTTTGTTGGAGCTCTTCCTTAATCGACTTGTCGGTGATTTGAATGCGCTTTTCCTCTGCGGTATCGATGATGATATGACATCCAAATTCTTGCCCCAATAATTGAATCAAGGTTTCGTCTTCCAGCAAATCGTTTAGCGTCACGACGACTCCCTGAAGAAAAAGCTTGCTAATCAATGGCGATGCCTTCAATTTCATTTCAGAGGCAAGGTCTTTAATTGATATGGGTAGACGGACTTTTAAAGCAGTCGGACGAATGGTAAAATCTTCCTGAGCTTGCGTCTTCGATTGTTTTCCTCGTCGTTTGCGCCATTGTTGGTCGTCGTCCGATGCACGTAACCCTTGTCTGTCTCGCGCATCAAACTGTCGTGTCTCTTGACGTTTCGCTGGTTTGATATCGCGAAATTCTTTGAATTTTGCTGCTTTGATCCGTTTGCTAGCTTCTTCTTCAGCTGCTTTAATTTCTTCTGGAGTTTTTGCTCGTGGCGGTTTGACCTTTTGTTTATCTTTGCTTTCTAATGGTGAATCTTTTGCAGCTCCCTGTGGAAGGGATGTTGCAGGACGAGCGGGTGGAGGAGGCGGCGGTTTAGGTCTTAAGTAATCCCTCATGTGCCTGCCGGTTGGCCCCAACCGGTCAACAGGTGTTTTGCGAGGTTCCTGACGAGATAGGGGAGTGGGCTGAGGTTTAATTTCCTCCTTGATGGCTAGTTTTTCTTTCGGTTGGGAGGAAACAGGCAGTTCTTCAGATTCAGCATCTTTTATGTGCTCTTTAGCATGTGGAATCCCAGCCCCTGTGTGGGATGAATCGCCGAATATTTCCTGGCGCAATTCCGCGCTGGTTTTCACACGGGTGGGTTCCACTTGCTGAGTCGCGGAAGAGGCTTCTTGAATAACTGATTCTTCTGCTTCGTTGGTTTCTTCAAAAACTCCGGAAGATTCTTTAGAGATAGGCTCAGAATAAGGTTCGGCAAAAGCAGATTTGGAACGGGCTCGAATGCGAGGCATTTCTTCTTTTGGTAATTCTTCCCCTTCTGTTTTACCCCCTTTAGGGGATACCGATGGAGAGGCTTTTGCGATATCTTCTTCTTTTTTCTTTGCCAATTTGCCTTTTAACCCGCTAAGATTAATCGCTTCTGCAATTTGGGTGTTTTTAATATTTAACTTAAGATTCTTGGCCAAGGCTCTATATCCTTTGTTTTCTTATTTGTTCTAAAATCTTATCCGCCAACTCCAAACTAATGCCAGGAATCTGGGCAAGTTGCTCGCGTGTTGCTTGAAGCAATGAACGGAGGGTGTTATAGCCCTCCGCTGCGAGATGATTAAAGACAAGGCTGTTAACCCCTTCAACCCCTTCCGGCGGTTGATCGAGAGTAGGGTCGTCTTTTGCGGCTAATTCTTGACGGTGAATGGCCATCGTCCGATTGTAGTCGGTCATGCCTTGGGCAACAACATCATAATCAATGAGGCGACCATTAAGACGTGCATTCATCCCTTTTTTGCCTATAACTGCCGCAAAATCATCGTCATCGACGACAATGGAAATGAGACGTTCTTCTTCACTCAAGCTGATCTTTCGAATCTCAATGGGGGCTAACGCATTTTGCAACAGTTCAACGGGATCATCCGAAAAAGGAATAATATCAATTTTTTCATTCACCTCCCGCACGACGTTTCTGATGCGATTCCCCCGCATCCCAACACAAGCCCCTACGGGATCGACATTAGCAATGGTTGAACGGACGGTCAGTTTAGTTCGATACCCTGGGTCTCTCACAATTTTATCGATAATAATAATTCCATCATTCACTTCTGGAACTTCCTGAATTAAGAGTTGGCGAACAAATTCAGGGCTTGAGCGAGATAAAACAACCTCTGCTCCCCCGTTCTCTGTGTCTTTTACCTCTAATAAAAGAGCAAGCACTTTTTCTCCGACCTGATATTTTTCCGTCTTTGGATACTCTCGCATCGGCATGATCGCTTCGACTTTGCCCAAATCGATGATGATATTGGATCCGCTCACAAAGCGCTTCACTGTTCCTGAAATCAATTCGTTTCGTCGATGACGATATTCCTCATAAATGACGTCTCGTTCAGCGCTTCTGAGTTTTTGTGTAATGACCTGTTTAGCTTTTTGCGCGGCAATGCGACCAAACTCTTTAGGCGTAGCTACGACGTCGATAAACTGTCCTATTTGCGCCTCTGGATCAATTTCACGGGCTGCTTCAAGCGAAATTTCCTGAGAGGAGACTTCGACCTCATCCACGATTTCTTTTTCGCAATACACGTCAATCTTGCCTGTTTTTGGATTAATGGTGACGGTGACGTTGGATGCGCCTGACACACTTTTACGAGCGGCGACCTGCAAGGATTCTTCAATCGCGCTCACAACAAATTCACGTTTAATCCCTTTTTCTCTCTCTAAATATTCAAAGATAGCAATGAGATCTTTGCTCATAAATTTGACGGCATGGAAGCCTGCGAGTCGATGCGCAGGAAGAAATGCCGTTCCTATATTAGGATGTTTGTGATCTATTATACCGCTATAAACTTTGTCATGAAGTCAAAGAGAGGTTAGTATTGCTGTTGTTCCCCATGCGCATGGGGATCTTGAGAGTCTTTAGACTCTTTCTGTTGCTCTTGATGTCTATGCTCTTGATGCATCTCTTGATCTTGAGAGTCTTTAACCTCTTTTTTCTTACGAGGCTTACTAGGAGTGACAACAATATCATCGCGATTATATTGGTTTTGATCTATTAGGTACTCTTTGATGGATAAGGCGATCTTCTTGTGTTCAGGATCTAGTTTGATGACTTTTGCAGTCACGTCGCTTCCTTTGGAAACAACATCCTCTACCTTTCCAAATGCCTGATCAGATAATTCAGTGACGTGAATAAGCCCTTCAATTCCACTGTCGAGTTCGACAAAAGCGCCGAAGGCTGTGATCTTTGTCACTTTGCCTTGGACTAGACTCCCGACAGGCATGGTTTCTTCGATAGAATCCCATGGGTTCGTGCTCAACTGCTTGATGCCGAGGGTAATTTTCTTGCTCTCTTTATCGACTGAAAGAACAACGACATCGGCAGTGTCTCCCTTATGCAAGACTTCAGAGGGGTGCGAGACTTTTTTAATCCAGCTTAAATCGGAAATGTGAATCAGTCCCTCAACACCTGGTTCCAATTCAACGAAAGCGCCGTAATTGGTCAAGGTCCGAATTTCAGCTTTCACGCTGTGTCCAACAGGGTATTTTTTTTCTACGTCATCCCAGGGGTTATGCTCTGTCTGTTTAATTCCAAGGGAAATTTTCCCCTCCTCTTTTTGAACAGAAAGAACAATGGCTTCCACTTCTTCTCCCTTTTTAACAATTTCGCTCGGATCTGTGATATTTTTCACCCAAGACATTTCGGAAACATGAATCAGACCTTCGATTCCTGGCTCGATTTCAATAAAGGCGCCATAGGGGAGGAGATTGACAATCTTCCCTAGGATCCGCGTTCCTGGTGGATACTTTTGCTCAATTTGATCCCACGGGTTGGGCCCTTTCTGTTTCAGTCCTAAGGCAACTCTTCCTTTGTCCTTATCCACACTTAAAATCACCACCTCGAGTCTTTGGCCAAGCTGAACCATTTCAGAAGGATGTTTAATGCGCTTCCAGGTCATATCTGTAATATGCAGTAACCCATCAATTCCATCGAGATCTAGAAAAACACCAAAGTCGGTAATGTTCTTAACAATTCCTTCGCGAACATCGCCTGATTTGATATGCTCAAGGACTTCTGCTTTTTTAGAAATGCGCTCAGCTTCAAGCAATTCACGCCGTGAAACAACGACGTTTTTGCGATCGATATTGATTTTCAGAATTTTAAATTCGTAAGTCTTGCTAATATAATCGTCGAGATTTTTAATGCGTTTGTTATCAATTTGAGATCCAGGCAAGAAGGCTTCCATCCCAATATCAACCATCAGGCCTCCTTTAACCTTATGGAGAACGCGTCCTTTGACAATTGAGCCTTCTTCGCAGTGCTGAAGAATGTATTCCCATTGACGGAGCCTTTCGGCTTTCTCCCGAGACAAGACGATCTGACCGTTATCATCTTCTGCTTGATCTAAGAGAACTTCTATTTCAGCGTCCAGGTACACTTGTTCGGGATCTGAAAATTCTTCAATGGGAACCAGACCTTCAGACTTTAACCCAACATCTATGACAACATGGTCTTTTGTAATTTCAACAATTCTTCCTTTGAGAATGCTACCGGGGCTCATCAAAGAATTTTCTTCAATGGGGCTGGCCTCTTTTTTTTCTAAAAGATTTTTAAAAAGTTCAGCGTCTGTCTCTTGGAATTGGATATCATCTACAATATTGCCTTCATTCCAAGTATGTTGTGACTGTTTAGACATTTAAAGGTTTCTCCTATTTTCATACAATGTTAGCATGCTAGCAGATGCTAGTGAAAAAATGCAATCAAGACGTGATTTATTTTTTTCCCTTGATTTATGATGGCAATGTGGGGTGTGGATGGCTTTTGTCCCATTCCCATCCGATAGGTTTCAGTAAGGGATCCTAAAAGTGAGATGGATCCTCTCTCGCTAATGAGTACAGATGAAGGGCTCAAGGACGCGCTCAAGGATTTCCTAGTGGAAATGCTCACGTAAGCAGCATAATATAAATTGCTTGTTGACTAAAAGCCAATAAAAGGATCTCCTTGATGTTCCTATGTGAGCCAAAAAATCTTCAGAGGCCTTATTTTGAACGGCATAAGCACATTTCATTTAACTTAAATGTAAGGTGAGCGTTACAAAAAATCAATCGCAAGTTAACTTGACTTTCATTGAGCATCAAGATATGGTTACGGACATGGAAAAACATGGATTCATCAAAATCGCCCCCTCCATTTTAGCTGGAGATTTCGGGCATTTAGCCCAGGAGGCGAAGCGCGCCGAAGATGCTGGCGCCGACTCGCTTCACCTCGATGTTATGGATGGCCACTTCGTTCCCAATCTTACTATCGGCCCACAGATTGTTGCAGCAATCAACCGGGCAACAGACTTGTTTTTGGACGTCCATCTGATGATTTATCGTCCATTCGATTATATTGAGCGTTTTGTTGAAGCAGGGGCAGACAACATTACCTTCCATTTGGAGGCAACTGAAGATGTCGAAGAAACGCTAAGCTACATTCGCAAATGCAACATTCGAGCAGGGCTTGCCTTCAACCCGAAAACGTCTCTTTCGATGATTCCTCGCTATCTGAACAAATGCGACGTCATCCTCTTAATGACAGTCGATCCAGGTTTTGGAGGACAATCTTTGATTAAATCGGTATTGGATAAAGTCAAATTTGTCCGTGATGTCTGCGATCAGCTGAATATTCGAGCAGGAGGAATCACGATGAAGAGCAATCCCTCTTTGCATAGCGCACTTCCTCCTATTGAGCCTTTTGATATTCAGGTGGATGGAGGAATTAACCAGAAAAACGTCAGATTCTGTGTCGAGGCTGGAGCAAATATCATTGTGGCAGGAACCAGTCTTTATCGTGCTCCGGACATGAGAATAGCGATTCAAGAGCTACGCGAGGCAGCCGAAAAAAGTCACGATAATTAGATAAGAGAGGAATCAATGGCGACAAGCAATCAACTCGCTCCAGGAATGACCATTTCGATCAATAATAAGCTCTACCGCGTGGAGTCCAGCATCAAAGTCACTGTTCCTAAGGGAGTCCCTTTTATTAAGACAAAGCTAAAAGATTTGAACACAAATGAGACGATTGAAAAAAATTTCAAACTCAATCAACCCATCAAAGACGTTTCATTAGTTGAAAGAAAGCTTGAGTTTCTATACCCAGAAGAAGGGGCATTTTTATTCCTTGATATCGTAAATTTAGACCAAGTTTTGGCTTCTACTTCGATTGTGGGCAATAAAGTCAATTTTCTAAAAGAGGGAATCGAGCTCAAAGCTTTTTTCTACGGGGATACCATTTTTGCTCTAGAGCTTCCCCAATTTTTGGAATTAATGGTTGCCAAAACTGAAACAGAAGAAGAAAAAGATGCGTTGGGAGGAACAAAAATCGCCATTCTAGAAACAGGCGCAAGAATAGAAGTTCCTCCGTTCATTGAGACAGGAGATATCATCAAAGTGGATACAAAAACGGATGAATACATTCAGCGTGTTTAATGAAGCCTATTCAAGGGTGCATGATCTTTTCATAGGCTTACTTCTTTCGTTACTTTTACAAACAAAGGTTTATGCAGTCCAACCTGATCCTTCTTTTTTTCTTGAAGAAGAGGGGAAGGAAAAAACATCTCTTGTTTCACCCTCTTCCACTTCCCCCACAATGGGAAATGAATCGCCAAATCCTCCCTTTGGAGCGGAAAGAATTCCAGCAATTTTAGATTTTTGGTTCGGTTCTCTGCACAACTCGAGTTTTTTCCCGCAAAAGAAGCTGTTTGTTTGGTTTGTCGGGAGTCCAGAAATTGATCGCCAGATCCGAGATAACTTTTCGCAAGACGTGATATATGCTGCTAGGGGGGCATATAATCGTTGGCGTGAGACACCCCACGGGCGATTAGCGCTTATCTTACTGCTTGATCAATTCCCTCGAGATATTTATCGCGACACCCCTCGAGCATTGATGCTAGATCGAATGGCAAGAGGCCTAGTATTGGAAGGGTTACACCAAAGAGAGGATAGACGTCTTTATCCCATTGAACGAGCCTTTTTTTATCTTCCCTTGGAGCACTCTGAAGATCCGGTCATGCAAGCTCTTGCCGTGGCCTGTTATCAACAATTGTTTGCTGAATCTCCTCCGATGATCCGCCCTCAAATGCAGAGTTTTCTTCAGTCTGCCATCATGCATCAACGACAAATTGCCCGTTTCGGCCGCTTTCCCCATCGCAATGCCATATTGGGAAGAAAGTCAACTCCAGAAGAAGTGATATTTTTAAGACAACAGAGAAGCTTGATTTTTCAATGACAAAGGATATCGAAGTGGAATTAAAACAAATCAAAGAGCTCATGGCTGCAATGGGCCGCACTGGAACTAAGCGCATGATCTTAAAAAAAGATAACTTTGAGCTTACCCTTGAACGCGAAGAAGATAAAGGAGGCCGTTTTGCCGACTCAGCCCTCGCATGTTCAGAGGAGAATTTCAAGCAGCCGACTCTATGGAGTCGAGCCGATCAAGCGTTATTGCGTGCATCGGAAGCGCCCATAGAACGCACATTATCTTCCGTTGCCACTAAAACGCCTAAAGAAGATATTCATTCTGTTTATATCACTTCGCCAATGGTAGGGACATTTTACATTGCTCCATCGCCTGAGGATCCTCCTTTCGCAAAGGAGGGGGATAAAGTCGATAAGAATACCGTTGTTTGCATTATTGAAGCGATGAAGGTGATGAATGAGATCAAAGCAAATATGAGAGGAGCAATTGCAGAAGTTTTGGTCGAAACAGGTCAACCTGTAGAGTTTGGAACGAAACTTTTCCGAATTATTGAGTAAACTTTTTATGCAAAAAATCCTGATTGCTAACCGCGGGGAAATCGCCGTTCGCATTATTCGTGCCTGTCATGACTTGGGTCTTCAAACTGTTGCTGTTTACTCTCAAGCTGATGCAGAGGCCCTTCATGTCCTACATGCCGATGAGGCGATTTGCATTGGTGAAGCCCCTGCACATAAGTCTTATCTCAAGATTCCAAATATTCTTTCAGCCTGCGAAATTACAGGCGCCGATGCGATTCATCCAGGGTATGGCTTTTTAAGCGAGAATGCCAATTTCGCCTCTATTTGTGAAAGCTGTGGTTTGAATTTTATTGGCCCCCCTCCTCAAGCCATTGCTCTTTTAGGCGATAAGGCTAAAGCTAAAGCAACTGCGAAAGCAGCAGGATGTCCTGTCATTCCAGGATCGAATGGCATTGTTATTGATATTAAGCAAGCGCTTGAGAATGCAAAAGTCTTAGGCTTCCCTATTTTCATCAAGGCGGTGGCCGGAGGGGGCGGCAAAGGAATTCGGATTGCTTATCATGAGGAGGAGTTCCCCAGGCAGTTTGCTGCTGCACGCGCAGAAGCGGAAGTCAGTTTTGGCAATCCAGATGTGTATCTTGAAAAAATGATGGTTGAGCCTCGACATATCGAAATTCAGATCCTTGGAGACAAACATGGCAATTATATTCACTTAGGTGAACGGGATTGCACAATTCAAAGACGACGCCAAAAGCTCATTGAAGAATCCCCTAGTCCTGTTTTGACTTCCAAAGTGCGACATAAAATGGGACAAGCTGCTCTCAATATCGTGAAAGCGGCTCACTATTTTTCGGCAGGAACGGTCGAATTCTTATTAGATAAAAATCAGAATTTTTATTTCATGGAAGTCAATACACGCATCCAGGTTGAACACACTGTCACAGAGGAACTGACTGGGTATGATCTCGTTATTGAACAATTGCGGATTGCTAGAGGAGAAAAGCTTCAATATAAACAAAAGAACATCATATTCAATGGGCATGTCATGCAATTTCGCATCAATGCCGAAAATCCTGAACAGCATTTTTCACCCTCTCCAGGGAAATTAGAGTACTATTTGCCTCCTGGGGGGCGAAATATTCGTGTGGACAGTGCGTGCTATTCAGGTTACTCGATTCCCCCTAATTACGATTCTATGATTGCTAAACTTATTGTGAAAGGAAGAGATCGTTTAGAAGCCATTGCAATCGGAAAACGGGCCTTACGTGAATTCCACATTGGGGGGGTCAGTTCGACAATAGGCTTTCATCTGTACATGCTTGAAGATCCAGCATTCATTAAAGGGGATTTTAGCTTAAATTACATCGATGACTTGATTTCACAGGGTTGTCATTTTAAACAAGAGGAGTGATTCATGATTCAGTTGCCCACCTGGTTGAGTTTACCCTCCCTATTTAGGGAATACAGACACAAGAATGGGCCACTTTATCTATCGACCTTTGGCGAAACCATTCTTGCTGCCGTTTTAAGCGCCCTCGCTCTGATTGCAGCAGACGCTCTTAATCGCACGGATCCTATTATAGCCATGTGTTTTCGTGCGATAGCAGGAGGGATTGCCCTCATTTGGCTTATCAGGCGTTGTTGTGCATTGATCCCTCCTGTCCCTCATCGCTCTCATCTTGCACAAGTGCCGAGATGTTATCAATTCCCGTATTTAAGCTTACATGATTTCTCAGAGTTTGCGAACATTTGTTTTGCAAATCCCATCCCAACAAAAAACCAGGGATTTCCAAGCATACATCGCATTCCTGCACAGCCGCATCTAACTCCTATTCATCAAGCCCCTGTTCAGAATGGAGGATTCAACTTATTAAACATTCTTCCTAACACTCCTGCGATAGCCTCAGTGCAAGTAGGAAAGTTTCCACGCGTACACTGGGCTCCCGCACAGCCGAATTTGATTCCTATTCTAAGTGCTCCCCTGGTCAGTTTCGCAACCTCGACACAAAGCCAAGGATCTTCAGACGCAAACACAACTCCTGCGTTACTTGCCTTAGGGTGTTTAGCTGTTTCTGGTATTATGTACGCTATTTATTATATTTTCGACCGTTACTATTTTAAAGCCAATCAGGTCAATGCTCAGTCAGAAGAGACAAATATCCCCATTCCACTTTAAGAATTGCATGCAAGTAACCGCAAGGGCAAATTTTTGTATTAAGTCACTCGCCTGATGCAAACAGAGTGACATTTGGGCTCAAGGGGCTTTGGCTCAGCCAAAAGGGCTCGCTCTTTGCATAAAAATAAATCATCTTTAAAACAGGAGCAGTGCTTCCTTATCAATATGAAGAAGGGGTGTCTCCATTGTAACCAGTGAGGCATTAGAAGCGAATGTTCATTAACATTCTCCATGAGCATGCGACTTTTTTATTTTCTCAATGCATTTTTATTTGTTCTTAATGAATATTTCTCATATATTATAACCAAGCAATTTGTTCGAATGAGAAAGTTTTAATTTGCCATGAACGCTGGGGGTCTATTTGGCTGATTCCCAGACCTTGGCCTTAACCTTTGGAGGTTTTAATGAGACGCCTATTTATACGACCTTTTCTCTTAGTTCTCAGCATGGCGATTCTTTCGACGAAAATAAGCTTCGCTGTGCCTGAAGAGGAAGTTATTTTTCCTGAAGTTATCGCTGTTGAAGGAGAGAAAAGCATTCTTGAAAGTTTTAAAGAAGATTTTCTTTACCGTGATCCCGATGATAGGACTTATATCCAGCGCATCCACAATGATGCCTACTATCATCTCGTCGGTTTTTCTGCTATTGGCGATGTGGTTCAATTGCATGACGGTTCCAAATGGGAAGTGGCAAGCAGCGCTCAACAACGGGTTCTTGGATGGGTACAAATGGATGATATTTTTATTAAACCCAGCGCCTCTTGGTTTTCTTATTATCAATATGTGTTGCACAACCGTACGCAGAATCAAGTTGCTGAAGTGAATTTAATCGAGCCACCGAGCAACGCTTTTCAGATCGTCAACATCGAGCCTTATCATCGTTTGGTTCATCTGAGCGATAATACGATTTGGCAAATTGATGCTACAGATAAGCATTTCCAGCACTGGCGGATTGGACATCGCGTCATTATTGGGGTTAACAACCGATGGCGCGTTGCTCTATTCCCCAATGCGATCATTAATGTTGATATCAACAATATCCCTTATAACCGAATTCCTTATAGCCAAGGAAACTTCTATGGTTATCCAGCTGTTTATTAAGATTGCAGAGATGAGTACAGACATGAATAGTTAGGAAAGGTCTAAGAATAGGGTGACTTTTTCTTGGTTTTCTAAAATTTATTTGATTCATTAATAAGGAGTTACTCATGGTTCAGTTTACCCCTAATCGGCTTAGTTTATCCTCTCTATTCGGAGTGGGTTCGCAACAGTCTCCCTTTCTTGTTGACACCATTGTTTCCGTTGTTGCGGGCGCGTTGGCTCTTATCACAGCTAATGCAGTTGATCATAAAAATCGGAGTTTAGCGCTCCTTTGCCGTTGTGCAGCAGGAGGGGTTGGTTTGCTTTGGCTTTTTAAGCGTTGTTTTCCATTTAGCTTTGTTCCTATACAGCGCAGTCAACAGCATCATCACGTTCATCATGGTGCGACGGGCTTATCATCTCTCTCAATCGCAACCCAAATCCAACAATTCTTAGCACAAGGATTTCCAAGCGTACAGCGTGCTGCCGCACAACCAGATCTTCGTACTGTATATCAGACACCGCTTCATCATGGTTCGAATCCAGGAAGTTTTCCTCCTGTACAGCCAGCTCCGGCACAAGGGCGAGGATTTCCAAACGTGCAGCGCGCTCCTGCACAGCCAGATTCGCGTTCTATATACCAGGCACCGCTTCATCATGGTTCGAATCCAAGAAGTTTTCCTCCTGTACAGCCAGCTCCGGCACAAGGGCGAGGATTTCCAAACGTGCAGCGCGCTCCTGCACAGCCAGATTCGCGTTCTATATATCAAGCTCCATTGGATCATTGAGCGCCTTCATCTAACCAACGTGAAATATTTATAGCTCCATTTAATTGAGCTTGAATATGTTAAAAATTCCCGCCTCTTTGGAGGCGGGTTAAGCTGCTCTGGCATGGTTATTCTGCGGGGTCTTTTTGGATAACATTGTCTATGGACTGCCATTGGTTCATATAATTATTAATAGACTCAATCATTTGATTTTTAGCCTCTTCTTCTAAATGAAAGTCGTGTTTAATTTTCTTAACAATGTTTTCGCTTAATACTTTCTGTTTTTCAAATTTTTGATCTACAGTTAGTTTAGGATCTTTTTGGATCTCAACACACGTTTCGCCAAAGCTTCTTGCGACTAAAACCCATTCTTCCGCACTACGTTTTTCTTTTTCCTGGGTAGATTTTATCTTTTCCATAACCCTCCTAAAATTGGGCGGCATGGAAACCTACGAATAGACTCGTAGGAGGAAATGCCGCTCCGATGTTGTATCCCCTATTGAATAGGTTGTAAGTCCCTCATAATCAAATTATTTCAATTTTACTCAGATTTGAATCTAAGGGCTTTGAACCTCCTCAATGTGGGTTTTATTGTTTGTCAATTTCAATTTTCATTCTACTACCTGTCAAATTTGTTGGGCAAGCGATTTTTTTTTCTTTGAATTTCTAACTCAAGTTTTGCAAATTTAAAAATTCAAGAATTTGTTAAAATAGTGGTATGGGTTCTTTGTGTGGAGGGATTTATGCGTGCAATAATAGAATTTCCACAAGTTGTTCAGAATGCGGTTAAAAGATTTGCGCACATTTTTGCGAATGAGCCGGAAAGACAACACTTTGGAGAGTATTTAACCGGTTTGTTATGGGCACAAAAAAAGACTGTGAATGGGAT
>Ga0116230_10005549_pt1 | contig 12392 bp, 8 predicted proteins | sample S1TSphfallax_3_FD_88678 | JGI IMG/M metagenome (GOLD analysis project Ga0116230, IMG submission 88678) | Host-associated microbial communities from peat moss isolated from Minnesota, USA - S1T2_Fd - Sphagnum fallax MG | ecosystem: Host-associated > Plants > Peat moss > Unclassified | place: USA...
ATATAGGTAAGGTACTAATTTTTCCAAAGTGATATTTGACAAATATTTATTGCAAGATAGTTAGATTATATAGTTTATTATGTGTGCTTAAAACCCTGTGCAATGTGTATAAGATTTGAATTTGATTTTTTTTTGTGTTTGGAAGGTTTATGTACAGAGTGTGATTTTAAAGTCTTATTTTAAATGTTTTCAAAAAACTCACCTACATACAAACTAGAAGAATTCAAATTCAAAGCAACAATGTAAAATATCATCGCATTTTTTCCTTTATATATATTGGTCTTTCATTAGATTGAAAAAATCCTTTTGATTGATGGTGCAGAAACAATAATTTACACAATTTGGAAGATATTCTCCAACCTATTAGAGTAACTTCCACGGATGGAAATTACCATTAGCCTATCCCTCATTGTTCTTTTGTAATATCATTGTCATAGCAACCATTTACTTTAAAAAAGGGTCTGTTGATAGACCCTTTTACACAAACAAAACATGTTTACATTTCTGTGCATGTTTTGATATGTGTGGCTTTATTAGTTTTATGATGTTGGGTGTCAATCTTATACTTCACAACATACTAAATCAATATGATTTTGATGACTATTTACAAAAGTAATACAAAGTCAATTTTCAATATCTTGCCCCAAACCTAACTAATTATTTGGGTTAAAAATTGATGGCAAGCATTAAATAGGTGTAATGAATTAAATGTGGTGCGGTGTTTGACGTGCTTTGACAACTAGGATTTAAGATTTTGATGTTTCGATTCGGAGCCCCTATCTTTGGTTAACCACTTCAATTTGGTTAATTAAACCCATTTGTTCATCTAGCTTGGCAATTCCATAGCTCGGCCCCCGGTGATGCACCCCCAAACTCCTTGAAAGATTCAAATATAAATCCCAAAGTGAAAACAATAGAAAAATGAATTGGGGTTTGTAACACTTTGAAGGGTAAAAGGGGCGTGTTGGAGCTTTGGGATGGGGATTAAGATGAATGATAAGCGGGTCAGTTATTCATATTAATTTACAAAAACCAAGCAACAAATTGGTTAAAACATAGTTGGAACACTTTTAATGCACGAATTCACCATGAACATATATGGATTCACAAGACTCATTACAACTCGGACTTGAGGAAGCCACCACCTTCCCCATTATATTATTCTCTATGATCCACCACGAGGGCTACACCCAAATGGCATTTTTCTCTGGATTCCCAAGTTGGGAGTCCCACAATTCTCAAAATTGGGACTTTTGTAAATTTGGACGCCCATAACTTCTTGTGCAAACCTTTGATTATGGCGAGGTCTTAAGTAAAATTATAGTTTTTATTGAAATCTTTCTAAGGATATGTGACACCCCTCCTACATGTACGTAAATCACGACAATTCCCAAATTTTAATGGTCAATAATCAAATTTACATTTTGACTTTTGGCCTTTCTTTTGACCATAACTTCTATTTAAAACTCAAATGGATAATAAAACCCCATTTTATACATCTACATCTTAAGAGCTTTCCAATGGTATAAAGAAGTCTTCAATCCAATGAGGTTTCACCCCTCAAAACGCTCTTTGAAGATTTGGAAATCCACTAGGACTCCAACTCCCAAAGTGGGAATCCACTTGGGAATGTGTGACCTCGTTCCCTCACACTCTCCCACACTCTTAAAAGTGTGAATGTGATTCTCGGGTTGCATTCCTAGCCTACACCTTTTCATGCCTTATCTTTGGTCATGAGCCTAAAGCTAAGGTTATGACACCTAGGTTAAAAGCCCTAACCCCATTCTTTTTTTAACCTTGCCCCACACCTCCTACCATGAACTCCCACCTCCATGTGATTGTTGTGTCCAACTTGCGAAAACAAATTATTCCTTGGGCCCCGTCCCCTTCCCTTCATGAGAAAGGCAACTCTTTATTGCTCGGAGAACCCGCATTTTCCTTTCCCCACAATGTTACATCCAATCCTTGAGGACATCATCGTCCCTATCCACAATGTCTCTTCTGGGGAAACTACCCTTCTAAGGGAAACCACCTTGTCCCCACTAAGAGGTGCATCAACTCCCCAAGGGAAATTCCTTTTTCAGGGAACCAACCTTCTCCTTGTCGAAAGGCTCCTTCTACTCCCTAGGGAAGACTAACCTTCTTGGGAAACCCCACCTTCTCCCCATTAGGAGGTTCCTTTCACTCCTCGGGCATTAACCATCCCTAGGGAATGCACCTTTTCCCCATTGGGAAGTTAATTTAGCTCCTTGGAGGAAACACTCCCTACCCAAATGCCAAAAAGCCCACCCAATTTTTTGGCCACCTCCTTGAGGCCACCTCTCTCTCAGCAAAGCATTAACATATTTCAAAGCATGAGTTATTTTAGTAGGCATTGTTTCCATGGATGAAATGGAAGTATTCGAACTATTTAAATCAGTTCAAATTTTTTCATTCCAAATGTCTACATCTTATTCAATTTTTACAATGAATGTATTTTCTACAAACCTCCCTTGGGATGAATCCATCCATAGGTTTCATAAGAATTAAAATCATATTACCGACGCAATATTATCATTATTATGAATGTTTTGAATTTCGATAACACCATCAAATTGCCTTCTCCATGATCATGCTGGATTGAGAATGTTTAATCTATCATAATTTGATTACATTGCAGTTTTCGCACAGAACAAATCTTTTCATCATATCTTGCATTTTTACGATCCATGCATAGTCCTACCTTTCGTGCATTTTACATTTGTGTGTGGCTCAAACAACAGCAAACTACAAAGTTCCATTAACATGTCTCCTTGGGATGTTTGCTAATTCAGTTGATGCACTAAAAGGCAATTTTTCTTATTTGTATTTTCAACTATAACAACGTCCGAAGGGAAGTTTCAACAGTTGCAATCTTCGATGGGTTAACAAAAAGACAAGTGGTCATGGATTCTGTAAGTCTTGTGCATTTGTAGTCATTATGTGGTCTAGAGTACCCAATTTTTTTTATGGCGAGTGCGAGCGACCTAGTGAAAAAACACATTTTCTGTAGAAGAAATGTATGTCAATTCCATTTGGTTTACTTGAAGCACCTTGAATCAATTATTACTTTACCATGTCAACATATCATTGTGTGTTTAATCTTAAGGATGAAAAGTTGGAAAATCCTGTTGTAAACAAGGTGTAGGGCTGTGAAAAACTTGGGCAATTAGGCCCTAGGAGAACAAAGTGATTTCACAATGACTCCATCAAGACAAGATGTCAATGTGGGTTTAGAGCTGGCCAAAGTTCCGTTGCACTTAATATTGCATTAATCCATTATTATTGTATGGAACATGTGGACAACATAGGAAATTTTTGTGATGGGCCACATTTAGCCTAGTTGAAGGGCACATGTCTACAATTTGCACCACAATTGGGCAAAGTAATAAAAGTCTGGATTATGAACAATATTAAGCTTGGGCACTTGGTTGCGCAAATCATGGCAAAGCACAAACAACATTATTATGAACATCCCTCTATAGAATCATGGACACGTAGTCATTTTGTCCTCACCCATGATATATGTAATGCCATGGATATGTATGTTAGTTTAAAGTACAAACACCATTGGAACTTGGCAACTAGCATTAGATTGTGGGCAAAATGTTCTTTTTTCAACAAAAAACAATAGCCTCAACATTAACAAAGCAAAAAATTTCTATCGAAATTCAAATTGCTTCCCAAAGAAAGTTGATGGTAGATCTTGGCAATTAAAGGGCAATTTGGCGCACCCCCAAGCTCTTTAATGGACTCAACTATGAGTCCAAAGGTGAAGACAACAAAAGGAGAACTAGTTGGGGCATGTTCCCTAGCTCGTTGCACTTCGGGGGTAGAGGGGCATGCTAGAGCTCTGGGATGGGACTATGAAGATTGACAAGCAATTCAATTACTCACACAGACCTGCACAAACCAAACAACAAGTTGGTCAGTGCGTAGTTGGAGCACTTTGGTGCACAAACGAACCACGAGCAAACACAGACTCACAAGATTCACCACGACTCAGACTTGGGGGAAGCCACCACCTTCCCCCTTATAGTATACTCTATGCTTGGCCACATGACCAGCACCCAAAATTCCCAAAATTGGGACTCCCATGACTTTGGGGGCCCATAACTTTGTGTGTAGACCTCAAATTGAGATGAGGTTTTAGTTGTTGCCCTTGTCAAGAGCTTTTCAACAGTATGTGACATGCCACCTACATGCAAGGAAATCGGGGCAATTATTAACTTTTAGTGGTTGAAAGTCAAATTGCCAATTTGATTCCCGACCTTTCTTTTGGCCATAACTTGTGTTTTAAGTGTCTAAATGGGTCATGCAAGCCCATTTTAAACATCAACATTCCAAGAAATTTTTAATGATATAAGGAACTCTTCAATCCAATGGGTTTTGACCTTTACAATTAATCTCTGAAGATTTAGAAGTCCATCAAGTTTCCAACTCCCAAAGTGGGAACTCACTTGGGAGTGTGAGGGTTCATTCCCTCACACTCTCCTACACTCCCAGGACATGAGATATGACTCCCGGGCTTCTCTTTTGGCCCGCACCTTTACAAGCCCTTGCATTGGTCACAAGCCCAAGGTTAAGGTTGTGACATAGTTACATGTGATGCAACATTCAGGACAAATGACAAGAAGGTATTATGCGATCTTTATCATATTCTTCCACCTTAGACATGTAATGTCTCCAAAGGACATATAGATGACAAGTGTTTTGTTTTTTACAGTTCCCATTGTACATATTGATGGTTTTTTATGAATGGCAAAATGGAATTCTGGTGGCTTAGATTGTGTCAGCTCAGAACAACACAAACTTCCAATCTTGGATGATTGTGTTGAAAGACGTGCTAAGGCAATATTTGCCTTAATGGAATTTGAGTGCCTTCATAATTGACAATGTCGATATAGAAATCAACACCATCAAATAAGTGGAGTTCATGGTTACTTCTATCTGAATGTTACATGGGTTTAGTATGTTATTTCCTTAAGGAATTTCCATGAAAATGGCTTGCTTGGGGACAATAGGGGTTGATTGCCTTCTCAGGGGAAATAGTGGATTCCTTCACATCCTAGAACAGGAACTCCCAGTCAAGCATAGTGTAAGGTCTCCCCTTGAGAATACTAGGGGTGGAATTCTTGGGGGAGCATATTGGGGAGACAATTCCCCATGGAGACAATTTCCCAAAATGACGTTTTTCCAATAATCATATTTTGTTATAGGTAAAATTCCCCGGGAAGACATTTCCCTATGTCTTGAGAAGATGCTTCCCCATTTCCTAGGAATCCGCTTCCCTAGGAAGCAAATTCCTTCTACCCTAGAAAGACTTTGCCCTGAGAAGCACATGAATGGATCACTAAAATAAATTTTGCCTACTTTTGGTGCATTACAATGTTCATAAATTGAATTTTTTTTGTTGTTATCATGTTCAAGGTTTGCTTTCGCAAGTCTGTCGTGTTTCTCTGTCTTTGGCATGTTCACTGAACATGGCTCAAACACTCTTTCAAGAAAATTTTAAACCCCCTAGTTTTCTCCCATGTTTTCAAAATAATGGGAAATATCATTTACCTTCAAAGGGTTTCACCATGTCCATCGTCATAGGTTGCAACTAAGAAAAAAAATTTGATTCAACTTTCTGACTTCAGGACAATGTATCAATTGACGAAGTCATTATTTGATTATGTAGATGCATATTGGGTGTCAAAAACCTCCATGTGGTGCATTGGTGCATGGAACATACCACATGCAAACCAAGATACGAATGTTATTATAAAGGCATAACATGGGAATTTGAAGAAGCAACTCAAAAGTATGAAATGTAAATTGGAAGGGAGGAGATTAAATCGATTGATTCACTAATTACTCAAAAAATTCACCACAAATTACTTGTACATTAGGGTGTTAAAGTGTGAAGGTTTCCTATGAAACCATTAGGTGGAACAATATTTCTCAAACGCATGGTGGTTGGCACGAAAAATCCCACATTTGCACATCCACTTCCCAAAGCCAAGATCCACAAATCCAGCAAGGGTCCATTCATAGTCGCACAATGGTATACAATATAAAATTCACAATTTTAAGTCAAGGTGGGCATCTTATGATTACCCATGTGTGGAAAAAGGTAACCCATGCAAGCACCATATTGTTGTGCTCATGAAATTAAGGTTGAACCTTCCCCTCAAAACTATTGTTTCATCTTACGAGGTGCACATCAAAACAACGGCGGGTGGACTTGGGGCATTGAAAGACTTGCCTTCCCCTCTTTCAAATGTAAAGACTACGACAGTTTGTTTGTCAACCCTTGGATCAAGTATGACACTAGGATTGAGTAGATTGTACTGTCTAATTAGTCAACACCATCGTCTACCCCACGATCGCTTGCAGGTGAGATCTTATAAATGACTACTATTCTTTTTCATGTTGTGGGACAAATGATTACTTGCAATCCCAAATTTTGGCAAAGTTAAAGTTTATACAAGGAAAAATGGAAATTTTAAAGGCCCGTTTGGAGCTTAGGTTATGTCACCCAATTGGCAACATTTTTGCTGTTGTAGCAGATGGAAATAACAATAGCTTGAAAAGAAAGCTTGACTTATTGATTGCATGAGAACCAAAAACCAAACCCAATTTTGCAAGTGAGAACAAGAATTAATTGCTTGCAATATGAAGATATGGATTAGTTTCAACTTAACGAACATGTTTCATAAACAATTACCTTAAGAAGCCAAAAAAAACAAGGCAAAAACCTCTTCCCTGGGAATAGAAATTGTAACGTTTCAGAGGAGTTTAATAACATGTAAAATTACACGTTTTTCCCTACCAAGTAGCAATAAATAACAATATTCTCCTACTCACTTATAACCTATGATGTGACTCTTTCCTTATCAATAAGATCTATTGGGTTCCCATGTATGCATACTGATTTCATCATGTTTTAGTATCAAAACACCTAAGACATTAAGTTTTTGCCTTAAACATCTACAAAAATGTGCACATTTCTATTAAACCAAAAACTTGTTTCCAAGTGGAAGTCTGAAAGGATCAAAAGCCAACTTATTTCAAAGTTGTTTAATTCCAATCGTAACAAAGTTCTTGTGTTTATAAAACCCATTTTGAGGACATTATGAGTCACCTTTAATTCGCCACAAAATGAGATATGTAATTAGGACAATATAAAATCTAAATGTTCCTTATTATTTTCATGGGTTACAACATCCTTCCCAAGAGCATAATGCAGCCCTAACAAGGTGATGCACTCCCAAGTTCCTTAATAGATTCAAGCGGGAGTCTAAAGTGAAAACAATGAAAGAGTAAAGAATTGGGGCACGCTCCCTGGCTCGTAGCACTTTGGGGGTAGAGGGGTGTGCTGGAGCTCTAGGATTGAACTAGGAAGAATGATAAACACTTATTCATTCACACAGACCTGCACAAAACCAAACAAGTTGGTTAGTGCATAGTTGGAGCACTTTTGGTGCTAGGATGAGCCACAGGCAAACTTGGATTCATAAAACTCACCATGGCCCGAACTTGGGGGAAGCCACCACCTTCCCCCTTATAGTATACTTTGTGCCTCTCCACGAGACCCACATCAAATGGCATTTTGTCCCTGGACTCCCAAATGGAAGTCCCAAAATTGCCAAAGTTGGGACTTTTGTGACTTTGGGGCCCCATAACTTTTCGTGCAAACCTTCGATTGTGATGAGATTCAAAGAAAAATTGTAGTCCTTGTCAAGAGCTTTTCAACGGTATGTCGCACGGCACTATCACGCAAGGAAATTGGGTCGATTCCTGACTTTTAGTGGTCGAGAGTCAAATTGCCAATTTGACTCCTGGCCCTTCTTTTGGCCATAACTTGTGTTTCAGTTGTCCAAATGGGTCATGCGAGACCATTTTAGACATCTATGTTCCAAGATATTTTTAATTATATAAGTAACTCCTTAATCCATTGAGTTTTGACCCCTGCAATTTCCCTTTGAATATTCGGGAATCCACCGAAACTCAAACTCCCAAAGTGGAAGCTCCCTTGGGAGTGTGATGGTTCATTCCTTCACACTTTCTTACATTCCTAGGAGCATGTGGTGTGACTCCCGGGCTTCCCTCTTAGCCTGCAACCTTGCAAACCCTTGCCTTAGTCACGAGCCCAAGGTTAAGGTTGCGACACAAGGTTTGTTTCGTGAGATTCCCCAAGAAAAAGTGTCCCCTAGGAAAACTTTCCCTAGGAAAAAGCATATTAGGGAAGACACTCCCTTAGGAAATTCTTTTGCATGGAAGACTTTTCCCAAAGATAAATCTCTCGAAGGAAGATTCCCTCACCAATAAATTCTATCCCCTTTGATGAACTTATCTTCCTACCCCGTGGAACACAAATTACCCTCGCTGAAAAGATCTTATTGCTTATTGAGGCCACCTTCCTTGGGCCATACTTCAAAACCATGTGGGTTTGATGTATGTTGCGTTCCCGGTGAACCCAACACCAAGCCAAGGATAACCTCCCCGGGGAAAGCACCATTATGTTTGATGTGAATTTCTAAGTGCTCCTTGGGGAACATATATTCTCCCTTGCCGGGGATATCTACATGCTTATTCCCCAAGTGAAACCATTTGGGATTAAGGTATGATGACATCACCATAAAAGCTATAACTTGAAAGTGCATGATGAATATGACATGAAGAAGGTGATAATCACTTGTGACAATGTTGTTTACAACAAAGTTGGCATTTACAAGTGGCAAAAGGAGACCAATAGTGTAAAAATGGCAAAAAATTGATGAAAAGTTCATGCATTTTTTCTATATTTCTACATGCTTCAGACAAAAGGAATTTAATGCCACCTCTCCACCCAAATGTTGTCTAATCCCTAGGACAAGGGGAATCCAATACTACCTATTAGCATCATGACCAGGACGATGGGAATCCAATGAACATTTAACTAATCCAATGTATTGGGGTACATCATTCATAGGGCGTCATAGCTTCCTCAGATGGGGTAAAAACTCTTCCGCATGAGGCTCAATGCTTTTTCCCCCTAGGATACGTTTATAGTTCCATGATTAGTGCCTTAGATAAATAGTCACTTGCCGGTTAATCAATGCCCAAAATGTATTTTTTTATTACCTTGTTGTTATTTTCCCTAAAACCATCATGTATCAAACAATGACTTTTAGTATGTAAGGTCGACTATATTATTCAAATCAAGCAAAAAAATTACCTCTTAAAAAACCACACCTACTTTCCATGTCCTCCTTTGATGGTGATCGGGATGACTCTTATTCCCGATTGTGAAGTTAAAGTTTGTGTTGGTTTGTTCATTGAGCTGCATCTAATAAACATTTCAGACATATATGAAGGTCGATATAGACTCAATATTCTAGCATTAAAAACTTCATGCATTTTATTTTCATGAATAGCCAATAGCATTTTTGAACTCTTACATGTGAGATTCAATCTTTTCATAAATAGATTCTAATGGACTTGTTTATAGCATATAGAATTTATCTCCATCCAAATCATTGTTTGCATCTTCTAGTGCGGCAACATAGTGCTTTAATGTCTCACATACAACATTATTGACCCTAGTCACCTCTTTCGAAGTGAGTGGCTTCTTTTTCATATTTTCCATCATGTCATGTCGTGGAACTACCACTAATGGAAACCTTTTAGAAGAACTACAACTCTTGCGAATATCATGGTGAAATTTCTACCTTAATGTATTAGTTGTGCGAAGTAAATTAATCTCGTGTAATTAACTTTCAATTCATAAAGGTTGTTTATCAAAGACCATTCCTTAAAAAAGATGCCATTATTTTCAACTCCCATCACAAAGATTAATTAAGCATCATCCTAGTTTAATGCGTGATGCGTTCCCTTGGGTTCTTGCTGGGAATAATTTAGTTTGTAGGGAACCTTACTTCTCTGGTGATTTTAATTCAAAAGTATGGTCTTCAAGGGAAAAAATTGCGAATTTTGCTCCCCATGGAATTGAGAGGTTATTGAACTGCTCGATGCCCTTGCACGAAAGACAGCTCCCAAGGGAACTAACAAGGATTAGCTCCCCAAGAAGTTTCAAAAGTTTAGACTCTTGATGATCAACATTACTCATGTCCTTGGGGAAAAGAAGATTTTCCCTGGGTAATCGAAATAACCTCCTTGGTGAACTACGAAAAACTTTCCCCAAAGAAAGAATAGTCTCTTTGGGGAAAGGGTAAAGAATCTACCTGGAAAGTGATCACACTTTCCCCCGAGAAGAGAGAATATTCTCCTCAAGGGATTGAGAAGATTTTCCTTCAAGAAAAGAGAAATTTTCCATGCGGAAAAGAAAATAAAGCCTTTCGAAGAAGAGGAAAGACTCTCCTTCGAGAGTAATCACATTCTCCCTCAGGAAGAGAGAATATTTTCCCTAGGGGATTACAAAGATTTTTCTTCAAGAAGAATGATACCTTCATCGAGGAAAAGAAAATAGTTTCTTTGGGGAAGAGTAAAAAGTCTACCCGGGAGAGTGATCATACTTTCCTTAGGGAAGAGAGAATATTTTCCCCAAGGGATTAAGATGACTCACCCTGGGGAAGAGAAAATAGACTCTCTCCCAGGGAAGAGAAAATAATCTCTCTAGGGAAGAATAAGGAGTCTCCCTGCAAGAGTGATCATAAGACTCTCCTCGAAAAAGAAAAAATACTTTTCCCGAGGGATTGAAAAGACTCTCCCCTAGGAAGAGAGAGACTCTCCCTGGGGAAGAATGATCGTACTCACTTTAGGAGATTGAGAAGACTCCCCCTAGAAAGTGTAAAGTGTTTCCCGAAGAAAGTGTCATCACTCTCCCTAGGGAGAAGACCTAGGGAAGAGATAATATTCTCCCCGAGGAAGTGATTTAAACGCTACCTTGGGGATTTTCACTTAGTTAGGTCCTCGAGAAGGAAACAAGTTCAACTCCCCAAAAACAAAGTATGTGAACTCTTTGGGGAATGTGGAAAGTCCCTAGGATGCTTCCAAGCTTCACCTTCACATAGTACATCTTAGCGAATGCTCCTTGAAGAATTCCCTATTGGTAGTTCCCTGGAGACTTAATTATTTTCGTCAAGAGTAGAAGGAACAACCTTATGGACTGTAAATAACAAAAAACATAAGCATAGTACAGATCATAACTTCTTTATCAAATAAAAAAAATGTACATTATTTACAAGTTAAAATGATCTATACACCAACAATCTTTTCATACATTATTTCATTTCTATCTAGGAATTCCTTCTTCCACTTTGCTGACATTATGTTGCGACCGTAGCCTTGGGCTCACAATTAAGACAAGGGCTTACAAAGGTGCGGGCCAAAATTGAAGCCCGAAAGTCGCATTCCATGTTCCCAGGAGTGTAAAAGGGTGTGAAGGAATGAACCCACACACTCCCAAGTGGGCTCCCACTTTGGGAGTTGGAATCTCAATGGGCTTTTGAATCTTCAAAGAACAATTGCAGGGATAAAAAATTATTGGATTGAAAAGTTCTTTATACCATTAGAAAGATCTTCAAACTTAAATGTCTAAATGGGATTGCATGTCCCATTCAAATACTTAAAACACAAGTTATGGCCCAAAAAAAGGCCAGGAGTCAAAGTGCAAATTTGATTCCTGACCATTAGAAATTGAGAATCGCCTTTATTTACTTGTGTGCAGGTGTCGTACCACATATCATTGAAAAGCACTCAATGAGGGCTACAACTTTGCTTGAAACCTCCTTTAATCAAAGGTTTGCACAAAAAGTTATGGGCTTCCAAAATCAAGGGAGTCCCAAGTTGGGAGTCTTGTTGTAAAATGACATTTAGATTTAGCCCCCATGGTTAATCACAAAGAATATTATAAGGGGGAAGGTGTTGGCTTCCCCCAAGTCCGAGTTGTGGTGAATCTTGTGAATCCATGTTTGCTTATGGCTTGTTTGTGCACCAAAAGTGTTCCAACTAGGCACTAACCAACTTGTTGTTTGGTTTGTGCAAGTCTATGTGAGTAATTGACTTGCTTATCACTCTTCTTAATCCCCATCCCAAAGCTCCAACATGTTTTTCTACCCACCAAGTGTTACAAGTTAGAAAACATGCCCCAACTCCTTATCCTTCCATTGTTTTCACCGTTTGGACTCACAATTGAGTCCATCAAGGAATTTGGGGGTGTGTAAATGACAAACCTTGGAAAAATATTTATCACATAATCTAAAGAATCTCCCCCAGATGATGATGAAAGTGGTGTGGGCGGTCTGAACTACAACCCTCACCACTAATAACAATGTCTTTGTCTTTTGAATCTTATGTCACTTTTGTGATGAACCCTAAACCATGATTTGGGTATCCCCTTTAAAATCCAATCACAAAATGGTGATACACCTACGATGGTTCAAACC
>Ga0116230_10005551_pt1 | contig 12392 bp, 6 predicted proteins | sample S1TSphfallax_3_FD_88678 | JGI IMG/M metagenome (GOLD analysis project Ga0116230, IMG submission 88678) | Host-associated microbial communities from peat moss isolated from Minnesota, USA - S1T2_Fd - Sphagnum fallax MG | ecosystem: Host-associated > Plants > Peat moss > Unclassified | place: USA...
ACCCATTCTAAGATTCAAATCCATGGCAGAAATCCTTCCTTGGACCCCCATGCTTCTTCTTCCAGACCACTCTATGAGTTGCAATTTCATAAATTGGAATGGGGTTTGCAAGAACTCCCCCATTTTCTTAGATGGAACAACAACACACAAATTGCATGAATGCGAAAAACCACAATCGAGGAATTTCGCAGATAATTATTATTTTTCTTACTAGGTAGCCTGAGTGACTGACGATGGAGGAAACGTTTTCAAATTTACTACCTTTGCTGGTGGATGCAGCGGACCCCATATTCGTCTTTCTGTTTTCCTCCTTGTTTAAAAAAGAACTCTCGCAATAAAAAGCTTCAGAAAGATGCAACGAAAATCTGCGAACAACCACCACCACCACATATGAACAACAAAATGGGTAGGCAGGCGTAAGTTAGGGTTTCATATAATTTTGCAAAAGTTCAGCCAAATTCAACATGCCAAAACAACACCAAGTTTTGGTGAAAAAATGACATCTTTATGAAACTTGCCTCTTGAAATTACAATCATCGATTAAAAAAAAAATTAAACAAAAAAAATCTGTTACAGGGGGTTTCCCAGATTGTTTGTTCCAAGCGAGAGATAGGATGTAATGACCCAAACACAACCGGGATTTCTATTTGCACAAGAAAAGTGACATCTTCTTAGTCTGTCTGTGAGAAGGTTGGTGCTGGAACATTCTAATCTCTCCACCTTCAGGGGAACGAATAACTCACTAGATGCTTCCACCAAGATTGATAAACAAAAACAACCAAAATTTCGGACGACTCCTGTAAATTTTTGTTTTTGTTTTCCGAGTTGTTCAACAGCACGTCGCACCCACTACAAACAAGAAAAAAAGAAAACCCTTGTAATCAAATCCTTGTAGTTTGTTGTAATTTCCATTTGGGAAATGGAAATTCGCGTAAATAGACGAGGAATCTAAACACTGAGAGACTCGGCAGATCGGAAAGTCACAGAACAAATTCCTTCTTCAAAATTTTTGTTGTTGTTACGGTCGGTCGACACTTGTGAGACTTGCACGGTGCACACAAATTATATTATTTTAGTTTTTCTCGACTTAAGAAAAAAAACCCACAATACTAAATGTTGAAAATTTAAACAAGGCAGCCACATTTTGGTCTCACAACTAATCCAAATAAGTAATAAAGCCTTCCATTAATCTAACCAAAAGCATGGTAGGAAACTATTGAAAACAATAGTAATATTATTGAATTTATTCCTTGTATGTTGAAAATTTCAAAATAAAAAAACACTCAAGCACCCAATTAGAATCTCCAAATTATATTTAATCATTCAGCACATTAATGCTGAACCTGAAAAGGTATTACACTAGTTTGTACACTAGTTTGTCCAATGTAACACAAAGGACAATAACTTCTCAAAATTATGCAATGCTTCTTGAAACATAATGGTTTTATTACCAAACTTGCAAAATGTCATTAGAAGTTCAAATCTTAATATTACAAGAACAAAAAAAAAAAAAAAAAAAAAACACTTTTAGATTGGTTGAAGTTTAAGTCTACCTTGTTTTCCAATTGGAGTATTCAATTTTCTTGGGAATAAGCCACAATTAACACAAGCCTTAGTTCCATTCTTATTTGTCCTTGCTAGACTTTTTGGGCCAAGTTATGTATTTTTGCGCAAACCACTCTTGTGTGTTTTTGTGTCAATATCCATATATATGGCATGTAAATCTCATGCAAGGATAAATCATTTACATTTACAAGTTCAAAATTTTTACATTTACACTTATATTGTTACGATGTATAAATGTATTTTTCACAAGGGGTAAATATTTGTCAAATACATTTACATGGCCTTGTGGAAATGTTTTGGGGCGAGTAAGTTTAAGTGTGTTTACTATATACCTTTAATGACCATACTTTCTTGTAAATCCATATTAATTAGGTGTAAGTGCATCTCAAAGCTCAATTATATATTTTTGCAATGGACCACTTTGATTGATTCTTCACAAAAAGTCATAATACTTTGATATTCCCCAAACATTAGCATTTTCTAGCAATACTTGACTCCTCCAAGGAATATTTTGAATGCACATTTTGCCTCACTTCATTGCTTGAATAGAACTTTTATTCCCAAATTTGTTCATCACCATTTTTGGTCTAAATTTTTACAAGAGCTTAGGTACTTATTGTGATTCATATTAATAAATTAAATTAGTTGTAGTGCATCCCAAAGCATAAATGTTTTGATGGTTCTTTTTGCAATGGGCCATTTGGTTGGCCTATCACCAGAAAATTATGAAATCCTCCTATTTCCCCAAATAGAATTCACATTTCTTACATTGTTTTACATGGCCAAATAAAACCATATATTTGTTTTACATTTATTGTAGTTACATGTGCCATGTTTTACATTTACACTTACACGAACGTAGGTGGATATTAGACACTTACATTTACATGCACAACATTGTTACAAACTTAATCAAAACATGTTTGAAGCTTTAGCAAATTTTCTCATTTGTTGTAACATATTGACATACTTTAAAAAAATGCCCAAAACAAGTCTTTTGAAAACTTTCTTCCTAGCCCAAAGCTTGATAACTCACAACAAATTTTAATACAATAATCATAAGGTTTAAATTTGACCTTTCATCCTTCACAATATGTATAATTATTTTTCACATTGATCCAATAGTCTTGTCAAATTTCTTGCCAAATCTTGATCTATAGTTTTTGTAGCTTTAAATTAACCAATCATAATATGTTTGGTATTTACTTGGTTTTTATATTGTAATAAACTTGCAATAAATTAATAACAAGTACATACACATTATCATGTGCCCCATTGGACATCCATAAATCATTTAGTAATTGTGGTATTACATTTTACTGAAAGTGGCAAAACATAAATTTGTTTGGTTTTTTCTAGCAAATTAAGTAACACCTCTTATGAAAAATAATTTTTTTTTTATTGATGGAAAGACAATCCAAAGGCCACAAATGCATTGTTAAATATATCAACTATATATTCTCCACAAACTATGTGGGCAAATGTTTTTTCACAATTAACAAGCCAAGGTCTTGCACAAAAAAAATACTTTGCTACAAATCACCATTTTTAAAAGGACCTTTTTGCACCAAGAAAATTTCAAATTGCACTTGGAAACACATTCGGCCTTTTTCTTTTTCCAAAGTTCCTTTGACTAGACTATTTGTTTCCTTTTCAATTTTGTTTAGACTAATAAAATGTTTTGCATCCACATGTTTTTTGGGTGTTATTATTCCATTAACTTTTGAAGTAAGATAATATATCTTGAATAGATTACATTTTTGGATTAGAAGGATTCATTGGATTGCTATAACACAATTCAATATAACACATTATTTGTGCATCAACAAGATTCACTTCAACATTATTATCCACACAAAAAAACTTGCCCAATTTATGGAATTTCTATTATGTGGTTTCCAACATTTTATTTGAATATGCAGGTTTTGAGGGATGGAATTCATTCATTCATTTTAATTTTTGTCTCTTTACTAGTTTATATTTGTAAACTAAGGTTAGTTTTAGATCTTTCCTTCACAATTCCTTTTTCAATACAATTTCATTCATATATGTTTCAGATATTTCATTTCTCCTTATTTTTATTTTCATCTTCATTAAATTAATCCAAATTCATAAGATTTTGTTACCAAATGAGATAAAGGAAACCCAAACAAAATTATATTTTACCAAGTTATTTAACTTTGTTTTCTCTTTCCTTTCACAATCCAAGTAATTAAATCCCAGGAAATAAAAATACAATAATTTACAAAGTAGAGGTTGAAAACTTATTGAAATCATCATCCATTTTGCTTTGCTCTTTTCTACATGCAATGAAATTATAGTGAAAACTTGCAATATAATGCAAAAATATTTATACTATTAAAAATGGAGCTACAAACCTTTATCACTAAAAATAATTTGGGGGAAAACTTGGACCCCTTCATAATCCCTTCTACTATAATCTAAAAAACGACAAAAATGTCATTTCTTACAATTACTTGAACCTCTTTCAAACAAAAAAAAAGAAAAAGAAAAGTTGCATTGGTTTTTTAGTTCATTTCCTTCCTTCTTTGGAAATCAATCTATGAAATCAAACTCAAAGACTCAAAACTTTGATACCAAAAACAATGGATGAGTAATATTGTAGATAGTTGAAATGCACCACAATACTATGACCTAGCATTTTTGTTAGCTTACATTCAACCACCAGCTAAATGCAAGAAAAGGAAAATGCAATGCATTTTTAACACATTGTCTTTGCCAATATTAGATAGGCATTCAATAAGATCTTTACTAACTTTCAAAATACTAAAGATGATTATGTGCATGAGGTGCACAATGGGAAAAAAAACTATAATTCACATGATTTCAACAAGCTTTTGAGCAAAAATAATATTTATTAATATTTGCAAATCCCCTTTTCTTGGCTACTTTGGTTTATAATTGATTGGCAGAGTTTTATCATAATCATTAGCATGTCTTTTACACATAAAAATATTAGAATTTTTTTGGCTTCTTTCATAAGTTATCTATTCATTGTTAGAATTATAGTGTAAAAAATTTGCATATCAAAATTGACAATGCCTCCAAAAAATAGCAATAATAATTAAATACCTTTAATACCTTACCCATTTAAGGAATCCTAGTAGAATTAGTGACATTGCCATATTAACAAAAATCATTATTCATCTATATCATAACTTCATTTTTTCCTTAATAATTTAGCATCACACCTCCACACAATTGAGAAAAAACACACATTAGTGTTACAAAATCGGAACATGCACACATATTTTAACAAGAAACATACATGTGCACTTTAACAAAACATACAAACAAATATACAAATTAAAAAATTAAAAAAAAACTTGTTCACAAATTTGAAAACAAACAAAGCACACAAATGAAATCAAATAAGCATACATGAAAACAAACAAATGAAATTATCCTAAGACAAACAAACAAATAGATACGATAAGAAGCAAACTCCAAAAAAAAAATCACACACAAAGAATTTTGAAAAAACAAAACAAAGAAGGAAAACATACAAAGGAAAAAATGATAAGTTCATATTGGATGCTAGATGTGAACCTTCTTAAAATCTCCTGAACCTCCAAAGTTTAGCAAACAAGGGGGCCACATATTAGTTTAGGAAAAAAAATTGCAAAAAGAAAAATAAAATGTGTAAAGTCAAATTAAAAAATTGGAATTAAAATAAAACATGATAAGCAAAAGAAAAATGCAATAAATTAGAGCAAAGTACAAAGAATTGAACACAAGGATATCAAAAGTTTTATAAAATAACAAAAGAACAAAACAATGTTTCCATGGTATGGTGTACACACTTTTTGTCAAAATTGAAAGTACAAATAATATCAAAAGTAGTAACACATAAAATTTCACTTAGTTTGAATTCTCTTAAAAATCAGATATGGTTTATTTAGGCCTTAAAAGTATGACAACATGAATATGCAATTAATTATTATTTTTCCTTTATGTAATTATACACCAATAATTTAATAATTTTTTTTCAAAACACCTTGTTTAACAACATTTTATCCGTTTTAATTATTATATAATTCTCATTTTATCTTTTTATAATGATTAAAAAAACATTTTATCCAACTACATCTTTAATGGGAGATCATTTTATAGCAAATAAAAAGATCATAATCATCATCATTATCATAACATAATATACTATTAAACATTTATTTATCATCTAACATGAACATCATTATTTTTAAAAAAACTTAAAATTTTCATGAAAGAAATTGTTTTAATGGTTGTCTTTTGTATGTGCAACATTTCATGGAATTTTTTTAAAAAAAACTAATATTTCTTAGTTAAATTACAGTCTTTGTGACAAATTCTTGCAAGTTAAAAATGTACTCTAATCAACTATTGAATTGTTCAAATGTGCACTAATGTTATAACATAATAAGAATTTATGATGTAATTCAACTTTAATTTCACATTTCTACCACAAAATCTTTTCCAAATACCTAGAAAGCCACTTCAAAAATGTGGTGTAATAAAAACTACAACATTATGACTCATTACATTGTAGCATGGAAACACCCAAAGTTGAATTGGTGCAAATAATAAATTTTGATCACATCACAAGGAATTAAAGCAAAGCATGAAGGGCTAAAGTAGAATGCAAGGAGCACAACATGAAGAGTAGAACCCAAGTGGTAGAACACATGAAAATTAGTTCAAAACCTTGGATAATTCTCACCCAATTTGTGCTATCTATTTAACATTGGTTAACTTAATATTATACACAACAAGATTAACATAGCGAACCTTATGGATTTGAAGATTTTTATTTTCAATTCAAAATAAGAAAATAAAAATGTATGATAAAGTTTCTTAAGGTGAAGGCATTTCCAAATATCATTTCATCCTAGGATCTACTTTGTGGGAATGTTTTTCATTGGTGGGCTTTACCCATGGTAGAACACAAAGCAAACATCATCATGAACTTCATTCTAGTGAGGAATAATGGAAATTGGTATGTGGGGGATTCTGGGGAATCCTTCCTATGGGTTGTAAGTATGTAGATAGGAGCCAATGGGATTACTTTACAAAAGGATTGTGAATATTTTTTAATCCTTTTTCATTTTTTCATATGAAATAATTTTTGAAATCTTTGCATCTTGCTATTAAAAATACATATAGTTGCCCCAATAGATAATATTTTTTGTGTTAATCATTGTTGAATAAATATGCAAATTTCAAAGTGTGTAAATTTTGCTAGATTTGCATTTCATCTTTAAAATTTATTATAATTTTGAATCATGCCAAAATATGTTAACTACTTTAGGTTTTCATTTTCATAAATTACAACTTTGTTTTATATGTCATGCACATTACATCCCATTTAAACGTGGTAAAGGATTCTTGAAATTTGAAAATTTTGAAAAATACTTTGAATTTCTAAAAATTTAAGATTCCATGTCTTTTAAATTGTGAGTGTTTTTTGAACTTGGGTAATAAATTACTATCATTAAATTTTTTTACCATCAAAATTATGTTATTGCAATAGTCCTTTACCTAGTCCTTTGCAAAGTTAACCACAATTTGATGCAACACCTATTCAAGTTCAAACATCCTTTTTTAAAACCAAAACCCAAAATTTATTTTGATGAATTTTAAATTTGAATTCCTTAACATTCATATTAGTCATTTAGCACAACTTGAAATGATTAATCATTTTAAAATGTCCAAAAAAAAAAATTTGTAAAAAATTTCATAGTTTTCATCACTATCCAACATGGTTTTTGGCTCTTATTTTTGTACCTACACCTTATGGTCATGCATGGACCATTCAAAGACAATTTTAAAAATAACTACCTCATTTTTAAACTTAACTACTTCATTTTTTTCTTAATAACTACTTTTTCTTATGGTATGTACACATTTGGTGTTAGGGGAAAAAGATTTAAAGGTGCTAATAGTTATTTAACAAAACCTTAATTTGTACCATGAATTTTTTTTTATTGGCTACTAAAAAAAGCCTATTTACCTCAAACTTAACCTACCACCAAAAACCAAAGCATCTACACCTAGAGGTACCTTACTTGCCAAGAACTTTGTGTTGCCAAGGTGATGTTTCATCATCTACACCTGTCAAAAAGGTAAGTCAATGGCAAAATTATGATTGCATTTCTGCTCCCAACTCCAAAGATGCATGCTTTTGCAATTATTTGTTGTAAGTTTCTTGCACCTGCGCCAAGCTTGTCAATTATTTCTTTCAATTGTTTATTGTGTATATCTTCATTCCATCTCTTGATGACGCTCATGGGTTCTACAACGCTTACAAATCTTTGGATTTTCTTCTTGTAATGTTGTCATGAAAAAACTTCCCAGCATGGTGATGCTTGTGTGCTTCCTAAACATTGTCTGTCAAACTTGATGTGCATTTGATTCATCATTTATGCGGTAATTTTTGGACTACACATTGTTTTCATCTTCGTTCCTTTTTTGCCTCAAAGGTGGAACACAATGATCTTTGGAATGTTTAGGTAAGGTTCAATACACTTTCTTTTTTCTAGTTTTCTTTTAGTCATGTTTTTTTTCTACATTGTCTTCTTGATTTCTTTAATAAGTTAGGTCTTATGGGATTTTGATAATAATGATTGTTTTGTTGGTTTGTGCTAAAGGTGCTATGCAAAGTTGCTCGGTGCAAAAGTGTTGTGTGCAAGTTGCTGTGCAATGGAACATAAGTGAAAGTGTTTATGTGAACATCATGCACGTGTTGAAAATTTTATTTAGCCTTTTTTTTGGACAATTAAGTTACCATAAACTTTTACAAAGAAATGTTAAAACATTGGTGTTAATTTAAAACTTGATGCTAATGTAACTCCAATTCTTACCACGCTTGCCACGTGTACATGCCATGTCATTGCTTGGTGTTAGGATAACATTAAATGTAGACACAATATATCTTACATTTTACTTAAATTTTTTTGAACATTCAGTTACCAACACTTTAACTCTACTAGGTGTGTATGTACTAGTCATTATTAACTTTCATAATAACTATTTCCCACCTTTTTTAAAATTACCTTCAATTTATAAACTATCTCACTCTTTTTCCCTATCCACTAACATAGATATGTAAAAACAAATTAACATGTGTCTTTTCATGTCCATGAAATACATATTAATTAAAATAAAAATTTGACAATGACATAAATAATCATGAATTATTGAAAAACCATATGATAACATAAGAAAAAAGAGAAAAATTAGAATAGTTGATTGTCACTGGCAGTGCACAGCAGCGCTGAGCTCAAATGAAGTTAAAACATATATAAATAAAAAAGGCCTAGGAGGGGAAGGCTTTTTACATGTACTCCTTAAGAACTTAAACATTCATAGATTGCAAGAACATTCATAGATTGCAAGATGTAGGAGTGGAGGGCATGATTTAGTTCTCACTCTTAAAGGGGTAGGTGTAAGATCCCTCCTCTGGCTTGTGCAATTATGCCGCTTTGTCTTATAAACTCAACCAAGTTCTTCATAAAAGTTATGTATTTCTTCCTACCATTCTGAAAACTTGAGAAGTTTATAGTAGATATTGAATTAGTCATCTTATTTCAAACGTTGGCAAGCCTGGTGATTACAAGAAATTTTGTAACCTCAAAGCTATTCCCTGAAGATGCAATCAATGTTGTACACTGACAAACACTGGAAGACCCCACCCAGAGAAATGCTGCGTCTTGTACCCTTGTAGAAATTCATATCACCACTAGTCACAGATCCTGTATATCATTCTGTCTCCACCATTTGACTTCCAATTAATGTTGAGATCATTCAATATTGACCTGGCTGCATTTCTATTGAATGAGAAACAGGTTAGTGAGCAAGTTGAGCAAATTGAAGTTAATATGAAGTTTGCAAGTGAGGACTTTTGGTTGAACACTTACCTGTGAACTTTAGACCCAAAAAACAACTCCCAAAACTCACAAGATTTGTGCCGAAACCTCTTGCAGGTCTAATTTGGCAACACGAAGAAAAATCATAACTTTCTCCTATGACCATGAAATCACACAAACTTTGACATCATAACTTTCTCACATGACCATGAAATCACACAAACTTTAACATCACAACTTTCTTACATGAGGTCATGAAATCACACAAACTTTATTGCTTTAGATCAAGCATGAAATGACGACATAAAAAATGAAATGTAAGGATAATCCTTCCTGTGATTCATGAAACTTCAGACTTAGGCAAGAAAATGTACATTCAAGATGGCAATTTGTCTGTAGTACAATCCATCAGCCACATCCCAGACTATGAGCCCAGCAGAAGAAAGACACTTAACACCATGGAAGGTTGTGGTGTACTTCAGAAGAAAATGTTGGGATTACAACAACGGGCTAGATCCAATTTAGGAAAGGAGCATCCATTTAGTATATGTCACAAATTGCAATACTCTCATACCTGCACAGATCCACCTTACACTGCACCAGGTGCTCTATAGAGGACCCCACAAAATCTTGAAATGAAAAGGCGAATATTGTGACTGCTTCTTAAGACTTGCACACAAAAAAACTGTTTACTAGATGTCACAATCAACATGCAAGCTCTATTAGGGTAATCATACAGCAAGCCAGCAATTGTGGACCCATCCTCCAACATCTGCTACTTGTGCATGGACCTCTTTCAAATGCTTACTTTCTTGCAAGAAATCCAACCACAATTATGGTTTTCTCTTTGATGAAACATCTTGAACCTTATCACTAAGGAACTGGTGAATTGGAAATCCTCAACTCAGAAATGCCACATTACAATACACTACATACTCAGGTCCATAGAAAGAATTATAGAGCCACACTATATTACAGCTGGGAATGTTTAGATAGCAAGAATAAAACTTCCATTTCAGCAGCCAATGACTTCTGTGCAAACGAGGTTATGCACAGAAGACATTTGTTTCTCTGGGGAAAGGCATGCATCAGAAGTTCAGAGATCGACACTTTCACAAGAGATGTTTAAGAGAATTGTGAACAGAACATAAATGTCAAGTCTAGCATAGTCACAGTCACTTTGCTGATTGCTACCTGCATCTTCTCACGATCCTTCTGACAGCAATCGGCCATTCCTCAATTGTTCAACAACTTCTCACAATTCCTTCTGTAACCCACTACTTGTTCAACATCTTCTTCAACCTAAGTAGACACCCAGCTAAAACCTGGAGCAATATGCTTTCCTGCCTGCTGTGAGGACAACAGAATTGTTGGCTCTTGAAGTTACTGGGTAAAAGAAAGAACAATTCTGTCCTCCTGCAGTTCTTTAAAGGCCAGAGTAGAACTTCTCATCGCCAGCCTCCTTTCTTGACCTAAAACCTTTGCCTGAACAAGCTGATCCATGAGAACTGCAGACCAAGATGAATCATGAAAGAGCAGGAACGATTGTAGCACATCCCTACGAAAGCGATCGCGGCAGGCACATCTCTCCGTCTTCTACTATAAAATCTCGTCTTGTCGCAGCTGTTGACAGCGGACTTGCAGTTCGTCTGAATGCCGGCGTCTCGACAGCTTCTACCGAGATTTTTCTCTCATTTCTACAAAAATTCTTGCTAAATGAGGAAGAGTTTGCAGCTAGCTAGCAGCCTAGCACCCAACAATGCATCAAGGAAAAGAAAGGAAAGCGGCACAAGTGACAAGAGACGTAAAGGTTTAAGCACCCAGAATCTTGCTGCTCCTCTTGTCCTAGCCAATTCAACCACAAGAAGTATGTACATCGGACACAGCCAAGGCCGCGTATTTCGAGCTCATGATTGTCACAAGATGAAATGATTTTACGCAACTTACATTCATAAAACCTCGAATATGATCGTGAACCATGAGGAACAAGCTTATAATATTACTCGCGGATTGCTTGCAACGATATGACAAGATCCACTACATCTGCACAGTAATTACATGTAGTTGGAGCATCTCGATTCTCACCGGAAAAACACGAAGATACAAAAGGAGCGAGGACTCAGGAGATCAAGAGCATCGAAATAATCACACCATGTATCTAGCTAGTAAATCCGAGAGATCCAGCAGCAGTAATCATAAATGCAAACAGCTGAATGAAATCCAGAATTGGTTGCCAAACTTTATTAATCGCGAGAACATCACATGATCAGCCCATAAGCTGCATCTGGCTCCTCTTATAGATGAAACAACAATAACAACAACAACAAATGTGCAATCAACAGGCCGGAGTACGCAGCAACATGCTGCAACAGGATCTAGCTAATTTGAATCTTTTTCTCATTGAGATTCAAGGATCAGTCGGACAGTGGACTATCTCGAAATCTCGAAAGATCTAGTAACTTACGTTGTTCTCGGCCGGAGTCCGCGTGACGTACTGCATGATGCCGGTGAGTATCGGGATTGATCAAGCTGCTGCTGCGATGACAGGAAACGCAACAAGTTCGCCCTTGCGGCAACTGCCTGGTGAGCCGCTGATGAAAAACAATGTGGTTGGGATCGTCAACTTATATGCGTGAGGCCCGTTTATCCATGATGAGATGGGGTTCCACACATTGCACATGTTGTAGTCCTTCTCATTTACCAGCAACACACTGTCCCCGCCCGCGTACTGGAAATCTATACAGCCAAATAAAAAAAAACCCCAACAACAACAACAACAGCAACAATCGACATTAAACGATCCGCAAAATTTCGAAGTCATATAAGCTTTGTAGCATCTTCTTGGTTCATGATCATATTCGAACAAAAGCCGATCTGGCGCAGTTCATGAAATATTCTCATGCAAACGCAGTAAAAAGAATTAGATGGATATCATGCAACAGTTGTGTACGTCCTGCAGCA
>Ga0116230_10005553_pt1 | contig 12391 bp, 13 predicted proteins | sample S1TSphfallax_3_FD_88678 | JGI IMG/M metagenome (GOLD analysis project Ga0116230, IMG submission 88678) | Host-associated microbial communities from peat moss isolated from Minnesota, USA - S1T2_Fd - Sphagnum fallax MG | ecosystem: Host-associated > Plants > Peat moss > Unclassified | place...
AAAAAAATTTAAGTACCATGATTTTGTTGGCTGAGCGGAAGAAAACGATTATGTTTGTGTGAGAATGACTGTCTACATTGTTTTGAGGGGAGGAGAAATGCCTCATCTTGTGGATCCTTAATTAGAAGTACTGGAGATCCGCTGCGCATGGGAAATGCACATGGTGCTTCTAGATAGGAAATGCAGGACTCGAGGTTTAAAGGTCTGGGTTGGACCAGGGAGATGATTACAGGCTCAAGAGGCATTGTGAGCGGTCTCTGTGGCCAAGTTCTATTGGGTATGGATGTCTGGTTATTCTAGTTCAGTGAATGATCGCCGTGTTGCTGGGAGTGTGAGACTACCCATGTAATTGGGAGCTCCGGGGTTGGAATTATTCTGAGGTTCTGCGCTGGGACAGGATTTGGGAATCCCATGCACTGCTTCACCTTGTTGCACTCTTTGGTACAGTTGTTAAGAGGGATTCTGTGTGAATGTTTGTGAAATTATTGTGTCCAAACAGGCGAGAGTACTAAATCAAAAGCATTGTTCTGTGTGGGTCTGTGTTATGTGGTGGGCCTTGGTCATGTTGCTTTTTGTGAGGTTGGGGTGTCGGTGTCTGTTTGCAACGGGCTTGGCCTTGAAGAGACCAGTTGTGTTCAAGAGAATAATGTTGGAGTGAGTTGATCCCTTGCAACCCTTAGTTTTAGTTGATTACTGGTGATGTTGTTTGATTAGGGTGTTGTTTTGTGGCCATATTGTATGCGGATGGAATCTGTTGCTGTCCATTTTATCTGGCCCATCACCAAACAGAGGTCAGTCACTGAGCACCCATGTAGTGCAGGAACTAACCTATGTTAGAACAAAAAATTGCTTATGGGCGTTGTCTTTTTAACCCATTACCAAATGCTTGGTTTAGAAAAAACTTGTTCTAGATTTTTCATAGTAGCAACCAGCCATCAAAATTTTAGTATTTGGTATTAAGGGTTTAGGTGGGCATGTTTGTTAAAAAAAAATCATTATGCAAGGGGGGAACATGAAGGGTACTTTTAATGTTTGGTCATGAGAAAAAATGGTCCAATTTGACAATAGCCCCAAGTTTGGGGTGAGAATGAGTGTTTGGACATAAGCAATTAGAGTGCACTCTAAAATGAGTATCACCATGGTGATGGGGGTGCAAAGGTCATGTTAAATAACACCCAATTAACCATAAACAAGGATTAGGGTTTACAAGAATTTAATGCAAGAATAGCAATTACATATTAATTAGGGAAGGACTTCCATTTTCCCGCCAAATTCAAGCACACCTTCATTCTCACCAAAATTAATTTGCCAAATTCACAAGGTTATGGTGCAAGGTTTGGATCACAATCCTATTTTTCAAATTCACAAGAAAAATTATTTTAGCATGTTAGAGCTTCCAAATTGTGAGAGAGATAGTTTGAAATCTTTCATCAACATTTTGAGAGCATATGGGCAGGACCAACAAAGGGAAAATAATGTAGGTATTGTAGAAAGTTCTAAATCATAAATAATTTTTTTAGCATGTCAACCAAAGCAAGGAGGGCATCTTAGAGTAGCTAAAGAGGAGTTACAAAAACTAAAGGTAGATCAATAGAATCTAAATAGTAGAGTAACTATTGAAGATCTACAACAACTTGAACATCAAGGATCAGATCTTAGTGTTATTAATGAATAGATAGGAATTCAAGATTTAGACATGGATGTAGAAGGACGAAGTTAATAAATTTTACAATAGATCAACTTTACAACCAAAAGTTCAAGAAGTTTTTATGTTACCGTTAGGTGTTAAGTTCCATAATTTGTAGATATAATCTAGGTAGTCATTAAAAAGGCAAATTTTATCCAACTCCAAGAAATTGTAGTTTGTTGTCCCACCATCTTGTAGACATGAACCAATAAGAAAATAAAGGAGAATTAATAAATGTAGTCCTCTAATCACTAGAAGCAAATGGACCAATGAAACATTGGAGGAGGCCATGGATATAATTGAAAATGGGAAAAATTCATTGAGGATAGTAAGTAGGCATTAGAACATACCTTTTACTTCATTGTCTGATCATTTGTATGGGAAAACAAAATCTAGGAAACCTAGACTAGCAAGTATGTTAATAATAGAAAAAAATCAAGCTATGGTTGCTTGGGTTTTGTTTATGCAGGAAGTTGGGCTATCAATTAACCTACAATAGTAAAAAATGAAAGTGGCAAAACTGACTCAAACAAGGCCAACACCTTTTCGAAGAAAGGTACCAAGGAGCTCTTGGTGGTATTGGTTCAAGAGGAGACATCTTGAGCTTAAAATTTGTCAAGCTAAAGGATTAGATATTGGCCGAACACAAAGGCTAACAATTCAATATTGCCAAAGCTTCTACCAGAACTTATAGTCCCTTTACAACAACACAATATGTTGCAAACCATATTTATAATTTTAATGAAACATGCATCCAAGTAGGAAGACAATTAGGAACAAAAGATCTTGCAAAACAAGGTTCACACCAAGTGTACAACATTATCCCAAAATCTACAGAGATTTGATTATTAACTATGTGGCCATTGCAACATGAATAACACTGCTAAGGTTCTACATATTTAGAGAGGAGAGGATATGTGATGACTACATACAACTTTGTAAACTAGGGACTTGTATGGCTATGTAATCAAAGGCATGGATGACTACTTTCCTTTTCAAAGAATTTTTGTTTTTGTTTTTCAAAAGGTCTATACCAAGTGGAATATCCATAACAAATAGGCATCGGTTCATTTTGGATGGGCATGGATCCCATATTACCCTTGAAGCAATTGAACAAGCTCAAAAGTTTGGGTTGGATATGATTATTATACCTTTGCATACATCTCATGTATTTAAGCCCTTAAATGTGACTTGTTTCAAACCTTTCAATATTGCTATTAAAAATATATATATATACATAACAATGGTTAGGAGGAATTACACAAAATCAAATAAGATAGCATTAGCAAGATGGGTAAACAAAACACTAAACCTAACATTTACAAGAAAAAATATCATGTCAGGGTTTAAAGGTACATGGATTTGGCCATTTAACCCTAGGTCTCTGGATTCAAAAACTAGCCCAAATATTCTATACACATTGCAAAATCAAGCTAGGGAAGAAAAAAAATCAGAGTAGGAGGATGGTGAACAAGATTAGATAGAACATACAACTACAAAATAATTCATCAACATAGGTTCAAGAACACAATTTCCAATTGTTAGTCTATCTGAAAATCAACCTATAACATGCCTAAAATTCCTACAGTCATTAACCATGCATCTGTAATAAAGTCAAAGAACATGGTTGAAAATTTGGCATAATTTTCATTGGATAAAATTGCATAGCTCAGAAATTTTGAATGTTCAACTCAAGTGGCATAAACACAAGGGTGTCACGGTTTGTTGTCATTGCCACATTTGTCGCAAGAAGGACCAATGGAAGAGAACCATTAATTGATTATTCTCAAAGCCATGTTGTAACATCAAAAAAGTATTTGAGGATTATGCGACAAAAGGCAATGGATAGTGAAGTAGAAAAAAAGAGCCAAGAAAGTAAAAAAAAACAAGACAAGAAAGGAAGTAAGAAAAACATTTATAATGTTGATTGCAGCTGAAAAAATGGCTAAAAGAAAACTTGTAAAACAACAACAAGCCAATTTCATTGTACCTTGGTCATCTTCAATAGTTAGAAAGGCAAGAAATAGATTTCATTACAATTTCACCCTCTTGGATACATAGGTGTGAATCTTAATGAAATAACATAGGTGCATAAACAAGTTCAACAAGAAGCTTTGGAATGTAAATTAGAAGGAAATTTGCAACATCCCTGTAACAACCACAAATGGACAACTGAACTATGGGGGTGGAATAATTAAAGGGTGGAACAACTTACTTAAAAACTAGACACTAGCATTATGTAGAATCCAAATCATCACAACAATCCCCATTATAAAAATGTATCATCTCCATTGCATCTATGATGTTTTCAACCCAAATAGAAGTACACTATAATAGAGTAGACATTTTCAACTAATGAAGAGTAACACTTCAATTGAAATCAATGAAGGGCAAGTTGAAGTTCAGTTGCCACCAATTTGGAAAATGCAAAACAACCTACTTCAAACAATGCATCAAGCTGCAACAAATGAAATGGGAAAAACCAAACTTGCAGCAAACAAAAACCAAGATCATCCACTATTGAACTACTTATCAAAAAACACACCATCAAAATTGAAAAACAATTTCATGTTGCTTTTAGAAAAACTTGAGCAATAAGTTCAAGTGAGGTTTGAACTCCTTTCAATATTTAAAATTGGGCCTTGCCATACTTGCAAGACATTTGCGTGTGCATTAAAGCTTCACACTAGAAACCATGCACCTTGCATCACAAAAAGGTGAACGGGAGTTGAGTTAAGAAAAACCCAACCCATGCATAGAAAGGAGATGGAAGGGGGACCGATAATCAAATTAGGGGGAATTCCACCTATGTGCAAAGAGGTGAAAGAAGGGGGAGTGAGAATCAAGTCGAGGAAAACTTGACCCATGTATAAAGAGGAGATGGATAGGGGAAGAAAGCTCGGGGGTTGTGTGTATAAAGGAGATGAACATGGGAGGAAAGATTGAAAAGGTGATGAACAATGCAATCATAGGTTTCTAACTTGAAAGTTAAAAGGAGACAAAAGGGGAGGGGGTAGCAGGTTTCTGTGTTGGTGCCACATGGGAGATGGTAGTTAATTTAGGGTTCAAATAAACCTTTAGGGTTTGATAACTAATCATTGTTTTGCCTTGTTTTAAGGTTTTAATTTCAACCCTTGAATAAAGGTGTTTAATTTTTTCAATGAACATGATTAGTTTGAACATGAGATTATTTGGCGATAGGGTGGATTTGTGACATGTGTTGATGCAAAGATGTTTGTTAATAGGTTTCCATTGCGTGAACATAAATAGAAAAAATGTTTGGTGACTTTTTTTTAGACAATGAGACCAAGAACTTCTAGAGGCCAGATCTTTTACATCTTTAGTCCAAATCCAACAATCTAAAGCACATTAGGTGCACCCAAACCTCTTCTATAACGCATTTTTGGACCCCAAAGGCAATAGAAGTTTACCCAGATCACAAAGTTCCTCTATGTTTTAAATGTACTATGATTGGCTAGTTTGGCCAATGTACCTTATGAGTGAATTTCTTTTACATGTTCTTTTTGTTACAAGCTTCAACAAATTTCTAAATTGGGTAAGGCTAAGGTTGTACAATCAAGACCTACCTAGGGGTTACCTATGATCTACCTATGGAACTATTAAGGGGATTATTTATGTTAAGAACTACCTTGGCACATTTCGAGACTATAATATAAAATAAATGCTATCAAAAACTTACATAGGGATTACATAGGAACTATTTAACATGTTACATAAGGACCACTTAAAGATTTATTTCAATTAAGGATACCTAAAGGCTACATAAAGTTTACATATGCAAATATGAATTAGTCCTAGCTGGTAGGTCCATATATCATTATTAGGTAGCCCTTAAGTAGTTAGCCCCTTCTTATATAGCCCCTTTTTGCATTATGAATTCATTTTAAGGAACTTCTTAAATAATCCCTCAACTATCCCTAAGGTCTAAGAAATCCCTAGTTAACCCCATAGGTATACAATATTTAACTCCTTACCTAATCCTTAGGTAAACTCCTATATAAGCCCTATATAACTTTTGCACTATGAATCAATGTTAAGTAGCCCTAGGTAGCATTTTAAATAATCTTTATATATCTTTTAATTTAAGAAATCCCTAGTTAACCCCATAAGTATTATATAACTTCTCTAAATAACCCTTAGGTATATCATAACCTAGGTTGCCCACTATGTGAACACAATAAATAAAAGGAAGCACAAATCATCATGAATTTAAAATGAAATTTGAGTTTTCTCCACTTTTATTTCCTTTTGACATAATACCATCTTGCATTTTGACTATCCTCTTCAATTTTACTAAAACCCAAAATTTTGTTCTTAGGTTTTATTATCTTTGTAAAGAACTTTCTTATGTCATGTAAAATCATGTAAGAATATCTCCACCGCACATCAATAAACATCCCTCAATATTATAATTTGTAATAGGATAGTGAATTGTTTTTTAGTTGTACACTAAATATGATGAAAATATCAAGATCGCAAAGGACAACTTTGAAAAAAATCCTACTATGATTTTGGTCAATGATAATGATCTGTTTAAATGTAGAAACTTAAATGGTTTCTTATTATTCAAAGTGAACTTTTGGACGTTTATGGGTAAGTACATTAAATATTAAACATTAATAATAAAAAATTATAATTGCAATTTACAATTTGTGGGGTGGAGATGCTGTGAGTGTATTTGTTTTACATTTACACAACAAGAATTTGAATAAAAAAGTAACCACAATATATTCCCTACCTTGATATACACAATACCTATGAATCGTGTTCAACAAATCTTGTTAAAAGATTTTTTTTCTTTTGAAAGAAAGGGTGTAGCAACCCCAATCTAAATATTTCAGAATTTCAACAAAAAAATTTAGTCTCTAAGTTCACCATTTTCAAAGTTACTGTGTTTTGAATTAAATTTGATTATGTAGAATTTCAAGAATCTATTCATTCTTTTTTTTTTTTCCTTTTTTTTTAGTTGGCCTTCTTAAAATTAATTAATGTCAAATGTAAGTCAAAGGTTTGACAATTAACTAAATGCATGAAGGCATGCAATGGTTCTACCTAAATATAATTAGAGAATGGAAAATGAAATTCATACTTTTATAATGTTAGCATGGATCAAATTGGTACTTTCATGTAGCAAAATATTCATAAACATTAAGGAAATGTGTGTCATATTACTAAAATTTGTATAGGTTGTTTAAAACAAACTACAAACCTTTGCAATTACCATTTCCCTTTTAAACAAGTTAAGTGACATAAAATCTAAGATAAAAGTCTTGTTAAATTATGCATTAAAATTATAACCATCCAACTTATACTAAATCAACATATAAAAGGACTAATGAATTATATCCCAAACCTCACAAGGACACCCGAACCAATGTTGTGCATGTAAATGTTAATAGTTATGTATACAACATGTAAATCTCATACACTTACATGTCCAAACTTTTACATTTTCATGAGTCTAATGTCAAATATTTGTTTTGAATACATTTACACAGCCCCACGTAATTTTTTTGGGGCGTGTAAATTTAAGTATATATATTAGAACTATTTGTAAAGCAACTAGGCCTCCTTTGATCCCCAACCTCTTTTTTAGTGGTATCTATAAAATAAGGAAATTTTATTAAAAATGGGCATGGAATGTTGAAACTTAGCACTTAATGCACAAGGTTTGAAAGTAATCATAGTAGTTGTATATGTAGTAGTAGTGAAAATAAATGTAACAATATTAGTGAAGGTGTTAAGCAAAAAGAGAGACAAGGTGAAACTTAGTTTACCATAAAAATTGATGGTCTTTTTAGAGTCGCCCCCTCTTGAATGTTAATGTTTTCCTTATTTTATAGATAACTTTATTAAATACCCTTAATGACCATGCCTTCTTTCAAATCCATATTAATTAGTTGTGCGTGCATCTTTTCATGATTTTTTTTTTGTAATGGGCCATTTGGTTGACCTATTACTAGAAAATTTAAATACCCCCTCCCAAAGTAAAAACCTCATTTTACATGGCATAAAATAGATTCACATAGTTTTGCATTTACACATTTTGTGTTCTACATTTACACTTACACAAAGTCAAAATAAATTTCACTATGGGATTTACATTTATGCAAAATGTAAGTCCCAAACCATTTACTACATGCACAACACTAACCCAAACCTCAATCTATATTTTTGATTGTGTGCCCAATATAACACAACACTACAAGTACTACCAACATTGTTTCTTTTATTCATGAATTTTAGTCAAATGCTTACCTTTCAAAGGAGTTGGTATTTTTAAGCTTGGAAAAAAAAAAACTTTGTCAAATATCTCCTTTTGGCTTCACTTGACTCACAAGAGAACCCATTAAAAATGAACACATGTCACCATCATATGGCCCTCGCTTTTGATATGAATGTGTTAGATGGCTCCTCCCTAGGGTATAGGTTTGCCATTTTCGACCTTGCTTGGGAAGGATGCACCTTCTCATTCTTTCATTTTTGCCGCTACCTTCACCACATCCATGACTATGCTATGAAAGGAGTTGCTTTTAATGTCAATGATCTTCTCTTTTGATTTGTCAAAGCTCCTTACATGCTTGAGCACGCCATTGCCAATTGTTTTTTTATGCAATTTCAATCACCAAAGTTATTTATAAGAACAGAAGTTCATTCACCTACAATGATGTAACCTCATGAAACATTTGTACAATTTACAAGGTGCAAATGTTTAAACCTTTTCCCCTTGAAGCTTGAATTTCCTACAAATATGAACAATAGGGTTTAATGTTCAAGCAACTTGTAGGAAGGTTGCAACTTGCAAGCCTTAATCCTTTCAAGACTTGCCGATCATTCTTAAGGTTAAGGTTTAATGCTCAAGGCCTTGGTCCTTTCCACTATCCAAGTCGATGTAATTGCCAACAGTTGGATTCAACCCTTGGAAATTGGTTATTCAGATTTTGTTGGTGATTTGGTGAATCATGATGGAGTATGGATGTAACACGTTAATACAAGTTGCAACATTATTGTCTAGATTTTCAAGTTTGTTCCAAACTTGCCAAAGTGTAAGTTCGATGCACATTATAATATGGATTATGCAATATAACATTGATTTGTTAGACTCCATGAATTAGGTGAGTTGCATGGTCTTTGACAATTAAAATCTAGATTTTTTAGAGTTCAAAGTTCAAACTAAAAAAACTTAAGCTATGTGAACTTTTGTTTTTGGAATGAGGTTTTAAGTTTATGAACTTTTGCATTCGGAAATAAGGTTTCAATATGTGTTGGGGCTTGAACTTTTGTTTCTAGAATGAAACTTTGAGTTTGTGAACTTTTGTTATGGAATGAAGGTAAGAACTTTTATGAACTTTTACATCTAGATTTTGGAATGAAACTTGTTTAAATTTAAACCTTTGCTTTTGGAATTAAGGTTTTAGTATATGTTGAAGCTTGAACTTTTGTTTCTAATTAGGGTTTTAGTATAATATGTTGAGACTTGAGCTTCAATTTTTGGAATGAAGTTCTAAGTCTTTGATCTTTTGTTTTCAAAATGAAGGTATGAGTTTATCAACTTTTGCATCTGGAATGAAACTTGTTTAATTCTAAGCCTTTGCTTTTGAAATTAAGGTTCCAATATATGTTGAAGCTTGAACTTTTGTTTTTGGAATTAAGGTTTCAATATATTTTGAGGTTTAACCTTTGGTTTCTAGAATGAAGCTTTAAGTTTGTGATATTTTGTTTTGGAATAAAGCTATAAGTTTATGAACTTTTGTTTGTGGAATTAAGGTTTAAGTCTAGGAACTTTTGCATTTGAAATGAACTTTTGAGTCTAAATTTAAGTCTTTGCTTTTGAAGTTAAGGTTTATATATATGTTGACCTTTTGTTTTTGAAATGAAGCTATGAGTCAAATGGGTTTTTTTTCGAATGAAGGTTTGAGTTTATAAGCTTTTAATTTTGGAATTCAAGTTTGAACTTGAATTTTTCTTTTTGGGATTGAAGTATGAGTTATTGAATTTGTTATTATAAACCTAAATCAATCATGGCACCACCATGATTTTAAAAAAAATTCAAGCATAAGTTCTTCTTTTTAGATCATGTTCTTATTGATCCATCTAATGTTGCAAGTACTAGTACTAAGCTTGATGTTATTATTGATATAACCCAAGCAAATGAAAACTTAACTAAAGCAAGAAAAGGAAAAAAATCTATGAATTGAATTGATGATTCCAAGATTGATGGCCTACATAACGTCCTTGGGCAAAAATTGTTGTGGGTGTTAATGGAAAGGTAATGCATGTAAAATGCAAAGTTTGCAATGTCATGGAAAGACACTAGAAGCTTATGGTCTTCAAGTTGGAATATTTTTGGAAACATGTTGGTCGAAGGAAGGCCATAATTGCATTTGTGTGTGTAGTAGTGGGGGATTTGTATTTTAAAAAAATTATTCAACACATGATTAATGAAAAGTTGTATGTGCAAAAATGCAAGGATATTATTTGGCAGTAGGTAGTTAAAGAGGTTGTGGTGGAAAGGAAAAAAAAAATCCAATTTGTTCTTGTTTTCCACTTGCTTTTGAAATTGGCCCATGATTGAATATGAACATATGCAATTTTTATTTGCATTCCTTAAGGTGCTTACTCACCCATCCAAGCACTAGAGTCATTGTGTTGGATGGGAGATTTTGAATATTTAAACCATGTGGTACTGATTGCCATTAAAATGGTTGTTTTGGCTTTAATTTTTCTATCTATCTTTGTTAATGAAATCGCTTTCATTGATAATCAAAGTTGATTTTAGTCCATTGTTATGTGGTGGCAAGTTGGAGACATGTCCCTATTTTGTTCACATTTGAACATTTGGTTGAAGGTGGGATTACTGCTAATATAAAATGTGTGATCTTAGCTACTCTCATTATGTATGGTGGTTTGACCAATGAGGAAATTGTTAAATGGGTTGTGTGTTTAGGAGTTGATGGCATGTACATGTTTCAAGGGGTCAGATTTGGAGTAATTGTCTTACTGAAAACCTAATAAACACCTTATGTCATTAGAATTCATTGTATGGCATATTGAACAAACCTTACAATGTAAAGTTTGTCTTCCATGTTGATGGTGTCCAAATTGGAGGATTTCCTTCGATCACATTACAAGTATTTTCTTTGGCTCCCCAAAACACCACCTTGGGTTCACAAAACTTGTTGAAATTATGGAAATAGAGGGATTGAAAGTTCTTTGGAATGTTAAGACAAGGTGGATCAACATGCTAGCACCTTTCAAAAAGTTTGGGAAAGATTATAAGACCTTAATTGCTATAATGGTAGTTGACAATGGCATTATGGAGGCATCCAAGGCTAATTTGGTGAATTTGTGTGATGTTGGCACAATCTTGGGCTTGCCATGTGTTTTGCCTATGCTGGAATCTATCAATGCCTTGATGAAATTTGCCAAACTAATATGTACAAAATGTACAATGATTCCACCACTTCATCCTAGCTTGAAAATTCTGGACTAAGTTTATAAATGTTGTTGTAAACACATCTTGTAAGATTACTCAAAATTGGGTCATTGACCTAAATGGTGGCATAAAAGATTTGGCTTTTCATATCATTGGACAATTTTGCATGGTCCATTATGTTGATTCCATAACTATTATGCATTTTGCAATTACTTGAGAAGGTTTTGATCAAACTATCAAAAGTGTCAAAGCTCAATTATGTGCGATGTGTTGGTCCTTGAATTGGAGCGCACGTTTCCAAATCATGATTTGATGAATGTTTTTGGGATTTTTTACCCACACTACTAGTTCCAACTAGATTGTGAATTCTCTTTTGCAAACCATTTAACATTGATTAAATGACATTATTGTACATCCAAACAAGTTACTATTGATAGTAAATGGGTTTTAAAGCCACTTTTAGAAGATACTTTAGATTTATAAAATTATCTTTTCAAGTTGACCATGAAAAATTAAGCCTCTAAAACCATGGCAAAACTTAGAGCTCGAGGGGGACACTAGTAAAAAAAAGTAAAAAATACATGACTAAAAATATCAGGTGCAATATATTGGTTGTTGGGTAAAAATTATAAGTTAATTAGTTAAAAAAATGGTACATTTTATTTAAATAATCAATTTAATTATAATATAAAATATGTAATAATATGAAATGATGGATTATAATTAATATAAGGTGGCTTTAATATGTATATATCAGAAAATTAGATAATAATAGGGTGATTAAAAATAGGTTTGACAATTATCTGATACCTTCTTAAAAATGGTCATTTGATGCACATAGATCCAAACATTACACTAAATGTCCCCCCTAGTACCTAGAGATGAAAATCCATTGATTAAGTTATCGCATCAACTTGCCACAAATAGTTAGTTGGTGATTTGTCCTTTTAAATTCATAAAACTTGTTGAACTTGCCATTGTTTAGGACATTGGAAACGTGAAAGATTAATGAATAATTTCCACTTTTAGTTTTATGAAGTCCAAGTTGTGAAATCAATTAGCAAGGCATATGAATATTGTCATACAAATGTTTGCTTAGAACCTCTAAATAAAAGAAACTTTTTTTTTTCAGCAAACTATTACAGAATGAAATGATGGAAACCAGGCCAAGGTTGGAATGAATGCTTGAACATTGGGCTCAAGGTTTAGAGTTTGGATGCAAGGTTGAAGGATGTATATGTGAACGC
>Ga0116230_10005554_pt1 | contig 12391 bp, 7 predicted proteins | sample S1TSphfallax_3_FD_88678 | JGI IMG/M metagenome (GOLD analysis project Ga0116230, IMG submission 88678) | Host-associated microbial communities from peat moss isolated from Minnesota, USA - S1T2_Fd - Sphagnum fallax MG | ecosystem: Host-associated > Plants > Peat moss > Unclassified | place: USA...
CGTCGCTGCGTAGAACGTGATCGCGTTGCCATTCGCGGCCGTGTTTCCGCTCCACGTCGTCGTGCCCGAGGTGTTGATCGTGCCCGAGGAGAACGTCGTGCCGCCGCCCGTGATCGAGGTCGCGCCGAGGAGATTCAAGGTACCGCCGTTGATCGCACCGCCGGTGAAAATCGAACTACCCGTGACCGTCGTCCAAAAGCCAGCGCTTAATGCGCCTCCCGACACTGACAGACTTGCGATCGAGGACGGCAGCGTCAGATTCAGCTGGCCGCCCGTCAATAGCAGTTCGCCTTCGTCCTGCAAGCTGGAAATCGTGACGGTATTCGTCCGAAATGTCGTTGTCACATCCCCGATCACCACCGCGTTTGTCGTACCCGGGGTGGTAGGGGACCAGTTGCTCGAGACATCCCAGTAAGCGTCGGTCGATCCCCCACCTCCCGTCCAAATCACCGTCTGAGCCGACACACTGAGCGGACACGCTAGGAGGAGGGAGTGGATTGCCGGCTTAAGACCCTTCCTTGTGATCGACATCGCATCTCCCTGGGATCAAACGACAGGTAACGGTTTGAACGATTGATCAAGCACATTCTTAACAGTGTGCAAGACGCACCATTGAGCGGCAGTCAAAGCACTTTCGCACTTCAGGACGCATTTATTCACAACGAATTGGAGAGGCTATGCATCCCGGTGATTATGAAAATCAGGCTAGCCGCTGGTAAATGTGCTGTCAAGAAACGCAATAAAAGATTCACCGTCGCAAACATCGAGGTATCGCGAAGCGCGAGGGACTCTCAGGAAAGCCGCGTCGAATTGATATTGGCCAAACCATCCTTGATGTCGCGGGTGGGGACCACTCCATTGGCAGTCCGGTCGCCCCTGCCGTTACTCACTTTTTTTTCACCAGGCCGCGATTACTTGTCGTTATGCAGATGAGACGGGCCATCCGGTGCCGTCGCCATTACCGATCATCTACTCAACATCATTCAGACAAGGAAGCGAACATCATGAAAACCAAGGCCATCTCCTGCATTCTCACCACCGGGCTGCTCATGGCGCCGTTCATCGGCACCGGCGCATTCGGTCAGTCGATCCCAGTCGCGCCGAATCCTGCGGATCGCGTGGCTACCAACCTTGCAGGCGCGACGACGTCGATCGCGCCCCCGGAAGGGTTCGATGCGTTGTCGGCGGCAGACGAGGATCTCGCGAAGTACGGGTTCCCGCCGCGTCCGGACGCGAACATCAACGTCGCCGCGTATTCGAAGTGGCGCAAGGCGATGCTGGCGTCGAAGACCCGGATTGCGCCGCAGCTCGAGCTGACCCAGGTTTTCCACGGGCCGAAGCGCGACGCCTCCGACAACTACAATGGTACCGGTAGGTCCAGCAACTGGAGCGGTGTGGTTGATTTTAGTGGCGCCAAATCCTACAACAATAGTTCGAGCTTCTACTACATCCTCGCCGACTACGTCGTTCCGGTAGCCAGCCCAGCTTACGGCGCCTGCACGGGCAGCTGGGATTACTCGTCGAGCTGGGTGGGAATCGATGGCGACGACTCCGGCGACGTACTGCAGGCCGGCACCGAGTCAGATGCCTTGTGTTCCGGGTCGACGACCAGCGCTTACTACGCCGCGTGGTACGAGTGGTATCCGTACGGCGAGGTACGAATCACGAACCTGCCCGTCAACCCCGGTGATGATCTCTTCGTCGAAGTCTGGCACACCAGTGCGACGAGCGGTTATGCGTATATCATCAACTACAACACGGATCAGGCGGTCACGATCGGGTTTAGTTCCCCGCCGGGCACGTCGCTGGTCGGAAATAGCGCGGAGTGGATTGTGGAGCGGCCCACCGTCAACGGCGCGCTCGCAACCCTGACCAACTACGTCACGGACTATTTCTCCAGTGCGTACGCTTACACCGAGTGCGGCAAGGAGTACAAGCCGGGCAGCAGCGGGTCGCTGTTGCTGACCATGGATGACGCGAACGGCAATCCCATCTCGGTTCCCACCCTGCTTGGGAATGAAGCGATTGAGTTCCAGGCAACCGGGTCGGCACAATAACGTGAATGGAGGAGTTGACATAACCGGGCATGGGCGCATCGCGCGCCCATGCCCGCCTCGGCGGGAAGCGGAACGGCCCCGCACCGCCGCTTGCGAACGGCAGGCTACTTCAGACACTATCATGATAAATCGAACCATCCAGAAAAATGAGCGGGATGCGGCTCCGCCGCCTTACAATCCGATGACGTCGCTAGATCAACGACTCTACGCCTGGTTGCAGGAAGCGGACGAGCAGCGCTTCGAGCAAGTTTTTTGCGATTACTTTTCACTCGCTTATCCGGCACTAATACGTCGCCTCTCACGCCTCTCGAATTGGGACGTGTCGGATCTTGAGGAAATCGCCCAAGATGCGCTGCTTCGGTTCTTCGAGCGCGCAGGCCATGGGCGGCGCGACGCGGCTGCCGCGCTCGCCGGAACATTGGCGCGGATTCGCCCGCCGGACCTCGGCTCCTTCAACGTGCGCCAGGTACTGGCTTGGACGGGCGCGGTTGCAGAATTTCGCGCAAGGACGATCACGTTCAGGCTCCCGCTCGCGGAACCGCGAATCGACGCATCGTGGAAGCAGGCGATTCGGGACCTTGCTGCAGAAATCACCCCGTTACAGCGACGGGGTTGGCAACACATCGACGTGGTGCGGATCGCATTGAACTGGTCCGGCGACGCCGACCCGGGTCCCGCCGAGTCGCTGGCTGCGGCGATCGAGGCTCGGACCCCCGAGGCGGCCGCCGCCGAAGCGACGCTTCCCGGGACGATCAGCTTCGTCGACGACACGTGTACCGTGATTACCTTGCTGCCGCGTCTGCGCGTGCCCACCAACAGTTACCTGTTCGAAATCGCAACGACGATCTATTTTGACGCGTGCCGCAGCCGCGGCCGACAGAAACGTGGCGGGCGGTTGCCGGATCCGGCGCACGCGGTGAATGAGCCTGCCGGCGAAGACATGTGGGCGCACCCGCTCGAGCAATTGCTGCGGGAACCCGATGATGACTGTGAAGATGCAGTCGAAGTCGGGGAAACCTGGGGCCGGCAACCTGAACTCCTCGCGCCTTCCGGCGGGGGCCAGTCCGCGGCGGATGAAGCTCAGCGCTACGAGGACGAACAGTTCATGGAGCGGTTCTACGACTACCTGCGCGAACCGGTCGATCGCGCGATGGCCGCTTACGAGGCGGCGCGGACGAAGGGGAGGGGTGCGGCCGAGCGGCGCAGGCTCGATTCGCTGACGCACAAGTTCTCGCGAACCGAGGCGGTGCTCCGCGCCCTCGGGGAGGGCTATACGCAGGAACAAACGGCGCAGCGCCTGGGAATTTCGCGCAATCAGGTGAAGTACGTGGTCGAACTCATCCAAGAGGCGCTGGCGCGGTTCAGTTCGATCTCTCTGCGTGGCGTCGATGTTGCCGGGCAGTCAGCACCGGGAGTTGAATCTCATGTCAGATAATCCATCCGGTCCGGACCTCATGACCTTTGCTCGCTGGCTCGCCACAAAGGTCGACTCACGCGGCATCGCGGACACCGCGACGCGGCGGCCGTCCGCATCGCTGGTTGCGGCGGCGCGCCGGGCCCGCGACGAATCCCGGCATCTCGCCGAGGATCTCGGCACCGGCCGCGGACTGTTACCCGCGCCGATCGGCGAGGTGCTGCTGCTGCTGGCTGCGGCTGATGAATCGGAGTCCGCGCTGCCGCCCGAGTTGATGACGGCCTCCGGGTTCCGGGTGACCCTGGCAAACGAACTCGGGGCGCAGCCCGGTGCCGCGACCCTATGCGTCCTGGTGCGCTGTCCGGCAGGACTCATGGATTCGATTGAAGGTCAGATCGCCTGTCTTTGTCGGGGCGCCGAAAGGTTCGAGCTGGGTGAGTTCGATTCGGAGGGAAAGGCGATCGGCACCCTGCCTGCCGCGGTTGACATCACCCTGTCCGATTTTTCGCGGGGCATCATTCGATTGGAAGTATTGCAATCAAATCCAAAAGGGGAACACCAATGAAATTTAGCATTCCGTTTATGTGTGTGGTGGGCCTGGTCGGGGCGATCTCATCGTCGCCCAGCCATGCAAGGGGCATGATCATCGACCAGAGTTTGTGTCCGACGAGTCTGTCCACGGCGAGCAGCGAATCAATCAGCTTGCCGGGAACCGGCAACAGTGGGAATAAGGTCAATTCCGGACTGAATTTTCCGATCCTCAACTGCTCGCCGCCGTCGGGGCTGCCGAGCGGGACGCTGTCATTGTTGCCTTACGAGCCCTCTGAAAGTTTGCTCTACACCTGGGTAGATCTGGCCGTTGCGGACGATACGCTCGCCAACGTTCTCGCAATCACCGCGACGGGATTGTCCTCGCTCACCTTTCCCAGCAGCGGTCCGACGGTCGACTCGACCGCGGCGCTCGTCGCCCAGGTGGCGGTGCTCAAACTCACGGGCACTTACAAGGGCGGCTACGAGATCATCTTCAATTACCAGCGTGGTTTGCTGCCCGTCTCTGCCTGCCACGATGTTTTCGTGAATATTTCCCCGAGCTTCACCTGGTACGGCACCACGTATACCTTCAAGGACCAAAGCGGCGCGAATCCGTGTGCCACGACGAGCACGAACGATTTCGTGTTCGGCCCCGACGGAAAACTCGTGGGTTACAATTCCGCGGCAGATGGCAGCGGCAAAGTCACGCTGGTCAAGAATGAACTGCCACCCGGCTGGACGAAATAGTCCACCCGTGACGGATGTTCATTGCCGCCGGCGGGCGACCGCCGGCGCCACGGCGGCGGCCCGCTGGTCGAGCCGCAGGACGTAAAACCCCTGGGGTCCGAATCGTTTCACCAAGACCTCGCGTGCGTTCGCAAGTGGTGCTTCCGCATCACCCCGGTGATTTTGCAAGGCGAGGCATGCAGCATTGACTGCGTCCCACTCCGCGTACCGCCAATGCTCCGTCGGGTCGTCGTTCAGCGGAAAGCGCTTCTCCAGCAGCTGTCGGGCTTCGCTGAGCAATGGGACGGAGTCATCCGGCCGGCGCCGGCTCAACGCCAGGTCGGCCGCATTGAGTATGACCTGGTCGAGAATGGGATGGCTGCGGCGGCGTGCCAATCGCAGCGCGCGGCTGATATCAGCACCGGCACGGGTGACGTCGCCCTGGTACAGATAAGCCATCCCCAAGCTGTTGAGCGGCAGCACGAGATAATCATGGTCAGGCCCCCACAGGTGCTCACCCATCTGCAACGAGTTCTCCAGCAAAGAAATCGCCTCCGAAACGCGGCCGGCCATCAGCGCTGATCGGCCGAGGTTGTTCAGCAACGTCGCAAGTTCCGGGTGCTCGATGCCGTAGACCTCGCGATACACCGGCAAAGCCTCCTGCCACTGGCTGGCTGCCTCGGCGTAGCGGCCGGCCTGGTAGAGGAGGGCGGCGAGGTTGTTCATGGACTGGGCGGTTAGCGCATGGCGGTTGCCGAAATACTCCCTGCGCAACGTGAGCGCCTCGCGCATCGGCGACTCGGCATCGGTCAGCCTCCCCTCGCCCGACAACGCCTGAGCCAGGGTATCGAGAGTCTGCGAGAGCCTCTCGGCGCGATCCGGCCCCTGCCGGTCCCGATCCACGGCGAGCGCGACCTCGCACAGATGCTCTGCCTCGCGGTATTGCCCAAGGTTGATGAACACGTCAGCCAGGACATCGCGCGCGTCGGAAATGAGTACGCTGTCTGGCGGTAGTTCCCTCCCCGCTATATCCAGTGCGCGCTGCAGCTTTTGTTGCGCCTCGCTCAGCTCGTCCGCAGCGTCGAGCACCGAGCCCGTGGCGATGAGCGTTCGAACCCGGGAGTCTGGCGCCACGGCGACCGCGTCTTCGTCTTGCAGCGCCTGGGCCAGCAGCTTCCGGGCCGGATCGTAAAGGCCGAGCCCGGTATATGCCTGCCCCATTGCGGTCAGCAGGTCCGCCCGTATCTGCGGTTCCCGCTGCAACCCGCGTCCGAGTTCCCGGGCGCCGCGGTCGAGAACCTCGCGTACCGTGACGGAATTGCCGCGGTTTTCACCCGGATCCGCCAGTTTGAACAGCGACACCATGAAGCGCGACGTGCGATCCGCAGTCGATTCGGCGCGCACTGCGGCATTACGCTGCAACCAGGCTTCACGCTGTTTGTTCGTGGCGATCCAACCGGCGATGGATGCGGCCACCGCAAGCAGGATTATCATGCCGACCGCCGTATGTCTGATGCGGGAATTTCGGCGGGCACGCTGCCGGGACCGTTCGAGGAACCTGCGCACGTCGGGCAGGAGGTCTATTCCGGCCGCCTCCAGTGGCTGCATGACAGCGAGCTTGTCCGCGGGCGCGAGCCACGCATCCGACTCCAGATTCTCGAGCCACAATCGAGTCTCGCGCTGGGCCAGTTCGCGTTGGTGCAGGAATTCGGCTTCCCGGGCGAGCCAGTCGACAACCGCAGGCCAGGTTCGCAGCAGTGCTTCGTGTGCCAGCACGACGACGGCCATGCCGTCGCGTTGATCCGTTACGCAGAGACGAGCCCGTACCAGCCTCGACAGCAGCTGCTGCTGTGCGGGGTCCGCGTCGATGTGACTGAGCAGCGCATAGCGGCGCGTCGGGCGGCCTGCTTCGTCGACACCGATCAGGATCCGGAACAGGCGCGGGACTGCCGCCCGCAACTCGGGCGATTCCGCCTGCAGGGCCGCCGCCGCCGCGGTCGCCACGCTTCCCGACAGGCCGCCGAACTTCTCGTAGGCGGCGAAGGTCAGTTCCGAGCCTGAACGTTGCTGATAGAGTTCGTGCAACGCGAACTGCAAAAGTGGCAGGGCATTTTCACGGTCGCGGTAGGCATCTTCGCGCAGCACCTGGTCGAGCGGCTTGCCGCCGGCCGACCGACCGAAGGTCAGGCCGGCCACCTGCGCCGGGCGGTTGATCACATCATCGAGCGCGGTCGCGCTCATGGTCTCCAGGTAATACTGTCCTTCATTGGCGCCGAATACCTGGCGCAACTGTGCATGCCGCTTGAGCTCCGGCAGCGCGTCGGCCCGCACGCATGCCAGCGTCCACATGCCTCCAGCCTGAAGCATCAGGAGAAATCGCCCGAAGACCTCGATCAGTGCGTCATCCAGCCCCAGCGAGAATATCTCTTCGAATTGGTCCAAAATCCACACGAAGCGCCGATCACGCGGCCAGCTGCCATGTAGCCGCTGGGCGAGTGCCGCCAGGGCCGGTACTCCGTGGTCCCCCAATCCGGCAAGCTCCGGCAGTGCCTGCCAACAGCTGCCAATGGAGCGTGCGAGGGCGCTCTCATCCGGCGCGGCGTTGAGCAGCCCGATCCTCCAGATTGCCCGGCTTGCCGAGACGCTTACCGGACGGTTCCTCAGCGCCTCCTCCACGTCGCGGGGCTGCGTGGCGGGATTGACCAGGGCTGCCAATATACCGGCCCGCAAAAATGAACTCTTGCCGCTACCGCTGGCGCCTTCCACCAACAGGCCCGGAGTCCCGCAGCTTTCGCGGCGCAGCAGCTGCCGCACGGCGTCACGAATTTCCGCGTCGCGACCGAAGAAAATCGAACGGTGGTCGTAGTCGAACGGCTCCAGACCCCGGAACGGATTACCCAGATAAACTTTTTCCAGCGTAATTCCGAGACGGCCGAGTGCGTCATCGAGCGAGGAGACCGCACACAGCTGAATGTGCTCCGGAACATGGTTTGTCGCGCGCCATTGTGCGACCTCACTGTCATCCGCGGCCGGGTAGAAAACGGCTGCCGCCGCCTCATCCGCGAGGGCGCTCACCGCCGCCGCGACCTTCTGCACCGTGTACTTGACGCTCTGCACGCCGGCGGACGTGACGGCGGTCAGGGCGCTGTCGGCATCGAGCACGCCGGTTGCCGCTATCGCCGGATAGGCGCCGCTCTGCCGTTTCCATCTGGACGTGATCAGCGCCAGCGCGAACAGCAGATCACTGCTGCGGCCGGTGACATTGACGTGCGGGCCGGATACTTCGAACTCGACCCACAGTTGCCCGCGGACCAAACCCTCACCCGAGAGAACGCGATACGCGACCCGCCCCGCCGATCGTGCGGATTCGAACAGCCGATCGTTGCGGACCGGGCGGAAATGAACGGACAAACCCTGGTCCCCGGGAAATTCCCGAAGTTCCCGGATACTCAGTCTGGACGTGGTGGCGACACCTTCCCCGTCTACCAACAACAGCAGATATGTCATGGCCGTTGAATGATATAAGCTGTCGCCTCGCGCGCAAAAACCAATGATGAGCACGAGCCTCGAGATGATTCCCTGCATGGCCACACGACAAGCCCGCCATGGCTTCGAAGCGGGCCAGACGTGACGACGTCGCGCATCGACTGGAGCCGGTTGTTCGAAGCCACGTGGCGCGTGCTGGTATTCATCGTGGCGATCGGCATCCTGTTCGTCGTCTCGACGCGCTGGAATCGCTGGGAAGGGGGCCCCGGCTGGCAGGTGACCAACGACGCCTATTTGACGGCGGACCTGACCCCCATCGCCGCCAAAGTCGGCGGCTATGTGCGGGAAATCCCGGTCGAGGATTTCCAACGTGTGCGCGCCGGGCAGGTGATCGCACAGATCGTCGAGGACGACTATCGTGCCGCCGTGGCGCAGGCCGATGCCGGGCTCGCGTCAGCCACCGCGCAAGCCGAGGCCCTGAAGGCGCAGCGCGAACTACAACTCGCCAACATCGCGGCAGCCCAAGCCTCGGTTGCCGCCGTTCAAGCCAGCGTCGCGCAAAATGCCCGCGACCTGGCGCGTCAGCACCGGCTGCTCGAGACGGGCTCATCCTCCACCGAGGCCAGCGAGAAACTCGAGACCGGCCACGCACAACTCGCTGCCCAGGAGCGGCAGGCGGAGGCCACGTCGCACTCGGCCGAACGTCAGCTCGGCGTGCTCGCGGCGCAGGAGCAGCAGGCGCAGGCAGCCATCGCGGCGCAGCGGGCCAATCTCGATGTCGCGAGGCTCAACCTGAGATACACCCGCATCGTCGCGCCTCAGGACGGCGTGATCGGCCAACGCCAGGTGAAGCCCGGACAATTCGTCGGCGTCGGCAGCCAGATCACCACGCTCGCACCGCTTCCCAACATCTGGGTGATCGCCAACTACAAGGAAACCCAGCTGACACATATGGCGGTGGGTCAGAGGGCCGAAATCACCGTGGATACGTTTCCCGGCCATACCCTGCGCGGGCATGTCGCGGCCTTCGCACCCGCCTCGGGGGCGCAGTTCTCGCTGCTGCCGCCCGACAATGCCACCGGCAACTACACCAAGATCGTGCAGCGCGTCGCGGTGAAAATCCTCATTGACGACTCCGAGGGCTTGCGTGACCGGCTGGTCGCCGGATTGTCGGTGGAGGCCCGGGTTGACGCGCGCGACGGCCGTCGCTGATGAGTGCCAGGCTCGCGCCAAGCTCTACCTCCCCGACGCTGCCGCCGCAGGCGCCGGCGACGTCGATCCCCTGGCTCGGGCTCCTCGCCGTGCTCATGGGCACGTTCATTTCCACTTTGAACGGCCGCCTGTCGAACTTTGGTCTCAACGATATTCGCGGCGGGGTGCACGCCGGCTTCGACGAAGGCGCCTGGATCACCACCGCGCAAACCGTGGCGCAGATGCTGATCGCCGTGGCTGCCGTCTGGCTCGGCTCGATCTACGGCCCGCGCCGCGTGCTGCTGTGGGCTTCCCTGGCTTTTGCGCTCACGTCCCTGATCTCGGGATTCGCGGCATCACTGCCCATGCTGCTCTGCCTGCAATTTGCCGGCGGCGTCGCCTCCGGTTTCTTTATCCCGCTCACCCTGGGGTTCATTCTGCTCAACACCCCGGCCAAATACTGGGCCTACGGCATTGCGCTTTACGCCTTGAACCTGGAACTCAGCCTGAACATCTCCGCCTCGCTCGAGGGGTGGTACGTCGACCACCTGTCCTGGCGATGGATATTCTGGCAGAACGTGCCGCTCGCCCTGATCATGACGCTGTGTCTGCGCCGCGGCATGGCACTCACCCCCATCAACCCGACTCGTCCGCCACCGGACGTATTCGGTCTCGCGTCCGGCGGCATCGGCCTCGCGCTCATCTACGCCGGCCTAGATCAGGGCAACCGGCTCGACTGGCTGAGTTCGGGTGTGGTGTGGGGGCTCTTGATGGCGGGAGGCCTGTTGTTCGCGAGCTTCATCATTCACGAAGCCCGCACGCCGCATCCCCTCATCAATCTCAAGATCGTCACCAGCTATCCACTGCCGCTGCTGCTGATGCTGGTGGCCTTCCTGCGGCTGAGCATTCTCGCCACCGCGTTTCTCATACCCCTGTTCCTGGGTTCCGTGCGCGGCTTTCGCGCACTTGAAGTCGGCCAAACGCTATGGTGGATCGCCGCGCCACAACTCGTTCTGTGCCCGCTGGCGGGGTTCATGTTGCGCCGGTCCGATCCGCGCTTGGTGGCCTCCATCGGGCTGCTCTTCGTCGCCGTCGCGTGCCTGATGGTGGCCTGGAACATCACGCCCGTGTGGGGGTCGGAGCAATTCCTGCCCTCACAACTGCTGCAGGCTGTCGGCCAAAGTTTTGCGCTGTCGGGCATCGTGTTCTTTTCGATACTGCACCTGCGGCCGCAGGATGCACTCACGTTTGGCGCCGCGCTGCAAACCGCGCGCCTCATGGGTGGTGAACTCGGCACGGCCGCGGTCTCGACGCTCGCACGCGTGCGCGGCCAGGTCGCCTCCAACATGATCGGTCAGCACGTGCGCATCGGTGATCCTGCGGTCCTCGACCGCATTCGCGCCTACGGCGCCGCCACCACCCGCGTGTTCGATCCCACCGCGGCCGGCAGACGCGGTGCCGCCGTGCTGAGCACCGTGGTACGCAGTGCGGCCACGACCCAGGCGGTCATCGACTGCTTCATTGCCATCAGCGCGCTCGCCGCTGTCGCCTTGTTCGTGCTGGTGCTGATGAGACCCGCGCCATCCGGACCCGCCTCGGCAGTCCCCTGGCTTCCTTCTCGAGCACCCAAGCCCTCGTGAACACCCGCGCACCCGTCGCCCGCCCCGGCGCCGCGCGGAGGTTCTGGCGCTTGAGCGCTTTGGCGCTGCTCACCATTGCCACGCTGAATGCCTGCAGGGTGGGCCCCAACTACCGTGAGCCCCCGCGCCCGGCCGGAGCCGACGCCCCGCTGGTCTCGCTGAACACCGCCGTGGAAACCGTCGCGCCACCGCCCGATGACTGGTGGCAGCTGTATCACGATCCGCGCCTTGACGCCTTCATCCAGGAGGCCTTCGATGCCAACCGCCAGCTCGCCGCCGCGGAAGCCAACTTTGCCGCCGCCACCGCAGTCGTCTCCGCCGCGCGCGCCGGCCTGTATCCCGCCACCAATGCCTCATTCGGCGGTCTCTACGGGCGCGACCCCACCACCGACGAAATACTCGAACTGCAGGGCCATGCGCCGCAGACGCTGTGGCTGTACGAGGATATTTTCCAAGTCAGCTACGAAGTTGATCTGTTCGGCAAGGTGCGGCGCTCCATCGAAGCCGCGCATGCCAATGCTCAGTCGGCAGAGGCCGCCCGAGATGCCCTCAAGGTCGTGGTCGCGGCCGAGACCGCGCGCGCCTTTGCGCAAGTCTGCACCCTGGGTGAACAAATCGCCGTGGCCCGCCATTCCCACGACGTCGTCGCTCACGAAGCCGATATCACCCAACACCGACGCGACGCCGGTGCCGCTTCCAATTACGACGTCGCCCGCGCCCAGGCCCTGGAGGCGCAGTCGCGCTCCGCCATCGCGCCCCTCGAGGGCCAGCGCCGCGCGGCGCTGTTTCAGTTGACTGCCGTGCTCGGCCGCACACCGGCGAACGCGCCGCACGAACTCGAGGCCTGCGTCACTCCGCCTTTGCTGAGCGCGCTCATTCCCATCGGGGATGGCGCCGCCCTGCTGCGGCGCCGGCCCGACGTACGACAGGCCGAGCGACGGCTCGCCGCCGCCACCGCACAGATCGGCGTCGCCACCGCCGACCTCTATCCGTCCATCAAATTGGCCGGCCTTTATGGCGGTGCCGCCAGCACGTTGTCCGATCTGACCACCAACCTGGGACTCGCCTGGGGCGTGGGTCCCGTCATCAGCTGGAACTTCCCGAATCAGGTCGGACCCCGCGCGCGTATCCGCCAAGCCCGGGCCAATCAGGCCGCCGCTCTTGCCGCCTTCGATTCGGTGGTGCTCGACGCACTCAAGGAAACCGAACAAGCTCTCACGCTCTACAGCAGCGCGCTCGACTACCGACAGGCGGTGGCCGACGCACAGAGTAGGGTCCACGAAGCGTTCCGCATGTCGAGCGGCCAATTCCTCGCCGGCGCCGTGAGCAACCTCGATCTGCTCACC
>Ga0116230_10005555_pt1 | contig 12386 bp, 6 predicted proteins | sample S1TSphfallax_3_FD_88678 | JGI IMG/M metagenome (GOLD analysis project Ga0116230, IMG submission 88678) | Host-associated microbial communities from peat moss isolated from Minnesota, USA - S1T2_Fd - Sphagnum fallax MG | ecosystem: Host-associated > Plants > Peat moss > Unclassified | place: USA...
AGCTTAATGCGATTTTAATCCACCTACATGGATGAATGTGTCCATAGATGAATGATTTCATATGGATGAATATCATTTATGAGTTGGATTAAATAAATAAATCATTGGATGAAATTCATCCATGGTTGGAAGATAAATATATTTTATTTTATTTATATCTAGCTTCCTTTGTTGTCCAAGTATTAATATTTCAAACTTGAATGTCATTTAATAATGATGGATAATGTGATTATAGGGGAAAATATGATGATGGGACCAAAATTATTTTTAAATTTTTGTTTAAAAAATATTTTTTATCAACAATGTTAAACAATTAAAAAAATGTTGTCATGGGATGAGTGTTAGCCCCCCCTCCCCCATTGTTATCAACGACATTATACATCTATTTTGTGAAAAATTAAGTCATCTTGAGAATAAATAATTATAAAAAACAACCCCATTGTCATCTATGATAATAGGTTGTTTGAAAGAAGTTATTTAAGGTGCTTGAAATTGAATTTCAATTTATTTCAAAAACCAATTGTCATCAATGACAACAGGGAGTTTAAAGATATATAAAGCATTCAAAACCCATTGTTATCAACAACACTAATTAGATTTGATGAAAGTTGTGGCACCCTTAAAAAAAAATGAAAACAAATCCCCCATTGTTGTTCACGACACTTATAAATAGGTTTCAAGGAAGTTGTGGCACCTTTGGAGAAGGGGAAAAAAAAACCCATTGTTGTCAACGACATTGGGTTAGTTTCCTTTTTAAAAAATTTAAATTTAAAAAAAAATGACCATGGGGTGGATTTTAACATGATAATAGTAGTATAGTTAAGACATATTGAAAATAATGGCATTTAAAACCATAGCCATCAAATACATTTATAATGGAATTTACATTATATTACTCAACAAATGTTATATCATACATAATTAAATTGTGTTTCATATTAAAGTTCTAGTTAATTAAAATTATGGGGAAAAAAATTCATTGATAGAAATTCATTGATAAAAAAAACATTCATCCATAATTTTGATGGAATTTTTATATCTTAAAAACATATAAATTTAATTAATTTTGTCATCCATACATTAGAATAATGAAAGAAATCGTTCATCCATAATGAAGATGAATGTTTACATTCATCCCCATGTTTGTTTCTAGGTTTAACTATATAACATTCATTTTGTGATTAAATTCTTGGGTTTTACTTGCATGTGTATAGGGGAAAATGCGTTTTACCATCCCAAGTTACAACTGTAAGCTCTAGGCTCATGCAACAGCTTGCAACAATTAATGGTTATTTTAAAAATAATAAATGCAAACATGAGGAGAACCCAAGGTGATAGAAACTTTCATTTTGACTGCACCATGACTATTGAGTTCAACATTAACCTATTTTGACCCAAGTCTTTTTGTATTAGGTTTCACGCCTAAAACATATAATTAACACATAATGTCAATGTTTGATTGAGACATTGAATTACAACAAGGGCTTCAATTAAGTGAGATTCTATGAATGAAAAAATATATTTTTTTAAAATAAATATTGGACAACACATATTTTGTTAATGCCTACCAAAATATTGTTGATAAGGTGACTTGAATGGTAAACTTCAAACATAAAACTCAAGTAGGGAAGCCAAATGTTAACATTTTCGTGATGGGAAGGGAATTTTCAAAGTATCATGTACTTTTGGAAATGGAGTTTGCAATTGAAACAAAATTTCAAATGTTGTTTCATTTTAAAGAACACATATTTGATTTTCCTACATTTATATTAAATGCAATGTGAAAAACATAAGCAATAACAAATAAACCACCTAATGATTAATCAAGTTGTCACATTACACTCACATAAATGTAGTGCAAATGATTGAATCTCATTAATCAATTACCTTTAGTTTTGTATTTTTAAAAAACATTCTAGATCATGAAGAATCTTTGAATCATACAAAATACATGGCATATATATATATATATACATAGGGTTTACTGATACTAAAATCAATGTTTCATGTTTAAATGGAGGTATTTGAGGCTTTTTTTAAAACATTTTCTTTCCATAATATATAAATATTGATGAAATTCATATCCTTGATGTTGTAATTTTGTCTCATATAGTATTTTCATTACAACATCCATGTTTTGTGATCCTAACCACAAAGGATGGTCTTGGGAAAACTAACAAGATTTATGTCGTTTTAATTGGAATGGTTATAAATGAGTGTGTCAAAATTTACAATGACACTTTAAAGAGGATTTATGCATGGAAGTTGATTTTTCTTTTAATAGAATAATCTATCATAATTTCATGAACCATGCATGTCATCCCATTTATGAACCTAAATATAAATTTTTTGTGAGCATGACCTTCATGACTTTGTATAATTTTGAAAAATGGATACAAATTATTGATATTAGAGTTTGAAACACATTGCCTTTGCAACAATTGTACTATATATATATATATATGAATATTTTAAATTGTGGGATCATGGTTAGTCATGTCTTTTAATTCATTACGAGGAAAAATGCATGTAGCTTCATCCCAAGGGTGTTGAAACCAATTAGTTTGTAATTTTGATCAAAATTGAGATTTGAGAATATAATGAAAAATCATCTTTAATAAAAAAAAATTCATAAAGTATTCAACAATTGAACCTAGTGAATGTCTTTATTTTTCTACATTTGTTGTGTCAAAACTATTTATTTAGCATTACAAAAATTTCAAATAGACTCTACTAATAATTTTTTTTTTGTTTCATTAAAAAAAAAATAGGTTTAATATTAATTGTATACAAAAGTGTGCCACTTACAAGTGGAAATTGCACAAAATCTCTTACAAATATAATATTTAATCCATCAAAAGATTGACATGGTGAAGATTCTAAGTTTTGTAATTTGAGATATATTTTTTGGTAACATGGTACAACCCACCATTGAAATTTGATACTTCATCAATAGTCAAATATTTAACTTTGATCAATCTTCAATTTTTTTCTTTAAATTTTGAGAATCAACACTTCAATTAATTGATAAACCTATCATTGAATGGATTGTAGATCCACTATGGAGGGTAGAATTGTATTGCAGTAAATAGATAGACTGGGATGCATGGGAATAGTGAGTTTGAGTTGTAATGTCTATTTTGGACATGTTGGATAGAGGAGGTTTAGTAAAAATAGAGTGGATAGCAGTGGAGGGTGATTAGGTGAAATTAGGACTACTGAGGATAAATTCAAATGAGTTTAAGGTGGAAAAATTAAAAGGATTTAAGATGCCTTGGAGTTGGAAGTAAGGAGTTCTTTTTCCTATTTTTGGGACACAAAGTTCATAGTAGAGTGATTTTTAGAAGTTTAGAAAACAATTTTGAGGAGGAACACAAAATTACTTCAATATGTTTTTTCTTTTGCTTTCTTCATGTTCTTTTCCATAATTTGTTGTTTTCGCTTTCCATCAATATGAGAAATGAAATTGTTGTAGAAGTTTTATAGATTTAAACTTGTGCAAACTCATGTTTTGTGAAATAATGTTTGTTGAATGGCATTATGGGTTAAGTATCTAGTTCAAATATAGCTTATGTGACTGAAAATTAACATGCTAAAATAATATAATTTGAATTTAATATCATGTTGGAACATTAGGACTTACCATCCACCTATTAATAAAACTACAATTGCAATGAATGCTAAAATTTCTAACATGTCATGTAGATGCCTTAAAAAAATTCACTTATATAGCCTTGATTATTTGACTTTTTCTAGTTTTAGGAACACCACCTATATATAATGATCTTTGTTCTTGAAATATACAAATGGTGGGTCTCTTATGAACTCGTTGAATGCTTTAATTTTTAGTTTATTCAATTTGAATATAATGAGAAGTTCATTTTTAATTGAGGTATGAGTATCGATTAACTTTGGTAAAAAAGGATTATAAACATTAATGACCATGTCATACAGAACATCTTCACCCTTGCAAATTGATTTGAAAGGCATTAAATTCATCTTTGCATTAATGAACAAAGTGTTTTTTGAAGTTTGTAATTTGATATTTAATTTAGATTCTTTTATTTACATTGCCATCATTGAATATGTTTCAATACATATTTCAACAAATGTTATCATAATCATCATCATTTTTATTGTAAAGAGGATCTATCATGTTATTTATTTTAACATTCATCTTCATTTTATTTCATAATCTTATCAGCATCTTTTGACTCTTTGCATTCATGTAATATTCTAATGTTTTTGATAACATGTTTATAAAAAGATGAAATATGTGGATAAACAACATTAAAATTTTCCATCCATGAAGTATTTATTGATTATTTTATATATTGGTATATTTTCGAAAGCATGAACAAAATGCAAATAGCATGAGCATAGTTTTTGGGTTCATTTTTTACTAATGGTATTTCGTAACCCTCTATGATTGGAATGCAAGGGATATTATATCTTTGAAATGTACGTGTGTGTGTGTTTGGTGGATGGTATTCTAGAAATTGATGATATCACATACAATTTACTTGAAAATATTTACTAGCAAATTTAGACAAAAAGATGTTTCCCAACTCATGTGACTTATTCTAGTAATTTATTAAAAAAATATGGATTGTATATATGTTGATGTGTTTATCTCTTTATCTATATTGAAAAACTCATGTGTGTTTTCAACTTCAAAAAAATTACTCATTGGACTTTCTTGTTCAAGAACCCACAAATATAAACTATACCAATGTATATTAGAGAAATACACATTTGTTATGTGATTAGGGAATTTCATCAAATAACTCATTTTTTTGTTGAAGAAATCTCTTGTTGAGAACCGATTTTGTAGTTAATGATCATATAATCAAACAATGACTTCTTTCTAGATAATCCTTTGAAGTGGTTTTAGAGTTAGTTTCTTCAATCTTTTGAACCCCAATTTTCATCAATGAATACATATGTGATGTATAATTTGATGTTTTGGTAATGTAATTTGTTTATAGTAAATTAATACCTTTTGTCTCTTCCATGTGTAACTATACATTTTAAGTCATGATTACAACAACAAACATTCATGATCCATGGATCAACATTATTCAACCACCCATGATATCTTTAATATGTAGAAGTTTAAAATCATCCTCAAAATGTGTTTCTTTTATTAAAGTTTGGGGAAATCTATATGTACATAATTGAATTTTAAAATCTTTATTATTCTTGTGACATCCAAGATTATGTTTATGTCAATTACAAATATTCATTAATTTGTGAAATTCTTCTTCAAATTGATCATGAAAATTTATGTCATTCATATTAGGAGGTCTCAGGGTGAAAACATGGTTTGGTGGATCAAAGTTGGCATTTGAAAATCCATGGTGTCAAAAGTAGTTTTATTAAATCAAAATAATGTTGGGATGATTAGGATAATCAAATTAACGATTTGACATTTTTTTCTTCAAACATGTCGAACCAAAGAAGGATTTTGAAATTTTAATCCTAGTTTAACATAGGTCTTAGCTCCACACATGAATGTCTTTCACAAATGTCAATCATCTTTCTCAAATAAGTTGTGTGGTAAATGATTATCATGTAACTTCATTGACCTCTTAGTTGCTACAATTCTTGTGTAACCTCTCTAATTACTAAGGTTCCTATGACTTATGTTGTATTTTGTAGAACCACCCTGTAAATTGTAATTGATTTGAAGCTAAAATTTCATATGTCTCAAGGCAGTCATAACAAGTTGAGTGTTGGACAATTTCTTGGCTTTAATAAAACATGTAATGGGAAGAAACTCAAAGTAAATTAAAGCAAAAAGGAGGGAAGCCAAAATGTTCTAGAAGTGTCAATGAATTGTATGGCAAAGTGCCACACATAATAGTAATGGATGGTGAGTTTATCATTTGTTGAAGTATACAATCCTTGTCATTAAAGATGATGCCCAAAAAGTTTGAAGGTTCTTAAAAATCTAAAGGAGTTTAAAGTCACTACATTTTTTTGTTGGCTTATCAACAAAAATGGGTACAAGTATATCAAATGCAATGATTTTCTTGATAGCTCACATAAAAGAACTTATGGATGATTGTTCATAAAAAAACATGATTGCCAACATCATGTTTGATTTGTGAGAAGAAAGGGATTTTCATGAATTGGATTTTGTTTGCAACATGGACAAGGAAATAATAGGTTCATAAATCAATATGCCAAACTAACCTTAGAATAAGAAAACATTAGCTTTGATGAAGGGGAGCCCAAAAATTCAAACCTAGAAGAATAACCAATGGAGGCAAGACAATCATGGATAGAGGTGAGATAGCCAATGGAACAACAAGTTCTAGACCAAATGAAAGCTATGATGGATTTAGGTGAAAATTTGTCATATTGTGCTTTGATTCAAAATTAGTTGCCAAATGTGAAAGAATCCTTGGAAATTTTTTGTGAGCTCAATTGAGTTTAACAAGGACCTCATGTGTCACAAGACATGAATGGACCATAGGTTGCCCCATTAGAAGGTTGTCAAGGACTAGTTGTCAAAGTATCTTGATTGCTTTCAAGTTTTGAGGATTAAATTAGAGACTCAAAGGGCTGAATGGGATTCTATCTAAGACATTAGCTTTAGTGAAGGTGCTTTTCAAAGCCTTGAACAAGATTCTACCAAAAACAACATTAGTAATGAGGGTGTGCTTACATTTCAATAAAGTAAAGCCTCCAACTTGTTGAAGGCCTTGAAAGTGAAATCAAAGGAGTTCTTGAATAAAAATTGTAGAATCATAGAAAAATCTTTATGGTGCATTTGAGTCATTAGCTGTAACAATAGAAGCTAAATATGGAGATGTCTTAATTAAGTTTTTTGCTTTAACGAAGGAAATCAAATATGCAAGAAACAACTTTGATTGCATGGAATGGCAATTATGTATTCTAAAAGAACATACTAGGGCAATTGAACATGGAAAACAAGGTTTTATTATCTACTCAAAACCTATCTTTTCTCTTGGAATCAACTTGGATTTAAATGACTTGGAATTAGAGTGGATGTTCTTTTTGAACATCATGCCACATGTTCATTTTGTGGGATTAAGTTCGCACCTATATGGGATTATAAGTTGTCTTCTTGTCAACATATGTCTCATTTTTGGAGTGTTACAACACCAAATATCTTGTAAAGGGTTGCACTAAAGAGATGCATGGACAAACTAGTGGGCAAATTTTGGAACTTTAAAACCTTGGGAGAAGGTGGATGGTCACAAGACACATAAATGAAGTAACAACAATCCAAATTTGGACCAAGACCACAAGCACACCAAGATTGACAAAAAGTTACGTTTTCATCATAAGGTGTTTTTTTAATTTCAATTGTATTTTTCCCACATACATCCTACAAGTTTTTGTAATGTCCTCAAGTTGTTTGTGTCCCATATTGAAATTATTTGCATGTTTGAGTGAAACTTTCAATATCTTTTGCTAATTCTAATGGATAAAGGTAAGTGATAATATTTAAGACTTGAAGAATGGGATGTAAATACAAAGACTTGCAAAAGGACACCATGTGATGAAACTTGTGGACCAAATGCTTAGAATGTTCTTTTATTGAATAATGAAAAAATGGGTTATTGTGTGAACTCCATAATCAAAAAATGTAACTAATATGAACTTTATAAATTGTAATCTAATAAACATGTCCAATCTACGTTTGTGGACTACATGGCCATAATTTAATGACATTTTGTGCCTCAAATCCATGAAACATCTTTGTAAGGATTTATTTGGAATCTAACTTGTTCTTGCTACAATTTATGTACTAGGAATCCACAACTTCTAAAGCAACTTTGAATTTGGTTGGTTTGGTGGAATTAAAATCCATCAATGATTTTTGATGATGTACATTGTGTACTTTATGTACATTACAAGTGCAATGTGTGTAGTTTTTTCTAGTTTAGTTTTGAATTGTGTTTTGACTCCATATAAATATGTACTGATGTCTTTTGTATTCCACAATTGTGGATCAATCTTTTTTATGGTCCACAATTATAAATTGACAATTTGTGTGGTGTTAAGTCACATGCAATTATGTTTTTGGTGGACTATAGTTTTCTAGAATCTAGTGTCTTGTGGTGGACCCAAGATACATACATATATATATGAGTTGAGGACAAGAAGGGTTTTATATTGTGGCTTGTGATTTCAAATGATATATAATCATTGATTAAAAAACAAATAATGTTGTGTGGGTGGTAGTTTTGGATTATGGAGCCTTTTGGAAACAAGCATAAGTTTTTCCACACTAGTTTTGAAACAAAATTAGGTGAATCCCAATGTTGATAATGTATAATGTTTAGCACCTAGTTCACAAGTTGTTGGAGAAGCTTCATCACCACAACATCTACAAGTCAATGCATGGAAAAAATGGTGGTCTACAGCCTACATCTCTCTTATAGCCACCTATGGCTACCAAAGCAAGGGTCCCAATGGTTGCAAACATAGTGAGTAAAAAGGATACAAAATATAAAGCTTTCGCATTTAAAGAACCTAGGAATTTATAGAGCTTGATGAAGCCAATGAGGCAAAAGGCAATGAACCCCAAGATCATGTGTCAATGGAGGAGCTAGAGGAGTGTTTAAAAAAGGTAAATTGGTTTGCAAAAGAACCTCAAGTTCAAATCTTAGATCTACCGACCACTAGTAATAGAAACAAAAAAAGATAAAGGTTAAACATGTGGTTGAGTAGGTCTGTACCACAAAGACTATTGGACAAGCTTTTTAAAGCAACTCAAGGCACTTATAAAAGCTTTAAAAAAACTCAAATCAAGTGCAAGTGAAAATGAGGTCCTCCTATTATATTTGGATTGGTTTCAATCTACGCATGCATCTTGTGTATAGTTACATATAGTGCAACTTACCTTATGGAGTTAACCTACAAGTTAGCCTACAATGTCACAAGGACATTGCCATAAGGTATAATAGATTTTTTTGCAAATGGTCATAAGGATTATAACATTCAAATGAGTTGCCATTAAACCTCTTTGTGAGAAAGGCTTCTACATGTAATCATCTATGGTTTAATTTCAATTTCAAAAAAATGTGTGTTAGCTTTTAGGTTTATGTGCACACATTGGCCTTTAAAAGCTAAATTAGAGCTTCAAAAACTATCAAATAGCTTGATATATAGGTGTAATACCACTGTCAATTCCCTTAATGTGTTTGCTTCTCAAATCTTTATTTTTGCATGCAAAAATTATTGGTTATTCCTCTTGTTGGGTACAAAAGCTTTTAGTCCATTGTTTCTCATGTAAGCTTTAATGTGTGTCTACGGTCTAATTTGTGATAGACTACCTTTTTTGTGACTTCAATATAAGATTCTTTTTGAAGGGTATCTATCATATCTAGGAAGCTTTAAAATGGAATTTAGCCTTTGAATAACTATTCCATAAGGTGTTCATTTGCCATGCACAATGATATGGGCTTGTTAGCATGTGGTGTCATTATTAGCTGAAGGTATCACTAGAAGAAAAAGGCCAATATGTGACCATCACATTTACAACTACATGTGATTATTTGGTTTTTTGCAACTAAACTTTAGCCTTTTGAGACTATTATGGACATATCATCAATCAACTCACCTATGACTAGCCCATAATCAATTTGTGACTAAATTGATCTACATCTATATATGGCTTGGATTTATCATCCAAAAGTAGCCATTTGAAGTTCAATTAATCATTAAAAAAATGATGTTTAGTCGCAACGAACATCTTTCTATATACATTAAATACAATAATTATTTGATTTATGATTGAAATTAAAATTCATTAATATTTCAAATTAGTATTCAAAATATTCGTAGTAATTTTGTAATTAAAGTCATTGATATAATTATTGTAATTTTATTAATTTCATTACATTATGTTATTTATAATTTTTAATAAATGAAATATATTCCAACATAAACTATTATATTAATTATTTTCATATTTATTGAAAAAAATAAAATTACTGTAATTAATTTATATTTAGTAGAAAATAACTATAATTATTTTACTTCTACATTAATTATAATAGACGCATAATTTATAATTCAGCTTAATTATTCATAATTTCATTTTAAAATATTTTAAAATTAAAATATTGAAACTTTAATTAAATGAATTAATTTAATTTTTATAATTGTAAACGTTATATTCCAATACACTACAATATTTTATAATGTATTTACAATATATAATTATTACTACACCATAAAAGTTTGGAATAATTAATGATATGACCATAATTACATTCAATGTAATATCAAAAATAAAAATATTTATTTCTTGTAACTAAGTGTCCTTAATAGATCACTTTTATAAATGTTAATAAATGATTATATTTATTAATTACAAGTTACACTAAATAATTATTGTTACAACATAGATTTCTATATAATATAATTTATATTCTTACAATTAAAGAAATAAATGATTATAATTAATGTTACATCACTTTAAAATCATTGTAATTATTTCAGATAGAAATTTATTATATTATATGCATAATTATTTTCTAATTTAACATAATTATTCACAAATTTTAATTTATAAATTTTTAATCTAAATTGAAAGTGTGGAAAAATATAATGTAGTTAAAAATTTATTAAAATGATTATAATTGCAGGAACTATTATAAGTTATTTTTTTATTAAAATAATTATTTGATTAATAATTTATGATAAATATTTTTATAGTAATATTATGGTAATTAGAAAAATTAATGTATGTTCAGCAAATAATTGTATTCTTTTTTAATAATTACCATTAAAAACATTACTTGATGGATAATTATTTTTACAATAAGAAAATAATTATGTAATAATCACTATAATTAGTTCAATATTATTTTTAAATAAATAATTTGTGTAGGAATTTATTTTTTAATTGCAATTGTTAGTTCATTATTTATAATTTGAAAATAAATATTTATAATAGTTTTTTTTAATATCATAATTACAATATTTTGTAATTAATTATATTATTTATAATTTAACCATATTTTTAAAAATAAGGAAATATTTAAATTATTTAAATTATTTCATTGTCTATGAATTATATATTTACAACTTATGAATAACTGGATTGTTAATTAGTTAAATATTAAGAAGTTATTAGTTATTTAAGTAATTGATAATGAATACTTAATATTTGTGGTGTATAATTTATATTTTAAATATATGTTAAATTGAATCATTATTAATTAAATGATTATTTAATTGTTTAATGAGCCATGTATTTGAATTGTTTTTATAATAAAAAAACTATGAACAAAAGGAATGAAGAAAGTTTTGAAATTGCAACTTAGTTTGTGAGGAAGTTACAACTTCAAAACTTATCCCATATTGTTTATTTTCCATTCCTATTTTGAACACTATATAAACAAAGGGTGTGGCCATGAAATTTCACATTAATAAAGTTGTGCACATGGGATGAACCAATCAAAAGGCTTAACCCAAAACAAAAAGAAAAATCATGCATAGTTATAAACTACCTACCTCCCCAACCTACTTATATACCTAGCTAAATAAGTATTTATTTTGACCTACCCGCCTAAGTTGACCTATGTACATACCTATTTAAATACATACCTATATGAATAGGTATTTAACCTAAGAAGGTAGGACTTGCCTACCTACCTTTTCACCTAAATAGGTAGGTAAATATGTAACTTAAATTTGTGGACACCTATTTCTGTAGCTACCTAGGTACTTATATACCAACCTAATATTAACATTTTGTATTAAATTCAATTTAAAATGCCACCTAACATATTTACATTGGGCCACATGTCATAATACAAAATCATCCAAACATTTGAATTGAATGTCCTAGATTATTTCAAAATAATAATAATAATAATTTTCTAAATAAATATTGGAACACATGGCAACAAATCATTTGCCTTCAATAGTGATCAAAATAGTTGCATTTTACTCATATGTGACAATATGTATACAATGGATTCAAAAGATGAACTTGTTGACTTTTTCATTCATCCAATACCCTTTGTCATTTGTGACTAATATTTCATGCAACTTGTTCAAGGCGACTAAGGGGATTTTAATCACAAATGTTGTGTACGACTAAAATTTAATTATAGAAACCAATTGAAAATATGTGTTTTTTTTTCTAATGTATATTGGGTCACAAGCACAAAATTATTTGAAGATATTTTAACAATTCCATGTGGCGTTTCATCCATGCCATAAATTTGTTGTGGTATGATCTTTAACTTTTAACTACCCATGAGCTAAAACTAATGTGGTGAATTTGCTATTATATTTGAAACTATTCTTGAAGTCAAACTTATTTTAGACAAACCTCATTTCTATTGCAATATTCTAATCCTTCAGAGTGGGAAGGATCTTATATCATCATG
>Ga0116230_10005556_pt1 | contig 12386 bp, 12 predicted proteins | sample S1TSphfallax_3_FD_88678 | JGI IMG/M metagenome (GOLD analysis project Ga0116230, IMG submission 88678) | Host-associated microbial communities from peat moss isolated from Minnesota, USA - S1T2_Fd - Sphagnum fallax MG | ecosystem: Host-associated > Plants > Peat moss > Unclassified | place...
CTGCAACTGCCCGGCGCCCATAACGGCATGGCGGCGCTGCAGGCGAAGGCCGCGGGGTTCGAGGCGCTCTATCTCTCGGGCGGCGCCATGACCGCCTCGATGGGTCTGCCCGATCTCGGCATGATCACCGTCGACGAGGTCGCCTTCTTCGTCCGCCAGATTGTCCGTGCAAGCGCCCTGCCGTTGCTGGTGGATGGCGACACCGGCTATGGCGAGGCGCTGAACGTCATGCACATGGTGCGCGTCTTCGAGGAGGCGGGGGCGGCCGCCGTGCACCTGGAAGACCAGCTGCTGCCGAAGAAGTGCGGTCACCTCAACGACAAGCGGCTGGCGGACGCGCATGACATGGCGGCGAAGGTCGCGGCGGCGGCACGGGCGCGGCGCCATCTGCTCGTGATCGCGCGCACCGATGCCGCGTCGAGCGAAGGCATGGACGGCGCGGTCGCGCGGGCGAAGCTCTACATGGAGGCCGGCGCCGACGCGATCTTCCCCGAGGCGCTGACGACGCGCGCGATGTTCGAGGAGTTTGCGGCGCGGATGCCGGGCGTGCCTTTGCTCGCGAACATGACGGAGTTCGGGCGCACGCCGTTCTTCACGGCCGAGGAATTCGCCGCCATGGGCTACCGGATGGTGATCTGGCCGGTGAGCAGCCTGCGTGTCGCCAACAAGGCGCAGGCGGAGTTGTATGCGGCGATCAAGCGCGACGGCGGCACGCATATGATGATCGACCGCATGCAGACCCGCGCCGAGCTCTACGAAACGATCCGACTGCACGCCTATGAGGCGTTGGACGCCGCGATCGTGCAGACAATCATCCCGACGGGCATGCCACAGCGGGAGTAACCGCCGCCATCCCCAGCAGCGCCAGCAGCGTGTCGCGCGACCCCAGCAGATCCTCCAGCCGGTAGCGGTCGAGCACGGCCAGGAAGGCATCCATCGCATCGGCCAGGACGGAGCGCAGCAGGCAGCCGGACATGATCCGGCAGTCCCCGTCGGGAGCGCAGCAGGCGACGAGGCTGAAATCGGTCTCGGTGCAGCGCACGACCGCGCCGATGTTGATCTCTGACGGCAGCCGCGCCAGCCTCACGCCGCCGCCATTGCCCCGCATAGTCTCGACATAGCCCGCATCGCGCAGGCGCTGCGCGACGCGGATGAGGTGATGCCGCGAAATGGCGAAGGCATCGGCGATCTCCGCCACGTTCACGGTCTCGCCGGGGCGGGCGCCGAGGCAGATCAGCATGCGCAATGCGTAATCCGTGTGGATGGACAGCCGCATCCTGCTCTCTTTCCTAGTCGATACGCCGAGTGTAGGCCGCCCTCCGCCAAGCTCAAAGTGGCATATGATTTGCTTATTTGAGTCGCGGTTCGATCTTCGAACCGGTACCACAGCAGGAGGAACGGATTGCATGAATGAGCGGCAGATCGACCTGATCCGGGCGAGTTTCGCCCAGGTGGTTCCGATCAAGACGCAGGCGGCGGCGATGTTCTATGCGCGCCTGTTCGAGATTGCGCCGCCTTTGCGGGCGCTGTTTTACGGCGACATGGAGGAGCAGGGCGCGAAGCTGATGGCGATGCTGGCAACGGCCGTCGCCCATCTCGATCGGCTGGAGGAGATCACGCCGGCGGTGCGCGCCCTCGGGGTGCGGCATGCAGCCTATGGCGTGGCCGAGGCCGATTACGCGCCCGTGGCGGAGGCGCTGATTTGGACGCTCGGCAAGGGGCTGGGCGACGCCTTCACGCCCGAAACGGAAGCGGCCTGGGTCGCAGCCTACACGGTTCTGGCCGGCGCGATGCAGGATGCCGCGCGGAACCCGGGAAGCGAGGGATAGACCGGCCCCCGCCCATTTTTGTAACAAGAAGCCAAGGCGCCGCGTCACGCTGTCATCAGGATGACGGCGGCGTGATATGGGCCGTGCCGCATGAGGTGGGTTCTCGCTTTTCTGTTGCTGCTTTCGGTGGCCAAGGCCGCCGCCGCCGCCGCGCCGCCGCCGGTCGACAGGATCGCGGTCTCTGCTGATGGGCTGCTCGGCAAGCTCTACAGGCCCGCCGGCGCGCAAGGTCGCCTGCCCGGCGTCATCGTGCTCGGCGGCTCCGAGGGTGGACTCAACCCCGCCGTCAGCCGCGAGGCGCGGCTGATTGCCCAGCATGGCTATGTTGCCTTCCAGCTGGCGTATTTCGGCGCGCCACGGCTTCCGGAAACTGTGCAACTCGTCCCCGTGGAGTATTTCCAGCGGGCGGTCGCTTGGCTGAGCAAGCGCGAGGGTGTCGATCCCGCGCATATCGGCATCGTCGGCACCTCCATCGGCGGGGAGGCGGCATTGCTCGTCGCCGCGCACGACACGGCGATCACGGCGGTGGTGGCGGCGGTGCCCTCCAATGTCGTGTGGCAGGGCCTGAACGGCGGTATCACGCGGAACCCGCCCTCCAGCTTCTCGCTCGGCGGCAGACCCTTGGCCGAACTTCCCTTCGGATGGACGGGCGCGCTCAGGGACCCCTATGAGCGCTATGACGGCGGCTTGGCCGGGCTGCCGCGCCACCCGGACGCAATCATTCCGGTGGAAAAGATCAACGGTCCGGTCATGCTGATTTGCGGCGCGCGAGACCGCGTATGGCCGTCCTGCCCGATGGCGGCGTCCGTGGTCGCGCGGCTGAAAGCCCGGAAGTTTCGGTATTCCGTTCAGTTTCTGGCGTATCAGCACGCCGGGCACGCCGTCTTCGGCCCTTCTGTTGATCCGTCAGACGCGGGCTATCGCGATTTGGGCAGTCTCGGCGGAAGTGCCGCGGCGAACGAGGCGGCCCGGCAGGTGGCGTGGCCGGCCTTCCTCGCCTTTCTGGACAAGGCCCTGAAGCCCGCAGATATGTCCACGACCATCGGCTTCACCAAGCCGGTGGCCGGGCCACACACGAACTGACGGGAAGCGCAAGCCATGGACTACACCGGAGGCTGCCAGTGCGGCGCCACCCGCTACCGCGCGACCGGCCCGCGCGACCGGGCGAGCGTCTGCTATTGCCGCATGTGCCAGAAGGCTTCCGGCGGTCCCTTCATGGCCTTCGTCCGCTTTCCCAGCGGCCAAGTCTCCTGGTCAACGCCCCCGGCCGTCTTCGCCAGCTCCACCATCGTTGAGCGCGGCTTCTGCCGGGAGTGCGGCACGCCGCTGACTTACCGCAGGACCAGCAGCGCGAACGTCAGTGTGACGCTTCATAGCCTCGATCACCCCGAGACTGTAACGCCGGAGATGGCCTTCTCGCCGGAGATGCAGGTCCCCTGGTGCCGGACGCTGAACGAGCTTCCGGATGCGCCGGAGGCCGTGAATGACAGTGGCTTCGTCAACCACCAGCACCCGGACGGCTAATCATTCCGGCCGGCAATGGCGCGGCACACCGCCTCCGTCACCTCCGCCGTTGTCGCCGTGCCGCCGAGATCGCGCGTCACCACGCCCGACGCGGTCACCGTCTCGATCGCCGTCATCAGCCGCGTGGCGGCGGCCGCCTCGCCCAGATGATCGAGCATCTGCACCGCCGTCCAGAACGTGCCGATGGGATTGGCGATTCCGCGGCCGACGATGTCGAAGGCCGAGCCGTGGATCGGCTCGAACATCGACGGGAAGCGCCGCTCCGGGTTGATGTTCGCCGTCGGCGCAATGCCGATCGAGCCCGCCAAGGCTGCGGCGAGATCGGAGAGGATGTCCGCGTGGAGGTTGGTCGCCACCACCGTGTCGAGACTCGCGGGTGAGAGCACCATGCGCACCGTCATCGCATCCACCAGCATCTTGTCCCAGTGCACCGCCGGGAAGTCGCGCGCGACGGATGCTGCGACCTCATCCCACAGCACCATGCCGTGCCGCTGCGCGTTGGACTTCGTTACCACGGTCAGCAGCTTGCGCGGCCGGCTGGCCGCAAGCGCGAAGGCGTAGCGCATGATCCGCTCCACGCCGGCGCGGGTGAAGATGGAGACCTCGGTCGCCACCTCCTCCGGGTGTCCGCGATGCGAGCGCCCGCCCTGGCCGGCGTATTCGCCCTCGCTGTTTTCCCGCACGATCACCCAGTCGAGCGCGCCGGGCGCGCAATCCCGTAGCGGCGACTGCAGCCCCGACAGAACGCGCGTCGGCCGCACGTTGGCGTATTGGTCGAAGCCCTGGCAGATGGCGAGCCGCAATCCCCAGAGCGTGACGTGGTCCGGCACTGCCGCGTCACCAACGGCGCCGAAGAAGATCGCGTCCATGGCGCGGATCTGGTCGAGCCCATCGCTCGGCATCATCAGCCCGGTGCGGCGGTAGTAGTCGGAACCCCAGTCGAAATGGGTCACGTCGAGGTGGAAGCTCCCCTCGCGCTGCTCCAGCGCCTGCAGCACCGTGAGGCCCGCGCCAATGACCTCGGGGCCGATCCCGTCACCCGGTATGGCGGCAATCCGGTATGTGTTCATGACTGGTCCTCCGCAGCCTCAGTTGGCGCTTCAGCCGAGCATGTCGAGGGCCCGGGCAAAGAAGTCGGGGCCGCCGAAATTGCCGGATTTGAGGGCGATGCCGAGCCCCGGATGGGCGCGGCCGATGACGCGCAGCGCTGGTACGCCCGGGGCGATTTCGGCGCCGATCAGGAAGCCCTCAAGGCCGAGCCGGTTTACCACCGCACCGGACGTCTCACCGCCCGCGACCACCAGCCGCCCGACACCGGCATCGACGAGGCCGGCGGCGATCCCGGCCAGCGCCGCCTCGATCTTTTCGCCGATCGCGGCACCACCATGCTGCTTCTGAAGGGCGGCGACCTCGGCAGGCGTGTTGCTGCTCGCGATGAGCACCGGGCCGTCGCCCAGCCGGTCGCGGGCCCAGGCAAGTGCCGCATCCGCCTCGTCGCCCCCGCCCAGCAGCTTCTCCACATCCAGCCGCAGCACCGGCATGGTCTGCTCGGCGACGGCAATCTGCTCCAGCGTCGCCTTGGAGCAGCTGCCCGCTAGGATCGCGGAAAAGCCGCCGGGAGGGGTGGCGCCCGTTTCGGCCGCGTGCGCCGGCACGACATCGAGCCGCCGGAGAGCCCGCGCGAGGCCGATGCCGAGGCCCGAGGCTCCGGTGGAGATCGGCCGATCCAGCGCCACCTGACCGAGAATCTCGAAATGCTGGTCGTTCACGGCATCGACGATCGCCGCACCCTCGGGGAGTTTCGCGAAGGCGGCGCGCACCGCATCGGCGCCTTGTTCCACCACCTGCAGCGGCACCAGCCCGACCGGCGCGCGGCTTTGACGGGCGAGGACGCGCACGAGGTTCGCGTCATGCATCGGGTTGAGCGGATGATCCTTCAGCGGGCTCTCGTTCAAGGGCTGGTCATGGACGAACAGGTGCCCCTGAAAGACCCGCCGGCCCGTACCGGGAAAGCCGGGATTGACCAGCGTGATCCCGCCGCCTGCCGCATCGCGCAAGGCATCGCTCACCGGGCCGATATTGCCGGCGTCGGTCGAATCGAAGGTCGAGCAGATCTTGAACAGCACATGCGCCGCGCCGCGTGCCCGCAGCCAGTGATCCGCCTCCAGCGATTGCCGCACGGCCTCGGCGGCCGGGATCGAGCGGCTTTTCAGGGCCACCACCACCGCATCCACATCGGGCAATGAGAGGCCCTCGGGGGGCACGCCGATTGTCTGGACGACGCGCAACCCGTTGGTCGCGAGGGCATTCGCGAGGTCCGACGCGCCAGTGTAGTCATCGGCGATAACGCCCAGAGCCAGAGTAACGCGAGCCGATGTCACGTGGCGTCTCCCGGAAGTTTGAGCCCGGCGAGCTGCGCATAAAGCCGGGTTACCGATGAATCATCGTCGCCCGCCATGCCGGCGGCGGCCGTCATCAGGAACATCTGCAGCGCGCTGCTGGCAAGGGGCACCGGGAAATTGGCGCTCCGCGCCATGTCGAGCACGATCCCGAGGTCCTTGGTGAAGATGCTGACGGAACTCTTCGGGCTGTAATCGCCTGCGAGCACATGCGTCATCCGGTTCTCGAACATCCAGGAATTTCCGGCCGATGCTGTGATCACGTCATAGACCTTCCGCAGATCCAGATTTTGCCGGGCAGCGAACGCCATCGCCTCCGACGCCGCCGCGATATGCACCCCGGCGAGCAGCTGGTTCACCATCTTGAATGCCGCCCCCTGACCGGGTTCGGGGCCCAGCTCGTAGAGCGTCGCCGTCAGTGCCGTAAGGGCAGGGCGCGCGATGGCGAACGCGGCGGCGGAGCCCGAGGCCAGCATGGTCAGCTTGCCTTCCTCGGCGCGCGCGGCCCCGCCGCTCATCGGCGCATCGAGGTAGTGCGGCCCCATCGCCTCCAGCTTCGCCGCGAGGCGCCGTGCCACATCCGGCGCCATCGTCGCGGAGGAGACGAAGACTGTCCCCGGCTGCATGACGGCCGCGCAACCATTCTCCCCGAACAGGATCGCCTCCGTCTGTGCCGCGTTGACGACGACGGCGATGACAACCGTGGCGCCTTCGGCGGCATCCGCGGGTGTTGCGGCCGCGCGGCCGCCGTTGGCCGCGAAGCGCGCGACGGCATCGGCGGAGACATCGAAGCCTGCAACGGAGAAGCCCGCGCGCAGCAGGGAGCGGGCCATGCCGAAACCCATGGAGCCCAAGCCGATGACGGCGGCCTTCGTCGCCGGGCCAGCGCCCGGATCACTCTTTTCCGCAGTCATGCTGATCTACTCCTGAACGAGACGGCATTTGCTACTCGACAATCGGCGTGCGAGGTGGCACGCGCTACATGCCCTTGGAACTCGGAGCAACGGTCATGAGTGATGCCAAACTGCGTGAGCAGATCTGCACCTTCTCCCGCTCTCTGTTCGAGCGAGGGTTGACGCCCGGCTCCTCGGGCAACGTCAGTGTGCGCCTGGAAGACGGCGGCTATCTGATGACGCCGACCGATTCGTCGCTGGGCTTTCTCGATCCGGCGCGGCTGTCGCGCCTCGATCGTGACGGGCGGCTCATCTCCGGTGACAAGCCGACGAAGGAGGTGCCGCTTCATACAGCGTTCTACGACACCCGGGACGGATCGGGTGCGGTGGTTCATCTCCATTCGATCCATTCCGTTGCCATCTCGATGCTGCCGGAGATCAATCCTGCCGCCGTGCTGCCGCCGATGACCGCCTACTATGTCATGAAACTCGGCCACACCGCGCTGGTGCCCTACTACCGGCCCGGCGATGGAGCGGTGGCCGGCGCGATCCGTGGCCTCGCCGGACGCTACTCCTCCGTGCTGCTTGCCAACCACGGCCCCGTCGTTGCAGGCGCATCGCTCAGTGCCGCGGTCTACGCGATGGAGGAGCTTGAGGAGACTGCGCGTCTCTATCTTATGCTGCGCGGCCTCAACCCGCGAATGCTGACCCAGGCGCAGGTCGATGACCTTGTGCGGCATTTTGATCTTCAGCTGCCCGACGATACGCACGGTCACGACCACACATCCTCCTGACGCCTAGAGTTCGATTGCTTCAGCTGGAATCGCCCTGCGATCCACCTGAAGCGCGAATCGGTCTCTAAATCAATTGTTTATACCGTTCCTCACGTTCCGGTTCGCGGCGGTCCCGCCGCAAACCGAAACGATCAGCTCAAGCATTCTTAATCTGAAGTTTGCTCCCGTTTTGCGGCTCTGAGCGTTTCGATTTCAAACTCTGATAACACACTCAAGTCAGAAGCAGCACGCGGCTCACGCAGCTTGCGGCAGCCGCTCCGGCAGCGTGGCCATCAGCTCGGCCACACGTTCCATGCCAAGCCGAGGGCTCGTCAGCACCGGGATCGACACGCGGTCGCCGAGGCTATCGGCCACGCGACCCATCGAGACCTGAGCGAGCACGATCAGATCGACCGTTGCCGCAAGCTCCATCAGGTTGCGCGCGACGATGTCGTCATGGGTGGCACCGTCGCCAGCGAGTAGCGCATCGAACGCGCCCTCACAGAGTTTTCGTGTGACCGTGACGGTCTTGCCGGCGTCGCGGGCAGTCTGCTCGATCAGCCGCACGGTGGGGTCGAGCGTTGTCTGAACCGTGGCCGCGACACCGATGCGGCTCGCCGTCGCGACAGCATGCTCGGCCATCGCCGTGTCGATCTTCGCCACGGGGACGGAGAGCAGCTTGGCCCCCACATCGGCCGCTTCACGCACGGAGGAGCAGGCGTTGAGGATGAGATCGGCCCCCATCTCCTGCGCGATCATCATGAATTGCGCCAGCCGCTTGGTGACGGCGGGCGTCACGTGGCCAGCCGCCATGGCATCCTTGAGCAGGCTGTCATCGACGAGATTGATGACGCGCACCCCGGGCATGAGTGCAGGCGCGAGTGAATTGAGCGGCTGCACCGTTACCGGGCCAGTATGAATGATGACGAGTGTCTTCTGCTGCACAGTGGTATGCCTCAGCCGGCCGTCGGAACGTATTTGCGCCAGTTGTGCGCCTCGCTGAAGCCCAGCATTTCGCGGGTTTTCTTGTTTGAAAGCAGCCCCTCGAACTCGCCGAGCTCGGCCTTCACCGGCACGTTCGGGTAGTAACGGCGCAGCAGCTCCGCCGTCGGCAGATCGGACGAGGTGTGGTCGTTGACGGCGTTGAAGATCTGGAAGCCGAGACCATCCGTCTCGATGCCGAGCTTCACGATCTGGCCGAGGTCGCGCGCGTCGATGTAGCTCCAGGCGATGCGCCGGCGAAAATCGGGCTTCGCGAACCAGCCGGGGAACAAATCGTACTCATGCGGCTCGATGACGTTGCCGATGCGGATGGCATAGATGTCGGTCCCGGAGCGGCGCGCGAAGGCCTGCGCCGTCTTCTCGTTGACGATCTTGGAGAGCGCGTAGCTGTCCATCGGATCGACGGGGTACTCCTCGTCGAGCGGGAAGTATTCCGGATCGCGATGGCCATTGGCGAAGACGATGCCATAGGTCGTTTCGGAGGAGGCGATGATGACCTTCTTGATGCCGAGCTTCACCGCCGCTTCGATGATGTTGTACGTGCCCATCACGTTGACGCGATAGACCTCGTTATCGGGCGTGATCATGATGCGGGGGATAGCCGCGAAATGCACGACCGCATCGATCTTTTCCGGGCGCAGGTCGGGGTCGAACTCGTGCAGGCCGGTGTAGCTGGAGAGCGCGTTGAACACCTGGCCGCTGTCGGTGATGTCGGTGATGAGCGTGCGAACCGCCGGGTTGTTCAGCGGCTTGGTGTCCAGGTTCAGGACGCGATAGCCGGCGTCGACCAGGTACTGCACCACATGGCGCCCGGCCTTGCCACTGCCGCCGGTGAAGATGACACGCTTCATGCTTGTTCCTTTCGGGTGGAACCCCGTCCCGCAAGCGGAACGGGGTGAGAGAGACAGTATGCGCGCGGCGTTGGTGGGGCCGCCGCGCGCCAGACTCGAGGGCTAGAACTGATACTGGTCGATATTCTCAGCGTTGAAAATCAGCGGCGTGCTGAAGATGATCACGCCATCATTGGCGGTAAAGGTTCCCAGATCGCCGGCGGTGAAGGTGCCGGTCTTCTGGATCGCGTTGTTGTAGGCCAGGCGGGCGACATACATCACGAGTTCGCCTTCCTTCACCTCATCCCAAAGCGGGCTCTCCTTGATGACGCCCGCCTTGACGTATTGCCGGATGGAATCGGGGTCCGAGCAGCCGGTGACGAAGACCTTGCCGGTGAGGCCAAGCTTCTGCACGGCGGCGGCGGCCCCCACCTCGGCCGCACCGTCGGGCGCGATGATGCCGGTGACGCCCGGGTTCGCCTGCAGGATGTTCAGCCCCGCCGTCAGCGACTGGGACGGGCTGGACTGGCCATACTGCGTCGTGACGATGGTCATCTTCGGATAGGTCGCGGCCATGTAGGTCTTCAGCGCGTCGATCCATGCGTTCTGGATGGTGGCGTCGGGCGTCGAGGACAGGATGGCGATTTTCGCATCCGGCCCAGTGTATTTGGCGACCGAATCGACGAGCGCCTTGCCGAATTCCGGATAGGCTGTGTTCTGGATGAAGAAGTCGCGGGCGTCGGGCGAAACATCGCTGTCATACGAGACCACCTTGATGCCCATCTTCATCGCGCGGCGCAGGGCGGGCGCGAGTTCGGTCGGGTTGTTGGAGGTCGTCGTGATCACGTTGAAGCGGCGCGCGATGAGGCTGTTGAAAACGTCGACCTGGCCCTGGGCCGAGGCCGTGACCGGACCGGTGTAGAGGAAGTTGATGTTGAGCTTGGCCGCGGCCGCGATGGCGCCCTTTTCGTTGGCCTTGAACACCGAAAGCCCGATCAGCTTCGGCACCATGGCGACGCGGATGCGCTTCGAGGTGTCGATATCCGCGGCATGCGCGCCAACCGAGAAGCCGAGCAGAGCGGCGACCAGCAGGGCGGCTTTTTTGGAGTTTCTCATCGATTTCCCTTAGATTTTGTCTTTGAGGTGTGAAGTGGTCCGGCCGCTGCCTATTCGGCGGCCTTGGGCATCTTGCCGCCACCAAGCCTGCGGAGGCGAAGGAAGAGGAGCGCGAGGCCGGTGCCGCGTCCCGACATCAGGTTGCGGATCGCAATGGCGGCCAGCAGGATCGCGCCCGTGACCATGGTGGTGACCATGTCGGAGAAACCGGCGATCAGCATGCCCTGACGAAGAACGCCGAGCACCAGCACGGCCAGGACGACGCCGGCGATGCTGCCCTCGCCGCCGAAGATGCTGACACCGCCGAGCACGACCATCGTGATGGTGGTGAGCAGCAGGATGTCGCCCATGTCTGGCCGGACGGCGCTGTAGTATGAGGCGAGCACGATGCCGGCGAGGGCTGCCGTGGCGCCGCTGATGACATAGGCGCTGCACACGACGCGGCCGACGCGCATGCCGGAATAGCGCGCGGCCTCCACGTTGTAGCCGACCATGACGATCTTCCGGCCGTAGGCGCTGCGCGACATGAGCAGGCTGAAGAAGATGGCAAGAACAACGAAGAGGATCAGCTGGTAGGGCAGGATGTTGGCGATCTCGCCCTGGCCCAGCGCATTAAAACTATCCGGGAAGCCGGAAGGCGGGTTCTCACCGGCCAGCGCCGTGCCGACGCTGCCGTAGATGAAGCTTGTCGCCAGCGTGGCGATCAGCGGCTCGGTATTCAGGCGGGTGATGATCATGCCGTTGATCCACCCGAGGACGGCGCCGCTCCCCACGCCAATGAGGGCGGAGAGCCAGATGGACAGATGCAGGCCCTGCCATAGCTCGGCCATGACCATGGCGCCGAGACCCGCCACCGACCCCACCGACAGGTCGATGCCGCCGGTGAGAATGACGACACTCAGGCCAAGTGCGACGAGACCGAACGGAATGAAATTCTGCGTCAGGCCGAGCAGAGAGCCGATGCCGTCATAGAAGCCGGGGATGCCGATGCAGAAGCCGATGATCTCGATCAGCAGCAACGCGAGCAGGGAGCGTTCCCATCCGTCCAGCGGGAAGCGCGAACCGGTGCGGCGGGCGGTGACGGTGTTGTCGACCGTTTTCATGGCGAGGACCTCCCGGCGCCGCTCTGGCGCATGCCGAGCGTCACGGTGATGAGGATCATGGCGCCCTCGCCTGCCGAGTACCAGATCGGCGGGACGTGGAGGAAAACGAGCGCCGTCAGTATGACGCTGAGGAAGAGACCGCCGAGGACGGTACCGATCATATTGCCGCGTCCGCCGACGATCGCCGTGCCGCCGATCAAGGCGACCGCGATCGACTGAAGCTCGACATGGTCGCCGGTGCCCGTCGTCACCGTCGCGGAGCCCGTGTAGCAAACGAAGATGAGGCCCGCGAGGGCGGCGAGCACGCCCGAGATCACATAGACGCGGATTTGCGTCGATATGACCGAGACACCGGCGTTATAGGCGGCGACAGCGTTGTTGCCGATGGCGAGCACCGCGCGGCCGAACAGGGTATGTCCGAGCGTGAACCAGCAGAGGAACAGCACCGCCGCCAGAACCAGCACGGGTATGGGGACCGGCAGCCAGTTCGCGATAATGCCGTTGCCGAATGTGGCGTAGGCGGCCGGCACCTGGTCCACCTGTGTGCCGTTCGAATAGATGAAGATGAGCCCGCTATAGATGCTGTAGGTGCCGAGCGTCACGATGATCGGCGGAATGGTGAGCCGTGCCACCAGCAGCCCGTTGAGCGTGCCGAGCACGAGACCGATGATGAGCGCAATGCCGACCGCGCCGATCAGCGGCAACCCGTTGCTCTGCGCCAGAAGTCCGGTGACAACTGCAGTCAATCCCATGATGGGAGCCACCGAAAGATCGATGCCCTTGGTCGCGATCACCCAGGTCTGCCCGAGCGCCAGCAGCGACAGCACGACCGAGTTCAACACCATGAAGCGGATGTTCTCGATCGAGATGAAGCGATGGTTGATCGCGCCCACCGCCAGCAGCACGACCACGGCCGC
>Ga0116230_10005557_pt1 | contig 12385 bp, 10 predicted proteins | sample S1TSphfallax_3_FD_88678 | JGI IMG/M metagenome (GOLD analysis project Ga0116230, IMG submission 88678) | Host-associated microbial communities from peat moss isolated from Minnesota, USA - S1T2_Fd - Sphagnum fallax MG | ecosystem: Host-associated > Plants > Peat moss > Unclassified | place...
AGGTGAAAGGCGTCAGCACCGACCAGGCCTTTCTCGACGTGCCGACCGTGGAGTCCAATGCCGGCGTCTGGCCGACAAAGTCCGGTGAGGTCTATGACACGCTAAGCCCCGGCGCCCCTCCGATCACCGTCTGGAAAGGTTTCCCCCGGTCCCATGCGGTGGGCCTTAAGCTGGAGTTTGCTCCGGCGTCGCCCTAACCCATACGGGCGATCGCGTGGCGCCACCCCGTGGCGAGGTGTTCGGCGTAGCTCGGCAGGCAATAGACGTCCGCCGCCGTGTCCGTGACGACATCGATCCAGATGGCGGCATGATTGAGGATCGTCGCGGCGACGCTCCCTGGGGCAAAAGCGGGATCTTCCACATCAAACACCGCATTTATCGTGAGCAGTTCGCGCCAGCGCGGCCCCTCCAGGCGAAACCGGGCGAGGCCGCCGGTTATTGCGATCACGGCGCCCTGGTCTCTGGCTAGGGCCGCCAGCCACGCCCCGGCCTCGGACTCCAGAGGCATCGGCGCGCGGAGAAGCCACGCGGCGGGTTCAATTCCCAGCAGCCGGCCGTGCGGCGCATCAATTGCGTGACCCATGGCCGGCAAGCCCTCACCGACCGGGCCGTTCCACAGATCTAACCGCAGCAGGGCGTCTGGCGGACATGCCGCCACAGTCACGCCAGGATTGAGCACAGCCACATCAGTCACGGTATCGCGCCCCTTCCGGATCGTGGAAGACGGGAGAGGTCACCCGGACCGGAACGCTGCGGCCACGGCTCGGTGATGCAGCGATCAAGGTCTCGCCCAGCCGCTCGGGACCAGCTTCCAGAAGGCTGAGGGCAATTCCCGCGCCGCTTCCATCCAGCCGCAGGCCCGCCGACGTGACATGGCCTTGCGCCCGTTCGCCCACCTTTGTCACGAGCATGGCGCCTTCCGGAATCGGCGCGCCGGAGAGGGCTTCTAGACCGATGAAACGCATGCGCTGGGGATCGGCGAAGGCGGGCCGTGCTAATGCAGAGGCGCCGACATACCCGCCCTTGGCGCGTAGCATCCGCTGGAGGTCGAGGTCGCCCGGCGTGCGCCTTCCGTCGATCTCAGCCCCTGTCTCGATATGTCCCTTCTCGATCCGCAGCAGTTCGAGGGCTTCGAGCCCGTAAATCGTCCCGCCCTCGGCGGCGATGGCGGCTTCCAAGCGGCGCCACAGGTCCTCCAGCTCATGGGCCGGGGCGTAGATCTCGAAGGCGCGCTCCCCGCTATAGCTGGCGGCCAGTATAAGGATCTCGGTACCCTCAAGCCTCCCGCGCGCCAAGCCCATATGGGCGGGGGGCTCCAGCCCCAAACCCCGCAGGACCGTGGGCGATTTGGGGCCTGCCACGGCCACCGCGCCCCAGCGCTCCTGGACGCTTGCGAAGGCGACCTTGACGCCAGAATCGAGAATGTGGCGCGTATAGGAAAGCAGGGCCGGCATGCGATCCGCGCCGCCCGTGGAACTGGTGAGCAGATAGCGGTGCTCTTCCAGGCGCCAGAGGGTGCCATCATCGACGACCATGCCGTCCTCGCGCAGCATGAAGGTGTAGCGGCCCCGGCCCACAGCGAGCTTGGCCAGGGGCGTGGCGCAGATGCGTGACAGCAAGACGACCGCGTCGGGACCCACGATCTCGAATTTTCCCAGGGTCGAGATGTCGGTCATCCCGACGCTCCGGCGCACCCCCAGCGCCTCGCGCAGTCCGGCCGCGGCGAGGCTCTCGCCGGGGCGCGGATAGGCCCTCGGCCTTTGCCAATAGCCCACCGGCTGCCAGGGCGGCGTGTGGGCGGCGTGAACCGCGAAAAGAGGCGTGCGGCGTAGCGGCGCCATGTCCGCCCCGGTCGCTTCCCCGGCCAGGACGCCGAGCGTCACCGGGGTGAAGGGCGGGCGGAAGGTGGTGAGGCCGACCTCTGGGACGGGGCGCCCCTCCGACGCGGCCAAGCGCGCCAAGCCGAGGATGTTGCTGGACTTACCCTGGTCCGTCGCCATGCCAAGCGTGGTGTAGCGCTTGAGATGCTCCACCGAGCGGTAGCCTTCCCGCCAGGCCAGATCGATATCCGCAGCGGTGACATCGTTCTGGCTGTCGACGAATGCCGTCTTAAGATTGACCCCGGGCGCTGTTTGGAAATGGACTCTACTATTATGCGGGGCGTCGAAGTCTGTGGCGACGCTTGGCGTTTCGAAGGTCCGCGCGCCGACGAAACCCAAGGCGGACGCCGCCTCGGCCCCGGCCCAGGCGCCGTCGGCCAAAACCTCAGAGAGGCTCTCGCGCCCCGCCGCCGCCCCCGCGCTGATCTGTCCTTGGCGACCGGCGCCGGGGGTGAAAGCGCCGCCCGCGTCATTCCAATCGAGCGCGCCCCCGGCCTGCATGTGAAGGTGGACCAGCGGTGTAAATCCACCCGAGACGGCGATCAGGTCGCCCTCCAAACTGATCGTCCGGCCCGCCACCACGGCGGTCGCGCCGTTGACGCGCTTGGACCCCAGGGCGGCAACCAGATGGGCGTCCAGATGCACGGGGAACTTCGCCTGGGCCGTCTGGCAGATAGAGCTTTTCGCCAACGGACGACTGTCCAGAATGGCCGCAACCTCTGCGCCCGCCTCGGCCAGATCCAGGGCCGTACGATAGGCGTCATCGTTATTCGTCGCGAGAATCACCCGCCGTCCGGGCAGAACGCCGAAACGGCGCCGATAGGTCCGCGCGGCCTGGGACAGCATGACGCCAGGACGGTCATTGTTCGAAAAAAGGATCGGCCGCTCACTCGCACCTGCGGCGATAACCACCTTGCCCGCCCGCACCCTCCAGAGCCGCTGAGCCAGCCCCCCAGGCCCGGGAGTCTGGCCCGCTTCCACGCGCCGCTCGACCAGGGTGAGTTGGTTGTGATCATAATAGCCCATGGCCGTGGTGCGGGTCAGAATTCGCGCGCCTCGCGCCTTTAGCCGCGCCTCAGCCTCCGCGATCCAATCCAAGGCCGACAGGCCATCCAGTGTGGCGGGATCGCGGAGCAGGGCGCCGCCCAGGCGGATATCCTGCTCGACCAGGATGACGCGAGCGCTGGCCTCCGACGCCGCCAGGGCCGCGGCCAGACCCGCCGGCCCGGAGCCCACCACCAGCACATCGCAGAAGGCCGCCCGGTGCTCGAAGGCGTCCACGTCGGCGGCCTTCGGCGCCGCGCCCAGGCCCGCGGCCTGACGGATGACGTGCTCATAGATCTTCCAGAGCCAGGGCGGCCCGATGAAGGTCTTGTAGTAGAAGCCCGCCGGGATGAACCGGGCGATCAGGCTGTTAGCGGCGCCCAGATCGAACCCTAGGTTCGGCCATCTGTTCTGGCTGACGGCCCTCAGGCCCTCGTAAATGAAAAGGTCCGTGGCGCGGCTATTGGGCTCGAACCGACCATCCATTCCCGCTCCCACCAGAGCGTTTGGCTCTTCAACTCCGGCGGCCATGACTCCGCGCGGCCGGTGATATTTGAAGCTCCGCCCCATCAGATTGACGCCCTCGGCCAGAAGCGCCGAGGCTAGAGTGTCACCGGGATAACCCGCGTAAGGGCGGCCATCGAAGGTGAAGGTAATGCGCCGATCACGATCGATCAGACCGCCCGCGGCGAGGCGCGCAGGTGCGCTCATAGCGTCGCCCCGAGAGCTTCGATCTCCGCGATCTCGTGAGTGGTTCTGTGCCGGCGCATTCGGATCCAACCCCGGCAACCATAGGCGTGGCGCCACAGCTCCCAGGCGAAATCCCGGGGATTGGCGCGGCTATAGAGAGCGGTAAGGGTCGCCTCGGGCGTGGCGTCTGGATAGGCCACGGCCTCCTCCGCGCGCTCATAGACGAACTCCGCCTGGGAGCGCGGGCCGCAATGGGGACAGGCAATCAGAAACATCGCCGCCCCCTATCGTGACTGCGGCAGGGGGCCGCTCGCGGCCTCGTCGATGGTGGCGCCGGAGGCGAAACGCTCCAGGCCAAAGGGCGCATTCGCCGGATGGGGTGCGCCGGTGGCAAGGGTATGAGCATAGACAAAGCCGGAGCCCGGAGTCGCCTTGAAGCCCCCATAACACCAGCCGCCGTTGAGGTAGAGATTCTCCACGGGGGTCTCGCCAATGATCGGCGCGCCGTCGAAGCTCATATCGGTGACGCCGCTCCAGCAGCGCAGCATGCGCAGACGTGAAAGCGCCGGAACAAGGCCGATGGCTTGGCCCGCCACCTCTTCGATGCGCATCGGAATGCCGCGCTTTGAATAGCTGGGATAGAGGTCCGGATCGCCGCCCAGGACGATCTCGCCCTTGTCCGACTGGCTGATATAGCAGTGGATCGACCGCGACATGATCACCGTGTCGATCATGGGTTTGACTGGCTCGGAGACGAAGGCCTGCAGCATGTGGGATTCGATGGGCAGGCGCAGGCCCGCCATGGCCGCCACCGTGCTGGAATCGCCGGCGACGCAGATGGCGATCCGGTCGGCGCCGATGGCGCCCTTTGTGGTCTGGACCCCCACGGCCTTCCCGCCCTGGATATCGATGCCCGTGACCGCGCAGTTCTGGATCACGTCGACTCCCAGAGCGTCCGCCGCCCGGGCAAAGCCCCACGCCACTGCGTCATGCCGCGCTGTCCCGCCGCGCGGCTGGATCAGGCCGCCGTGGATGGGGAACCGCGCGTCCGGCGACATATCAAGGAGGGGAACAAGGCGGGCCACCTGTTCGCGGCCCATCAGCTTGGCGTCGATGCCGTTGGTGAGCAAGGAATCCCCAAGCTCCGCAAGGCGGGTCATATCGGAGTCTGAATGACCGAGCAGGAGGGCGCCACGCTGGCTGAACATCAGATTATAATTGAGCTCCTGGCTTAGGCCTTCCCAGAGTTTGAGGGAGAGCTCCAGGAAAGTCTGCATCTGTGGCAGCCGATAGTTGGAGCGCACGATGGTTGTGTTGCGGCCGGTATTTCCGCCGCCAATCCAGCTCTTTTCCAGCACCGCGACCCGGCGCACCCCGTGCGCCTTGGCCAGGTAATAAGCGGTGGCTAGCCCATGGCCGCCTCCGCCGATGATCACCACATCGTAGACACTCTTGGGTTCGGGCGCACGCCAGGCGCGGGGCCAAGATTTATGGCCGGTGAATCCGCCCTTGAGCAGCCCGAAGGCGGAATAGCCCCTCATGGCGGCGGGCTTATCCGCGCCGAGACTTTGGTTCCGGGCATTGACAGGCTTTCGAAGACCACGGCTCTGGCGACGTTCAGGATGCGGTCAAGATTCTGGAGCGCCCTTGCCGATTGCGCCAGCGGCAAAAAGAGATCGCGCGCCCAGGAAATTAGATTCGCCAAATCGGCCCCTCAGGTCCTGTTGGCGTCAGCGCGCAAGATGGAGACGAAGGCGTGAAATCGGCCGGCCCTCATTTCATCCTCATTCTCAAATGCCCTGATCGTAAGGGCGTGGTGGCGGCTGTGTCCGGCTATCTGGCCGATCATGACGCCTCGATCACCGAGTCTCATCAGTTCCATGACCCTATGACCGGCGAATTTTATATGCGCACGGTCTTTCGCCCTGACGGCCCCGCCATGCCGCCGCTCGAGACGCTGCGTGAGGGTTTTGGCCCAATCGCTGGGCGTTACGCCATGTCCTGGGCCCTCCATGACGGGGAGGCGAAGCCCCGGGTTCTGATCGCCGTCTCCAAGTTCGGTCATTGCCTCTATGACCTCATGCACCGCTGGCGCAGTGGCGCCCTGCCGGTGGAAATCGTCGGCGTGATGTCCAATCACGAAGACATGCGCTCATTCGTGGAATGGAGCGGCATTCCCTTTCATCACCTGCCCATCACCAAGGCGACCAAGCCCGAGCAGGAGGCGCAGTTCCTGGAATTGATCGCCGAACTGAACGCCGACCTGGTGGTGCTGGCGCGCTATATGCAGATTCTCTCGCCGGGGCTGTGCGCAGCGCTGAGCGGGCGGTGCATCAATATCCACCATTCGTTCCTGCCCAGCTTCAAGGGCGCCAAGCCCTATCACCAGGCCTTCGAGCGGGGCGTGAAGATCATCGGCGCCACGGCCCATTATGTGACCACCGACCTCGATGAGGGCCCGATCATCGAGCAGGGCTCGCAGCGGGTGGATCACAGCCAGATGCCCGATGATCTCGTGCAGATCGGCCGCGACGTGGAGTGTCAGGTTCTCGCCCGCGCCGTCCTCTGGCACGTGGAGCGCCGGGTGCTGATAAACGGCCACAAGACCGTCGTCTTTTCGTAAAGATGTGATTCACCTCGCTGATGCGGACAATCGTCAACGGAGATCGCTTTGGCCGCGCCACCGTCAGCCAAAGGCCCACCTGATCTCACCGCCGTCCTGACCAAGGCCCGAGGATTGCTGGGCTCCGAGCCCGGCGTGGCGGCGGGCATGGCAAGGGATGTTCTGGCCCTGGCGCCGGCCAGACCCGAGGCGCGGCTTCTCCTGGGCGCGGCGCTCCGGCGCTCTGGCGACCCCGCTAGCGCCGTCGTCGCCCTGACGCCCCTCGTCGCCCAGGCCCCCGGAACCTGGGGCGCCCAGTTCGAGCTGGGCGCCGCTCTTGCGGCGCTTGGCGATACAGCGGCCGCGATTTCCCACCTTGGCCGCGCCGCCGCCCTGAATCCGAAATCTTCCCTGGCCCTCCATGCCTTGGGCGACCAACTGGCGATCCAGGGCGATCACAAGGCCGCGGCCGAGGCCCAGGGCCGCGCGACGCCGGGATCCCTAAGTGACGCCCTTCTTCGCCAGGGTGTGGAGGCCCTGATCGCCGGGGATCACGCGGCCGCGGACGCCATCCTTAAGGTGCGCTTCGGCCTGCACCCCACCGATCCGACGGCGGTGCGCTTGCTGGCCGACGCCGCCCTTCAGCTTGGGGCGGCAGACGCCACGGAGGCCTTGCTCAGACCCCAGCTGGAGAACGCCCCGCAATTCATGCCCGCGCGTCAGGCCTATTTACGCCTGCAACTTCTCCAGAGCCGGCCTCGTGAGGCTCTGATCCACGCCGAGCGCCTCCTGGCCCAGGCGCCGGGGACCGGCCTGTTTCTCGCCTTAAGGGCTGAGGCGCGGCGCCAGACTGGCGACCATGAGGGGGCAAAGGCCGACTTCGCCGCCGCATTGGAGTGCGCCCCCGATCAACCCCGGCTGTGGCTGGGCCAAGGCCATGTCCTGCGCGCCCTGGGCGACCAGGCCGGCGCGGTGGTCGCCTACCGCCAGAGCCTGGCGCGGGCTCCAACCCTTGGCGAGGCCTATTGGAGCCTGGCCGATCTTAAGGTGTTTCGCTTTTCGCCCGCCGATCACGCCGCCATGGAGGCCGCCCTGGCCGCGCCCGACGCGAGCGACGACGACCTCGCCCACCTTCACTTCGCGCTCGGAAAGGCTTTGGAGGACGAAGGCGTCTATGGCGCGGCCTTTGACCATTATGCCAAGGCCAACAGCCTGCGGCGCGCAGCGACGCCCTACGACTGGCAGGCCAACCGCGCCTTCGTGCGCCGCGTCTTGGAAACCCACACCCCCGCTTTCTTCGCCACCCGACTGGGTGTCGGCGACCCCTCGCCGGACCCCATCTTTATTCTGGGCCTTCCGCGATCCGGCTCAACTCTGGTCGAGCAGATCCTGGCCAGCCACTCGGCGGTGGAGGGGCTCTCCGAGCTGCCCGATTTGATGGCGATAGCGAGCCAGCTTATTGACGGCGCTGACGCGGCGGCGCGCGACGGCTACCCGGCCATGCTGGCGGATCTGCCACCCAAGGCCTTCGCCGACCTTGGCGCGGATTACCTCCGCCGCGCCCGAGGCTCTCGCCGAACCGGTCGGCCATTATTCGTGGACAAAGCGCCCAATAATGTCCTGCAGCTGGGGCTGATCTGCCTGATCCTGCCCCGGGCCAAGATCATCGACGCCCGGCGCGATCCCATGGCCTGCGGCTTTTCGATCTTCAAACAGAACTTTGCCCGCGGCGCGGCCTATGGGTGCGATCTGGCGGATATCGGCCGCTATTACCGCGATTACCTGACCTTGATGGCCCACTTTGACGCCGTGCTGCCAGGCCGGGTCCACCGCGTGATTCACGAGGACCTGGTGCGGGATCCAGAGGGGCAAGTCTCGCGACTCTTGACCTATTGCGGCCTGGAGTTCGAGCCTGCCTGCCTAAGATTCCATGAGACTGTTCGTCCGGTGCGCACCGCCAGCTCCGAGCAGGTACGGCGACCGCTCAGCACTGACGGCCTGGAACAGTGGCGGAAGTTCGAGCCTTGGCTTGAGCCATTGCGGGCGGCGCTGGGGTGAGGGGTCCTTAAGAGGCCACGCGGATCCCGTTGTATCGCGTCATCTCAGCTTCCGTGGGCGGGTCCCAGAATGTCTCGGTGAAATCGAACATCTCCCGGGTCACGGCGAAGGCCAGCTGTGCATGCGGCCCAATCTCCTGATTGCGCCTTTGCACCCGCGCCCAACGCTCCTCACGCGGCGCCTCAAGCAGATGAAACCGGACAGACAATCCCGCGGCTTCGGCCCGCGCGGCGTAGGTCTCGCGACGCTCCCGGCTTCCAAAGCCCAGCTCCAGCACGCAGGGCGCGCCCAACCTCGCCACCTGTAGCGCTGTCGCCCAAATCTGATCCGAGCACCGCCCAACTCTCTCCATCGACCAGGCGGCCTCAAGGGGTTGCGGGGAGTCCATCCAGAAAAGCGCCGACATCCATTCGTCGACGGAAAACCGCACCGCCCCCGCCTCCTGACAAAATCGCAGGGCGTAGGTCGTCTTTCCGGCGCCGGTCGATCCGACGAGAAAGTGAAGAGGGGCGAAAAGCATCACCGCCTCATAGCCGCGCGGAGACCATCTGTCAGTGACGCGCCGCCTTAGTCTGGAGTGCGGACCTCGGGCGTGATCCAGCGCCGCGGCCAGCGCCAGCCCAGCGGGCGGACTTCGCCGGCCTTGAGCGCCAAGACATGAGCCGTTTTGGGCGCCAGTTCGCTGACCATATGGACTGGCTCCAAGCCGCCCACAGGGCTCGATGCTACCTTGCCAATGAGCAGAGCGCTGTCGATGGCGCGCCATTCGGCCTTGGCGCGATCCTCGAAACCGACGGCGAAGAAATGGCGCACGGGGGCGGCCTCGCCCGCCACTTCCACCATTACCCCGATCAGCCAACCGCTGGCCATGAGCGGGGCCCTAGTCCCCTCTGGCCATCAGCCCGCCCAGGGCCCCAGCGGCGCTTTGGCTGGAGAAGCGACCGATCATCCAATTGCGAAATAGGACGATGACAGGATCGGCGAGATCTTCGGCATGAAACTTCAGATAGTAGCCGTAGCCCTCGTCAAAAACCGCATCGTACGGCGCGACCAGACGCCCCGCCGCGATGTCGGCGGCGAACATATCGACGTCGGCCAAGACCACCCCGTCGCCTGACATGGCGTATTGGATGGCGGAAATGGCGGTGTCGAAGGCCAGGCCCCGGTCGGTGTCGAGGGTCAGGGCGCATTGGCGCGCGAAGGTCGCCCACAGAACGTCGCGGGGCTGGTTATCCAACTTCACGTGAAGGAGTTCATTGCTGGCGAGGAAGTCCTCCAAGGACTTGCCCGCCTCGCTTTCGGCCAATTCGGGCGAACAAACCGGAGTGACGCGTACGGACCACAGAAGGTCAGTGACCCGGTCATCCACTGTGGGGCGGTCATAGACGACGGCCACGTCCAGATCATGGGCGGGCAGGCCGGTGACATTGGTACTGGAAATATCGATCCGCACATCGGGGAACTCACGCCGAAAATCGCGCAGGATCGGCAGGGCGAGATGCTGAAGCAGAGAAGGAGGCATGTGCATCCGAAGCACTCGGGCGCTTCGCCGGCCTTGTTGAATCTGATTGAGGGTCTGCTCAATGCGGTCAAACGCCTTTGTCACGGCCGGAAGCAGGGCCGCGCCAGCCTCCGTCAAGGTCACACCATGGGTCCGCCGCTCCAGCAGTGGCGTTCCCAGCAGCTCTTCCAGGCTGATCACGTGGCGGCTGAGCGCGCTCTGGGACACATGCAATGCCCGCGCACCCACAGTGAAACTCAGGTTTCGACCGACCGCTTCATAGGCCCGAAGGGCGTTCAGCGGCAGCCACCGGCGGTTGATCACACGCTGCTCCGACGAGGTGTCATGAAATTTCGCGCTTATTCGCCCACTAAATCGGCTTCGAGGCTATGGCATAGATATCAGTCCGCCTGAGAAAACCATAATCGCCCGCGGCTAGGCGCGCGTCGCCGCCGCTTGCTGAAATCAGCGTGTGAAATGCGATAGCGATATCAGGAAATGCGATTGTCTATCCCGGAGGGGCGCATGCGATATTCATGTCCTGGAGGAGAGGCGATGATCGATCTGGCGAAGATGGACGCGCTGCTAAATGCGCGGAAAGCCGGGCACAGCCTTCCCCAGGCGCTCTATAACGATCCCGACGTGTTCGATTTCGATCTGGAGCACATCTTCAAACGCTCCTGGCTGCAGGTGGGATTTGAGTGCGAGTTGCCCAGGCCCGGCAGCTATCTGGCGGTGACCCTGGGGTTGTGGCCAATCTTGATTGTCCGCGACAGGTCGGGCGCCCTTCGCGCTTATCATAACAGCTGCCGCCATCGCGGGTCGCAGATCTGCGCCGATGGCGCCGGCGCGTCGGCGCGTCTGGTCTGCCCCTATCACCGCTGGACCTATGAGCTTACCGGCGAGCTCGTCCATGCGGGGCGTATGCCTGAGGATTTCGACAAGAGCGGCTATGGCCTAAACGCAATCCACGTGACCTCGGTGGGCGGCGTTGTTTTCGTGTGCCTGGGCGAAAGCGCGCCTCCCATCGCCGGCTTCCGCGACGCCTTCGCGCCCCTGCTGGCCCCCCACAATATCAGCGAGGCCAAGGTCGCGTTCGAGGGCACCCTTCTGGAAAAGGCCAATTGGAAGCTGGTCATGGATAACGCGCGGGAGTGTTATCACTGCCCCGGCGCTCACCCAGAGCTTTCGGCCAGTTTCCCCATCGGGGCGTCGGGTCATTTTGACTATGGCGATGACCCTGCCCTGGACAATTTCAACGCCCGTATGGCGAACCTCGGCCTCGGCGTTGGTCCCGTGGAGGGGGACTGGTGGCAGGCCATGCGCTTCGCCCTGAATGCAGGCTATGTCTCCATGACCGATGACGGCAAGCCCGCGGTCGGCAAGCTGATGTGCGATGTCGGCGGCGGCGATATCGGCTCCCTTCGTTGGTCGACCGAGCCGCACAGCTTCTCCCACGCCTTTAGTGATTATCTCTTCATGTTCAGCGCGTTGCCAGTCAGCCCGGGCGAGACCCTGGTGAGCGCCAAATGGCTGGTCTACAAGGACGCGGTGGAGGGCGTGGACTATGACCTTGAGCGCCTCACCCATGTCTGGAACCAGACAAATCTGCAGGATCGCGATTTGGTCGAGGTCAATCAGCGCGGGGTGAACGCCGCCGGCTATCGGCCCGGGCCCTACTCGCCGGACGCGGAGACTCTCGCCCTGAGATTCACCAACTGGTATTGCACCGCGGCGCGCGCCGAGCTTGCCGCCGCGGCCATGGGCCAGGCGGCGTGAGGCCCTGGGGGCTAGGGCCTCATGACTGACCCCCTGCGCGACCCGCACGCTATCGACGGCAAGTTTCCGCCGCCGGAAAGCTTTGCGCAGATCGTGGTCATCGGGGCTGGCCCGGCCGGCCTCGCCGCGGCGCTGGACTGCGCCCGTGCTGGCGTCCACGTGCTATTGGTGGACGAGAACCCGGTTTCCGCGAGCCTCATGGCGGATGACGCACCGCTCTATTTTGGCCAACGCATGATCGGCGCCGTTCAGCCCAAGGCGCGGATGATCGAGCAGGTTTTCGCCTCAAACCCTGGTCTGGAGGAGGCCTTCGATCTGGGGGTTGAGGTGGCGCTGGGAACCTATGCCTGGGGCGCCTTCCTGAACGGGGAGGGGGTTCGCAGTCTTCCGGGCTGCGTGGTGGGTCTGGCGGATGAGGATAGGTCCTGGATGGTGGGCTTTGAGCGCCTGATCGTCGCCTCCGGCGCGCGCGACCTGGCCGTGAGCTTTCCGGGCTGGGACCAACCGGGAGTGATGGGCGCGAACGGGCTACACGCCCTTCTCACTAAATATGACGCCTTCGCCGGTCGGCGCGTTCTGATCCTGGGGTCAGGCGATCTGGCCCTGTCGACGGCGCTCCTCGCCCTGGCGCGGGGTTTAGAAGTCGTCGGGCTGATAGAGGTGCGGGACGTCCCACAGGGCGCGGCCGATTTGGTCGCTCAGGTCGCTGAGGCGGGCGTGGAAATCTTTACGGGCCACGTGATTCAGCGCGCGGAGGGCGGCATCGATGGTGTCGAGCGTGTCTGGCTTGCGCCAGTTGCTGGAGGCACGTCGCGGGTCGTCGAATGCGAC
>Ga0116230_10005558_pt1 | contig 12385 bp, 7 predicted proteins | sample S1TSphfallax_3_FD_88678 | JGI IMG/M metagenome (GOLD analysis project Ga0116230, IMG submission 88678) | Host-associated microbial communities from peat moss isolated from Minnesota, USA - S1T2_Fd - Sphagnum fallax MG | ecosystem: Host-associated > Plants > Peat moss > Unclassified | place: USA...
ACCCCCCCCCCCCCCCCCCCCCCCCCCCCCCCCCCCCCCCCCCCCCCCCCCCCCCCCCCCCCCCCCCCCCCCCCCCCCCCCCCCCCCCCCCACCACCCACCCCCCCCCCCCCCCCCCCCCCCACCCTCTTCTATTCTCCCCTCCATTTTCTCCCCTCTCTTTTTTCCCATCTAAAAAAATTTTTTTTGTTTTATTTTAAAAAAACACCCACCCCTCTAAAAAAAAAAAAAAAAGAAGGAAAAAAGACCCCCCCCCCCCCCCCCCCATGTCCCTAGACCCATTGACCTTGTATGTCAACAATGAGCAAGTTGCATAAAAAGAACAAATGTTCATAACATAGGATTATGAAGGTGTGGATGCTAAATATTTATCATGTGCATTTGAAAGAGTATATGTTTTGGATGTTGTCAATATTCTAGAAGATTTGTTATACAAAAACATCCCCATGTTTATGACCACATGACTATTTTACCACATTACAACCATATATAGGAAAAAGGTCCATGATAAAAGTGCATAATTTTGTTAAGAATGCATAAATGCACATTTTTGTAAATATAGGATAATGGTATTCCCCCACAACTTGATATAAAAAGTTGCACAATTTACCCATGATTTTTTTTCAATTTTTTTCTTGTTTGAACCTTTAAACATTATTGTGGGTGATTTTCACATGATATTGAAGCCACTTTCCAAGTTTTGATAAATGATCCCCTCCCATGTCCCTTTTCAAAAATGAAAGAAGGATATTAAGTAAACAAAAGCTTTGTGGTGATCAAAACCAAATATTTCAATTCAGTCACCATTAGACAATTATAATGACATTTTAGTTACCATTAGATGACAACTATAGTGAGATTATGTCACCATTAGATGATTATGGTGTCATTTTGGTCATTGACCATTACACCAAAATGTGTTTTAGTTCATTTTGGGTTTCATTAGATTTTGAATGAATTTGAACATTTTTACCATGGTGAAACTAGTCAAGCCCCCGTTGAACAAGGACTAGTTGTTATGGACAATGGCATAGATGGATTGTTAATAGGGTAACATGGTAGATGGTGGTGACCAAAATGAAATAATAGGGAGGCATAGGGCCCCCATGGGGCGAAAGGAAAATAACAAAATGTAGAACTTGAGGACTTTTAAGACTTGATCATACTAACAAATAATGGATGGCAAAACATGCCTTAGCCATCGACATACACATTGTGTTCCAACTATGTGTAATGGTGCCACCTCAACAAGAAATGGTTAATGGTTTAGCATGAAATTCATTGCAATAATCACTACTACAAAATGTGGGTGCAGTTCACTAATCCCCATTCACTAGACCAATGAATTCATTGTTTTTTCTCTAATCCCTATTCATTACAACCAATAAATTCATTCAAAATTGAATGAAATCACTTGGCATACGAGGACACCTTTTGTTGTAGTGAATAATGCCACCCAATTTACAAATTGTTAAAATGAAGGCATGCATGTTGAAGGTGCACAAAACAATGACATGGAACCCAATATGTGCAAAAAATCAAGCACCTTTGATGTGGCACAAATAATGTATGCAAAGGTAATGTTTAGGGTTTAGGTCAATTGTGGGACCATTCCACATAGTTAAAAGACTAATGTGCTAGTGTATCAATTACAAGTGGTTCCACCACATCCCCCAATTGTTCCCCAACCAATATCATTGAGGTTGATTACACCCATGTTGATGGTGGGTGTGGAACCACATGACATTTGAATGGTAGTTCCCATGGTCATTAATCAACTTGTTGAACACCCATGGGAGTAAAGGCCCCCACCATTCACTTGGGCCAATGTTTTTATCAAACTCAAGCACAAATGAGGCCATGGATGGAGACTAGCCGGCCCATGGACCAAACTTGGAAGCTATGATTGGAATGACAAGATATGATTCATTTAACATGAAAGTGCACCAAACCAAACAAACAAAATCCACCTCTATACCATATCCTTTACCGTTTAGGCATAAATTTTTGAAAAATTGTTTTGTTGAACTTTTGAAAAATTATTTTTTATTTGTGCCAAAATTTTAATAAAATCAAAAGTTCAATTATCCAGTTCTAAATTGCAGACCTTCCATAACAATGACTTCATACTAAAACAATTTAAACACATTAGACTATTCCATAACATTAACAAAACCATGTTTATTAATTTTTTTAGCCATTACATGTCAAAAAAATTAGAATTAAAAACCAAGTGTTGAAGTTAAGATTTCAATTTTAGTTAATTATCCAATAGCTTGTTGCCAAAATGGTAAAAGTGTTATGATATTCTAGGGAGTTGAACTTCAAGGCCAAAATTATAGAATATGCCCTAGAGGCATTGCAAAGGGAATTGGGGATAATGCAAACTACATTGCATGAAGTGGAGTTGGAGCATAATGTGTTGCATGAACAATTTAGCATGATGCAAAGAAGGATTGAGGTTTTTAAATGTTAAGCTACCCATGAATATGAATCATTAATGGAAGTAGAAATAAGGGCAATTAAAGCAAAAGGAACTCTTAAATTCCATGGAGGATGTTGAACATTACATTAAACTTTGATTGACATCAAGGAACAATATCAAATAAATGTTAAAACATTTGCCAATGTAGCCTAGTTATCCTCAAAGAACATGCAACTAGCATGCATTTGGGATGCATATTGGGCTACACAAATGGAGATGAATTTAGTGCGCATTCAAGCAAAATACCATGATGATAGGAAATTTCAATCACATGGTTTAACATCGTGGCCAAAGATATTTGAGATGTTTTCAAATAATTTACCAAAGGTGTAAGATATCGAATGCATAGATTGGCTGATGCACCTTGAATTAAAGTGGTAATATCTCATTACCATTTTTGAAAAAACAAGGAAATATTTTTGGCCTTCACTTCAACCTTTCATGTAAAAAATGGGAACCAATGCATTATTTGCTACAATTTATATGGACCAAAAGGAACATGGCAGTTGGGCACTTGTCAACACATGTACCACCATTCGTAATGTTTAATAAAATTAATGGTGACAAATAAAATATATGACCCATAATGTAAGACTCCATTCCATCATCATTTATATGCATAATTTAGTCTTCTAGTCGCCATGCTAAAACATTGAGAATATAATTAATATAACATACCCAATTGACCTTAAGCATGGTTGTAAACATGAGATGGATTTAGCAAGTGGGCACATCATTTATTTCATTTGGGAGTTGATACAATGAATGGTAGTTGGATGAATCATATACTCAAAAGGCATGTGAGGTTGTATACCCTATGCCCATTGATGCAAAACACATATGGTTTTACCAAACGTTCTAAAGTGTTTTAACCCAAGGACCAAGAAGTTTGAATTTGGTCTTCACCTAAGTGGAATTTGGTATAATTCCATGGTTGATGAGGTCAGGTGGGTGTGTAGTGTATGCATCTCCCAAAAGAAGTAACACATGACCTTTTAATAAAAAATACCAATAATTCCCAATGTTTGAAAAATGAAATGGCATTTGCATTTTTAACCAAGGTGTCACACATGCAGGTTGCCATGGTTGATGAAATAAATAATCTCCATGAGTTGAATGCGATTTTGCATAGGGTGAACATTGGGCAGCGATGTCCATTAATGCAACAATATCAACCAACTTTTCAAACATTATTTGGGGAAGGTGGTAATAGAAGCCCATAGATTCCTAAGTGTAGGGTGAAAAGGATTTATCATAGGTATTAGGCACATCATATGTACATAATTTCTCCAACCTTGAAACAAAATTATGTACATGTCCATTCTCATATTTATGAATGGCACACAATGTGCAAACAAAATGTTTTTCAATTGAGGTAGTATGGTTGTGATAACTTGTGTGCAATAAAATAAAAAACCATTTTTTTTCACATGCTTAGAACTTTTAGAAGGCATTATGATGGGAAAACTCAAAATTATGCACAAAATACATCTTTACAACACTTAACTTCAAGTTGAACCACATTCTAAATCTTAATTACCTTGATAAAATGAATAGTTCAAATATTTGTGAAATTATGACAAACACCAAATAAGGTCCAAAATCAAATGATAATAATTTTATTTATACAAAAGCATAAAATTCAAATAAGATATGTAAACCTTCATATGGATGAAAATATTAACCAATTTGTGTTTATTCCTTAGTGGTTAATCCTTTTAAATATCTTTGATATTGCAACACCTTGATGATCATAGATGTGGAAGCATGATAAATTGTAGGATTGATATTCTGGGGTTGCAATTCATGAAAGTTGTCATTTGGTGCCTTTATCCCATCATCATTAATGTCAATGTCCTCCTCATTGTGTCATTCTTCCACCTTTAAAGTGTATATCCCACGCAAGGTCATGATGATATTCTACCCCATTTTTTTGTCACAATTCGTTTGATGGGACACCGTCCATCAATACCCATGATGCCATCCATATGTGGTTGATCGTAATGACAAAAAAAATCATTGCATTTGCCTCATTTGACCCATTGTGTGGATGAATATCAAATAGGTGGATGAGGACAATTTATGGAAGTAACCATCACGATTAGTTTTGAGCCCACCTAGGATTGAAGATGTGTTTGATGTTGTAGGTATCTAAAAATTGGTGCACGGTCAGAATCAAAGTCATGTTGTGTTAATTGAGTTTCAATTTCGTGAGTGGACATGCATTGATGACTAGCGTGGGTTCAACTATGTAAATGGTGGTATTTAAGCCCACCCAAAGGTCCAATCTCACTACTACCGTGGTTTCAACTATAAGATTTCTAAGATTGACCAAAAAGCCAACCTACAAATTTGGTGTCTCAATTAACATGTTTTAGGCTATTGGATGTGCAATGGTGATCGTCGGGCCCCATTAAGTCCATTGTTGCTAATGGTGTGTTTAGGTTATGTGGGAATATATGATCAATGGAACCTATCAATGGCAGACTTGCGTGTGACCTCATCATCGATTATGGGGGCATGTACAACTATGGTGGATGCATGGGAGTACTTTAATTTGATGTTCAATGGATATATTTATGGTGGGGAGTTCCACTTGTTACGAAACAATGTTGGGTGGCATGCAAATGTTTGTATTTCCATCATTAGATCTTAATCATTCCCAAATGATAACATCAAGCAATAATATTGAAAACATAAGTTTTTTTTATGGATCATTTGGGAATTTGAAGGGCTCATGTTGGTTTTGTCCTCATATGACATTCAAGGGTCTTCCTTTGATGTGTTGCTTTCGTCCATAAGACATAAAGTTTTCAGACAACATATTTTTCTCATTATACGCAATGGGGTTAACACCAAGTCATTCTTGTAAGAGGTTGTTATTAGTGTAAATGTACACCAAGTCTTTAGCATGTTTCACATTAGTCGATTTTGCATTTTGCTATGGACAAATGAATATGAACTCCAATTTTGCTTGCACGATGACACAAAACACATTTTGCCAAGATGTGATTAGCAAATGGGTGCAAATGTGCATCCATTAGTTGCAATCAAATCTCGCCATTCATGTGGGTGTAAATTGAGGTCGTAAATTGGGGTTTGTTGAAAATGGGCCCTTAACTTTCAACAAAGTTAGCAAAGTCCTTTAAAGCTTGGGCATAAGTTGTCAGGTTACAATTTTTTTTATGTAGCACACCATTGAATGTTTCTAGGTGTTTGCATCATTGTGGAAGTGGGATTTAACCAATAAATGTGGATTGAAAAAGGATTTTGCATAATGTAAGTTGGTTGTCAACATCCTCCAATGATGGTAAAATTAATGTTTGATTACATCTACAAGGTTTGATGGTAATGATAACGATTAACCTTGTAATGATAAGACATGTTGTTACAATGGTTTCATGACAAACCACACGTTTCCCATGCCAGGTTGTTTTCCATTAAATGCCCTTGATGCTAATATAAATGGCTCCACCATGTGCACAAAGTTGGCACAAATATTTCAAAACCCATCCCTTCTTATGTTGGTTTGAACATATTTTGTTTTGGTGAAGGATGTGTGCCGATGGGTGTTACGCAATGTGTTGACAAAAGTTTTCCATTTAATATTGATGATTGTTTGTTCAATAACAAGTTTCATCTTCAACAACTACTTAATCATTAAAAATTAGATTGTAAATTGCATTTCAATGGGTTTTTTAACATTAGGTTGGTTTCATAATGATAGAAGATTACAAATGGCTCATGGTGTTGTATGAAAAAAACAATAACTTTCATCCTTTTCAAAATTCACTTCACCCAAGTTTCTTTCCCCAAATCTTCCAATAGTAAGTTTGAACAATGAGATGCACAATCTTGAAAGTAAAAGCTTGAAAAATGACATATCAAAAGGTCAATTGCATTTTGCATGTTTGAAACATTGTTTTAAAAAAATTGTACAATGTTGTCCATTTTAATAATTATATCCAACCAAGGCATTACATATGTAGTGGGCATCAAGATGGTCCCTCATGTCGATGACACCTAAAAATACATCCCCATTACAACAATCAAACATCATGTTCGACATTGGATGTTTTGCAACATTGTTCCAACCATCAAAACAAATGGAGGCTCCATACTTGTGAATGGAATTTCATGTTCTTTTAGCAACAAGTTAGACACATTAACCTTGGATTTATTTAACAAATTTATGTATAAATCCATGGTACAATGGTAGTTTATAATAGGTTGAGACTCTAAAGTTGTTTTCACAATTTCTATTAATGTTAAATGTCACACAACATTAAAAGGGATGTTTGTTTCACAAAAGAAAGTTGGCCACTTCTTGTCCAACTCTTGATTTTTGGTTTTTTTTGTTTTTGTTGAATTCAATCCTTCTTGTAATTAAACATGTTGAAAATTTTGGGAGTTGTTATTCATGAATCTATTAAGACCCTTTGTGTTATTCATAGGTGGGGTGCAAATATAAACCCCTTACATTTGAGATGTTTGAGGTAATTTTTCCTTCCATTGAAGGGTTGTATATTTTAATGACCACGTTCTATGTTGGCCCATCATGGGCTAGTACAATGTTGTCATTTGATGGTCAAAAGACAATTCCCTCATCATTGGCAAATAATGCTTTGAGTTGTGAATGTGCTTTTGAACACATCACAACACCAACTCTTCCATTGCCATCTTGTTGATAGCCCAAATGGAAAAAACATTTTACCCTTGTGACATGAAATGACATTGTTGTAAAACCTACATTCCACCTTACCCAACTTGTTTGAAATCATCAAACACCATGGCTTTTACACATTTTGCATACCCTCCATTAAAAAAACACAAAAAAGAAAAAGAATTGATTAAAGAAATTAATATATAACAATAAGGTATAGTTGCACCTTAGTTACACAATGAAATTTGATGCTAATTGTAAATACAATATGACGATTTGAAATTTCATATTCATAAAGGTTTTGCCCCTCTTTTCCAAGATTTATGGCAATGCTTACTTGTTAAACAACATAAAGCCCGCACACCCCAAAGGAGAAAATGAGTTTTAAATGCACACTTCATTTTTTATTACCTAACATAAGCAAAGTGTATTGATTAATTTGGTTTGGGAAGTTCACCCTTCTTCCAACTATGATTCAAATTAAGTTTAGTTGCCAATAGACACCCAAGATCGATTATCAACTATTAAAATAAAATTGCCAAGATGCCAACCAAAAAATGGCCCAAATTTGGTTGTCAAATCAACAGTATAAATTGATCCATTGTCAATCAAACAATCAAAATTTATTTCACTCATCACAAAGTGAATGGGTATTCGTCACCAAACCTTTAGCAACCAAAAAACTTTGGTTGTTGAAATTGTGAATATTGAAAAGGTTTTGGTTGTTGAAGTTTTACTTCAACCAAATCCAGTTTTGGTTGCCATGCATCCAAGGGTTAGACCAAATGAAAAAGAATTGTTCATGTCCAACTTACTGAACAAAACCAATGCATTCGAACAATTGCTGACATGATGACAAATTGAAAACAAACACATCAAATCATTTTTAACAACCTTGTTCCACATTCTTTGCAATAGTAATAATCCTCTACATATGGATTTTGGGATCATAAATTATAAATATGCGTACCATTTATTGTTCTTGCAAACTTTGAAACCACACCCTTTCTTGAATTATTCCATTACACAATTTTCATGTCTCTTCATTTAGGCTCGTTATCATACCCCTATTAACATCATTAACAACAAAAATGAACTAACGTAAAACAAACATCATTTGTGAATTTTCCAATTACAAACAATCCATTATGGGTCAAAAAGTTTCATCATTTGACAACAAGTTTGTAAATCACACAACATACTTGGATTTCAAAAAGTTCACTTTCTTATGTTTCATGTTTTGTGTTTGTACAATGGGCCTTAATTAATTTCCAATATTAGACAATGTAAGTTTGGACATCCAAATGTTTCTTGCCCATCGAATTGCATCACAAAAAAATTAGAGAACCATGTTGTGTTCCTAGATTATCTTTGTAGATCCATACACATAACATTTGAATCATATTTTGAAACCTTAGTCACCTCATGACATAAACAATGCACGTTTATATATTAATCATATTCGTGTAGATTAATGGGAACTATACAAGAAATGCAAAATGGAAAAGGCTAATATGTTTTAAAAAGACAATAGCAAAAATACATTAGTTGAAGGAAATGCAATTGTGCAATTAACATTGATCAAGAAAAGGGCAATGCTAAAGTGATTTTATTTCTCAAGATTAGTTAGAACTAACTTTGAAGTTAATATAAAATTTTACACATTTATAATTACTTATAATAAGATGCAAATCATCTAAAACTAAAGTTGGATTTTATTAATAAAGTTTCATACCTTGACTAGTATTATGCAAGTCAAATTGGTTATGTCCCACTTTTAGTGACAGGAGGAACATATGAGCTAGTTGTTGCTAACATGGATGTTGAGTTTAACAATGGTGCATTTGTTGGACATTCTTGTGGTGGAGCTGATGTAGATGGGTTTGTACATATCTTGCCCCCATTTTGCTTTCATTTTTGCTCATTCTTCACATAATTGTCCAAAGTTCTTATGTACTTTTGTGCCAACAAAAAAATTACACATTAATACAATAACAAAGCATATGAAATAACTCAATTTGACAAAATTAGATTCATGCCCACCATAACCACCATATGGGTAACGAAAACCTCCAATTTGTTTATAATAATTTGGTAAGAGTTTTATGCTTTCCTCATTCAATTGGATATGTGTTACATAATCAATGGTGTCCACCTTTATCAAGATGTTTTATTTTTTTTTGCACATGTTTTAAATACCAAGTCTATTTTTTACCTTTTTCCATCATAATATCAACATCATCAACCAAACCCACCTCTTCAACTTCATAGTCTTATCTTGTAAATAAACCTCTTACACATGTTTTATATTACATTCAAGTACATTCGTAATATAATGTACCAAGGATTGTGTTGATAGTCCTTAATTTTTGTAATTATCAACTTTGAAAAATAATTATAAAATTTTGAAACATCAAAATGTAATTAAGTTTATTGCACCATGTTTTATTATTAATGAAATTTCATCCCAATTTTTTTTGTGCAATTCCCAATTGTTTTAGTGGTCATAAAGTAATGGAAAGTTTATAGTTGAATATTTTTTTCATTTCACTCATCCTAATCCTATGTTAAACTTAACCATTAATGCTCCAAATTTATAGAAGACTATATGGATGAACCAAAGGGCCCAATATGAAAGAAAACATAAAATCATGCCCTAAATTGCCTTTAGCTAAGTGTGTTTTGTTTGTATTTAAATGTGTTTATCACCTTCAAAAACATAAAATTATGAAGACTTCCTAAAAGAAAAAAATGTCTTTTGTTGTTTAAAGAAGGCAATGTTCCATTTTCATGAAAAATGATACATAAATTTTAAGGTCATAGGTAAAATTGGGTTTATATATACAACACTACACTAGGAAAATGTGAATGTGTTTTTTGTTACTCAAACCTTCATCAAATGTTCTCAAATTTATTATGGGCTCTAATATATTCCATAGGGAAGTCCACGTGTGTTTATATTTTAAAATTCACCTCTATTGAATCCTTTTAATGGATGTTGTTGAATTTGATTTTGAATGTCCTCAATTGTAAAAAAAGGTTCAATTTTTGTCATCATGGTTAAAAACAAAATTATATATCTGACTATAATCTATGTTTTCATGCCAAAAAAAAAACTTTTATAATAATTTGAATCATGTTTGGTCTCAATATTAATATCCAATCCCATAAATTACATTTAAAATATAGTTTTGATATTTAATAGACCAATACATGTAGGACACATGTAAAATGTAGTATTTGGTAAGAACTCCGACCTTGGTCTTTGTGGTTTTTTTACTACGTTTTTACCCATTCACCTCAACTTGTTTAGTGGCAATTGAAAAGGTGGATGAACATTATACTTTGTTATGAACTTCATTTCAAAATCTAAACCCCTTCCTAACACATCAATAGTTGGAGATACCTAACTAATTTCTGCAATACTAAGATCTAAAATACATCCCATCATTTCAATGTCCAAAACAAAAGCCTTTACTAATACATCAACAACAAAAAATAAGACTTATAACAAAAGTTCACGAGGATATTTTTGTGAATACATTGTCCTTACATCATTAACAAAAGTATCCTCATCTCTTGGAGCAAATTTGTGACTTGCATAATTCAAAAGCTCAACATCATGTACAATTTCATCACCATCATCATTGATTTTTACAACACAAAAATCTATGATGTTTAATGAATCTATAAATGATGAAGGCCAAGGATTTTCCCACTGACCATGAAATGAAAACACATATTTTGAATATTCATTGTCTTGATTCCACAAACAATGGACCATCTTTTTCAAATTTTATTTGTTCAATTTGTCATAGATGCGAAGTTTGTTCAACCACCACCTAATACAAAAATTGTGTTTTTTCTTCACATGTTGTTTAAGAAGAGAAAAATAAATCATCACAATAATCTAAACCAACTTTATGTAAAACAATTGACAAGTTAAGAAATAAATCATGCATCATCATAATGTGTAACACTACTAAATGACAAGAAAGTAAACAATCAATTATGGACTATTTAATCAACCAAAATTAGTTGGAAAATTTTGTCCATGCTGGATATTGCAAATATAACAATTCCAAAATAGATCATATGGACCACAAAAGATGACAATTCCATTTGTTATAATTATTATTTTTGAATATGAAAAACATTCAAAAATGCCGAAATAACTTCAAAAAATATAATTGTACCTTTGACGTGTTCTTGAAACTTTTTTCCTTCATAAATTATGCCTTCATTAATCACTACTAGAAATTTTGGGTTTTGCAACTAAAATTCAATTGCATGTGACACATGCAATTGCAAATTTGTGTAGTTGCATAAGACAAGTTGCACACGACATTCAATTGCATGCGACATTACGTATGCAACATGTTCATCCATACATACTAATCCAAATGTAGTTGCACCTTATGTGCAACTCTTTTTGCAACTACAATGCAACTAATAAAAATATAACACATGTTTTAAAAGTGGACAACTAGCTTATGGACATGTGTCACTAATTAATTAATTTTTTATTTTCAAAATAAAAAATTCATTGGATTAATCTCAATCATTAAAATTTATGCCACTAAGACGATGACACATGGCACACCATGGAACGTTCATTGACCAATTGACATGTGTCCATTTTTAAAACACCAATTATATGGTGACACGTGGAAATTAAGGCCCATCTATTTTTTAATATTGAATAGTAATATCTAAATTGTCCAATTCATGGTTAATAAGATGTTGACACGTGTTGCCTAGTTAATTAGGTTATTATTAAACCCTATTAGGTAAATAGGCTTACTTAGGTATGTAAGTAGGTTGAACATAGCTCAATTTAGGCTATATAAGTAAAATTAGAATAAACCGTTTTTATTTTAAAAATTAACCGTTTCATAAAGGGTAAGCTTTTTTAATTCACTCATCCCCAATGGCATTTGATGTTTTGTTACAACACAATTATTGCTCCTAGTTATATACTGAGCCAAATAGAATTGGAAGCCAAAGGATATGGGATAAAAAATTCCATTGCAAACCTCAAGAACCAACTTAGTCGCACATCAGATGCAACTAATGTATTAGAGTATAGCAGCCAGGGGAGGGTTCTATTGGTTCTAGTGTACAAACAAAACTTAAATCCCTCCTCTTGGTGCATCTAACTCAATAATAATCGTCGAAAATGGATTAGAAATGAGAAAGTTATGGTCCCCAAAAGTAAAGGGGGGGGGGGGGGGGAAA